>JGI24023J19991_10000741_pt1 | contig 25650 bp, 30 predicted proteins | sample Cruoilmetagenom1_FD_19991 | JGI IMG/M metagenome (IMG submission 19991) | reverse complement strand
TGTAATAACAGCAATTCCGTTAACGCCGGTTTCTAAGATCGGCCCGGCGTTTTCCTTTGTAATACCGCCAATTGCAAATATCGGGATAGTATTAATTAGACTGACAGCTTCCTTCAGAGTGTCAATCGACGTAGGTTCTCTTTGTGGTTTAGTTGGTGTGTTGTAAGGTGTTCCGAAGGCTACATAGTCGGCTCCGTTCTGAACTGCATACAAACCTCTTTCAACCTCGTTATAACAGGTGACGCCGATTATAGCATTGTTTCCAAGTAGTTCTCTTGCCTTTGTTATGGAGCCGTCCTCTCCACCCAAATGAACCCCGTCAGCCCCTATTTCTCTAGTCAGTTCAGGAGAGTCATTGATTATAAGAGGCACATTATATTTTTTTGTTACTTGTAGAATCTGACGGCCTAAATCTATAATCTCCTTTTCTGGAGTGTCTTTCTCTCTTAGCTGGACTATACTCGCCCCGCCTTTGATGGACTTCTCCACAGTTACAACAAACTGGTCTCGGCCAATAAGTTTTTTGTCAGTGATTACGTAGAGCCCTCTTAGATTGTTTTTCATGGTTGTGAAGTTTGTAATGGTTTACTTGAACCTATTACTGAGCAATCTTGGAAAAAATCGCATCTTTCACAGCGTCATAATCAGCCGGAAGCTCAATAGGGGTGTTTGCATACTTTGAGTAAAATCCTTCAAGTTCTTTTTTGTGATAGCCAATTTTAAACTCAACAAATTTAAGCCCATGTGCAGTTGAAATTATGACTATCTTGTCATCGGGTTTGAAAGTTCCTTTTTCCTTTAATTTTAGAAAAGCGGCTAGAGCAACACCAGTGTGCGGGCAGTTAAATGTTCCTGTTTTATCAACTTGTGCTGCAGCATTTGCAAGCTCTTCCTCACTTGCCTGCTCCACTATGCCATCAAACTCTTTCAGCGTCCGAATTGCTTTATTAACACTTACCGGATTTCCAATCTGAATTGCATTAGCTAGAGTTTTTTTGGCTTTAACGGGATGAAATTCGTCAAAATTCTTTAAGTAACTCAAATAAAGTGGATTGGCTTGTTCAGCCTGAGCGCACACTAATCTCGGCAACTTATTAATAAGACCAAGATCCTTCATCATTAAAAATCCTTTTCCTAGAGCTGAAATATTTCCTAAGTTACCCCCCGGGATAATAATCCAATCAGGGACTTCCCAATCAAACTGTTGGCACAATTCTATACTAATTGTTTTTTGTCCTTCAATTCTGAGTGAGTTGATAGAATTTGCGAGATATATATTGTTTTGTGTGCAGATCTTCTGAACCATTTCCATACATCCATCAAAGTCAGTATCTAATGAAAGCACCAAGGCTCCATTAGAAATAGGTTGAACAAGCTGTGCTACAGAAACCTTGTCTTTTGGCAGAAAAACAATGGCCGGTATTCCCGCACTGGCACAATACGCTGCCAACGCTGCAGAAGTATCACCCGTAGATGCACAAGCTACTGCGGGCACATCTTTACCGTTGGCAATCATCTGCTTTACAACTGAAACAAGTACTGTCATGCCTAGATCTTTAAAAGAACCAGTATGGCTGTTTCCACACATTTTTAACCATAGCTCTTCCATGCCAATCTGCTTGCCAAATCTCTCAGCCCAGAAAAGATTAGTAGCACCCTCGTACATTGAAACTATGTTTTCATCTTCAACATATGGACAGACCCATTCTTTCTTGCCCCAGACAGAACTCCCGTAGGGCCAGGACTGCTTTCGGTAACGACCATCAAATATAGCTTTCCATTCTGTAGCGGAGGTTTCTTTCAGTTTGTCGAGATCGTGGGTTACTTCCAGCAGATTGTTGCATTTCTTACATCTGTAGATTATTTCATCTAAAGGATAAGTCTCTCCACACTCTTCATTGATACAGGTAAACCAGGCTTTATATTCACTCATACCTAAACAAAATACATCTTCGAATTTTGACTGTCAAACATTTCGACATTTATATTGAATCTTATCCTTACAATACTCTTATAACTGCAAGTTAAGTGTTAATGATTGGTTATTTATTCAAACAGTGATTTAGTGTCAGATTATTAAAGAAATTCTTAATGATTGCGTCCTAAGTTGCGGAAATCTGACAATATTAAGTCTGCTAAGAGGTTGACAGAAATTGTGCATTTTGGTAATCTGAGCATATTGGATGGATAAAAAAAGAGTACATCTTATAATTTACGGCAAGGTTCAAGGAGTATTTTTTAGAGCATCCACTAAAGACAAAGCCATAGAGCTGGGACTCAAAGGATTCGTGAGAAATAAACTAGACGAAACTGTTGAGGTTGTTGCCGAAGGTCCAGAGAAACAGCTTCAAGAACTTGCGGCTTGGTGTCATGAAGGACCTGATCATTCAATTGTAGAGTTGGTTAAGTTAGATTGGCAGCCTTACATTGGAGAGTTTGAAGAATTTAATATAATTTGAGCAAGGGAGTTAACTAAAATTTATGATTATTAAGTGCATACCCGGCGGTATTTTTATGACTAACTGCTACATCCTAGGGGATGAAGAAACAAATGAAGCTATTTTAATTGATCCCGGCGAGCAGATGGATGAAATTTTATCAGAAATTAAAAATTCNGGATTGAAGATTACGAAGATAGTAAATACACATAGTCATATTGATCACGCAGCTGGAGTACAGCAAGCCAAAGAAGAACTTGGTGTCGACTTTTACTTGCATCCTGAGGACGAACCTGTTCTCGAGGTTTTGCCTGAAGCAGCTAAAAGATTCCCCCAATTTGGTAATGTGCGTGTACCTAAAATAGATGTATATATAGAAGAAGGGGATGATATTGAAATTGGTAATCTTAAGGCCAAGGTATTGCATACTCCAGGGCATAGCTGGGGCAGTGTCTGCTTTGTAATAGATGATCATGTGATTTCTGGAGATACACTCTTTGCCGGAAGCGTGGGCAGAGTCGATCTCACAGGAGGTACTTCTATGAGGGAGCTTGTCGGTTCGATAAAGTCAAAGCTTATGGCGCTTCCCGATTCTTATAACGTCTACCCAGGTCATGGCCCGTTTACGACAATTGGAATTGAAAGAAGATCAAATCCATTTATTACTGGTGATTTGGCTATATTGTAAAATGGAAAGGACAATAATCAGAATTATTCTCGTGATCACAGCCGTCTCTCTAATGGTATATCTTTTTGCCAGGGAAATTACTCAAGTCTACGCCCTTCACCAAGAGAACGAGAAAGTAAAGGTGGAATCGCTAAAATTAGAGAAAGCCAATAATGAACTAATGAAAAAAATAGAATTGATAGAATCAGAAGATTCTTATAAGGAAAAAGTAATAAGACAAGAATTGGGGATGATCAAAAAAGGTGAAAAAGTCTATAGATTTCAAGAGTAAAATTAAATTCTCAAACTATATCTTGGGCAAAGTCTTTGTAGTTATCCTTTCTATTTTAGTTATTGCCCTTATTTATAAGAATAGTTTTCAAAGTCTTAATTTCTACTCTATTTTAGCAGCTCTACTGCTAATTTCTGCTGTTGGTTATAAATCTGCAAATTATATTTCTTCCTCTGTAAAAAACCTATCCTTAATAGATCAAATAGAATTTTCACTTCTATTTACACTGGTATTTGAAATAATTCTTGAGATTTCTGGAAATAAACTGTTTCCATTCTCTTATGCATTAATGCCTATAGGTGTTTTAATATTTGGATGGCCTGCAGCGGGGCTCTCTTTTGTTATAGTATCTGTTCTACAGATAACTCAGTTTCAAAGCCCATCGCTACCTTACCAAATAGTGATACTCCTTTTTTCAACATTAATCTTAGGATTCTTACTTAAAGGAAACAAATTTCTAATAGGTTCAAATATACTAAAAAAGGCAAGTGTTAAGAAACTTTCTATCAACAATTTCATGTCTGAGAATTCGGAGAATGATGAAAATGAATCTGATAATGTTAAAGAGTTAAGAGCTGATATAAATAAAGCGATTGAAATACTTAGTACACTTATTCAAAGTCACAGTATATTGTTTTATATGAAAATGGACGATGGTCTCTTTGTAATAGCAGACTATATATCTAATAGTGGAGATTACATTGACAGAGGGCAACGTGTCAGTTTTCGGAGCGGTTATCTTGGCTGGGTATTAAAAACAAAAACACCTGTTTTAATAACAAGCATTAAAAATGTTAGACAGAACCTTATTTATTATACAAAAGATATTCCGGTTAGATCTCTTTATGCTACCCCGTTGTTGATGAAAGCTGAGAAACATATACCNGAGGGTAAAAGAGATGTTGTTGGAATATTAATTATAGATAGTATGGATAAAAATGTCTTCGGAGAGAAGGAAAAGCTTATAGTTTCACTTATTTCAGATCGAATTGGTGAGATTATAGACCGCTTCCAGCTTTCTGAGCAGGCTAAGCTAAGTACTCAGGAGCTTAATTCCTTTTATGAATTCACACAAAAACTCAATTCCACAAATAGTGTTGATGCAGTGATGGATCATATCGTGGATAGCCTCCAAAAGGTATTGGAAGCTGATTTTGTAGGTATTTCTCAATTTAACGAAGAGGATGGTGTAAGTGTTTTAAAGAGGATTAGCGAGAAGGACAAGAATCATCTGGAAGGTAATGAAATTCCATATACTGATACGCTCACATGGCTAGTACATGAAGGGAAAAACTATTTTAATACGGATGATCTTTCGGCAAGGACAAAATATAGAAGCATTTTTGGAAAAGAAATCGATTTTGCATTGGGTATTAAAAATATAAAGTCAGTTTTAATTTACCCTATAATTGAAAAAATACCCGAGGAAGAAAATCAAGAAGCAACTGTCTTGGGATCAGTGGTAATAGCGCGCAAAGAGAAGCGCTTTTTTAATGAGAGTGAAATTGGTATTGCTAAAATTATTTGTAGTGAATCCGCTAAATTTATTAAATCCACTTTAGATTATCAAAGTGTAAAAGAACTTGCTTTGAAAGACGGGCTCACAGGGTTGTATAACTACAGACATTTTCACGAAATGCTTTCCTATACAGTTGCCCATTGTGATAGATATGATGAGAAGGCGTCTCTTATCTTGATCGATCTGGATGATTTAAAGTATGTCAATGATGCTTATGGACACCAAGCAGGAGACAGTGTCTTGTCATTTGTTGGAAAGGTGTTAGTAGAGTCACTCCGCAAAATTGATGTATCAGCAAGATACGGTGGGGATGAGTTTGCAGTTGTTCTTCCCAATACCAATAAGAGAGGTTCTCTTATAGTCGCTCAAAAAATCAAGAATAGTATCAAAAATATGCCTTTTAAGTTCAAAGGTGACGAGTTCAACATTACTTTGAGCATTGGCATAGCCACATACCCTGAAAATGCTCCTGATAGCGAAACTCTAATAGAGAAAGCCGATAAGGCGCTATATGAGTCTAAAGAGCAGGGCAAAGATAAGGTGGTCCATTACGAAGATATATCTTTTGAAGAACTCGGGACATAGACGAGTTAAGTTATTAGCTGCATCACAAATTAATATCACTTTTCCCAAACCTAGATATTCTTTAAACTTGATAACATTTACCAAGCAACATGAAAAATACAGTTAACCCTAAAGAGTTTTTCTCTAACTTAAGTTCACATCCGAGCAAGCAGCTTGGGCAGAATTTTATTAAGGATTACCGGGTTATTGATCGTATTGTAAATGTTTCAGAACTCTCATCGGATGATGAAGTAATAGAGATAGGGCCGGGTCTAGGAGCTCTTACATTTGCTTTGGCACAAAAGGCCCGACGAGTTGTGGCTATTGAGAAGGATAAAAAACTTGCGGATCATCTCAGCGAGTCTTTTCATGATCGCCCTAATGTTGAGCTCATAAATCAGGACGCATTAAAAGTTGATTACAACAATATTTATAATGGACATAAGTTAAAGGTAATTGCAAATCTCCCATATAGTGTTTCAACTCCACTTTTGTTTAAATTGCTTGAAGCTCGTGAATATCTTTCGTCCATGGTATTAATGCTTCAACTTGAGGTCGGCGAAAGGATAGCTGCTGGTCCTGGAGGAAAGACCTATGGGTCTATGTCGGTTTTGCTGCAAACTTTTATGGATATTACATCAGAGTTTCGCGTATCGCCGGAGTCATTCTGGCCAAAACCCAAGGTCGACTCGGTAGTCTTGAAATTAATTCCTCTCAAAACACCCAGGACTAAAGTTGCAGATGAAAAATTATATGAAAGAGTAGTTAGGGCAGCATTTTCTTCTAGAAGAAAGATGATAGGGAATTCTCTTCAGTCCATTTTGTCTAAAGAAGCTGCATCAAAATCTCTTGAACTAGCAGGGATCGATAAAAAAAGGAGAGCTGAAACTCTTACTATAGAAGAGTTTGGGGCTTTAGTTGCTAAAGTTCCTATGCTTGAAACGAAACCATAACTTTTGGGTATGAATATTATTAGGTAAGTATTGAAAAGACTGGGAGTGACTTAGTCAGAAGATACAATCAAAAGGGTATTTCCAGCTTCAACTGCATCCCCTTCGTTTACCAATACATCTGTTACCTTTCCTTCGATTGGAGATTTTAGCTCACTTTCCATTTTCATGGCTTCAACCACTACAATTCCTTCATCTGCAGCTACTTCATCACCAATTTCTTTGAGTATCTTAACAACCCTACTTGGCATAGGTGATTTGATTTCCTGAACACCTGATAAAGTCTGAGAAGATTTCCTCTGGTCTCTTTCAGATATTGCTTCAATCTCAAACAAGTCTCCATCCATGACAACTTGGATATTCTTGCCATCTTTCAAAACCCCAATTGTAAGCGACTTGCCATCCAGGATTATGGAGTAAAGATTCTTGTCAATTTTTTCAAACTCAACTGGGATATCCTTTTCGTTAATTTGAACTACTGTTTGATCTTTTTCTTGATTTATCTCTACTGAAAAAACCTTATCTTTTATTTTAAACGTATATGTCATATGAGTGTACCCCCGGAAAGTCCGGCCTTTCTTCCTAGGAGCTTCCAGTTTGACTGAGGGCCTTTATCAGATTCGATAGTTTCTTCTGAATCTTCGATTGCTAGTGCTGCCGCGATTATGGCAGGTTCAATATCAACTTCTCCTGCTGTGAGTAGTTCAGGGTGCCTTTCTATAAAACCAGTATCAAATTTTCCTTGTCTAAATTCTTCGTTATTCATTACTCGTATAAGAAAACCTATGTTAGTTTTTACTCCCAATACAACGTACTCTTTCAACGCTGATGCCATTTTATCAATTGCCGCCTCTCTAGAGTCAGCCCATACTACAAGTTTTGATAACATTGGGTCATAGAAAGAAGTGATGTCGCATCCGCTGTAAATGGATGAGTCGTCTCTTATTCCGGGTCCGCCTGGAGTTTTAACATATGTTAAATGACCTGGTGATGGCATAAAGTTGGTGCTAGGGTCTTCTGCATATATTCTGCATTCAACAGCCCACCCATTTATGGATAAATCTTTTTGCTTGAACGGTAATTTCTCTCCGTTAGCTATACGCACCATCCATTTTACTATATCAAAACCGGTAATCATCTCTGTTACGGGATGCTCTACCTGTACACGGGTATTCATCTCAAGGAAATAGAAATTTTCTTTCTGATCCATTATAAACTCTACAGTACCAGCGCCGCTGTACTTAACTGCTTTTGCTATCTTAACTGCTACTTCGCCCATCTTCTTCCTCGTCTTCTCACTAATAGCGGAAGAAGGGGCTTCTTCAATTACTTTCTGATGTCTTCTTTGTATTGAGCACTCACGTTCAAATAAATGAAGTGTGTTTCCATGTTTGTCTGCCATTATTTGAATTTCAACATGTCTCGGTTGTTCAACAAAACGTTCTACAAATACTGAATCATCCCCAAAAGAAGAACGCGCTTCACTTCTAGCCATACGAAGCGAGCTTTCAAACTCCTCTTTTTCTCTAACCAGTCTCATCCCTTTACCGCCGCCTCCGGCTGAGGCTTTGATCATTACAGGGTAGCCAATTTTATCAGCAACACCGGATGCTTCAACATCTGTAACTGCTCCGTCCGATCCTGGAACCAGAGGGACTTTTGCCTGTTGTGCAATTTTCCTTGCAGTTATTTTATCTCCCATTAATCGAATGGCCTCTGCAGAAGGGTCCTATAAATACTATCTTCTCTTTTTCACATCTTTTAGCAAATTCTTCGTTCTCTGAAAGGAATCCAAATCCAGGGTGAATTGCTTCTGCACCCGACTTTTTTGCAACCTCAATTATTTTATCAATTACCAGATAACTCTCAGACGGGGCAGAGCCTCCGATATGATACGCCTCGTCGGCAAGGGCTACATGAAGTGAGCGTCGGTCAGCGTCTGAATAAACAGCAATAGCAGTAGAGCCCAATTCTTTACAGGCTCTGATTATTCTTACCGCTATTTCCCCTCTGTTTGCTATTAATATTTTATTAAACATTCAGTATTTCCTTTGTACTTAAAGTGGAATGTTTCCATGCTTTTTAGGAGGAAGAGTTTGTCTTTTCCCGTCAAGCATTTCAAATGCCGCAATTACTCTTGGTCTTGTATCTTCAGGTTTTATAACTTCATCCACATAACCAAGCTCTGCAGCTTTGTAAGGATTAGCAAAATTTTCTTTATATTCTTCCATTAGTTTTGCTCTTTCTGCTTCAGGGTCATCGGCTTGCGCGATTTGCCCTCTAGAAATAATATTTACAGCACCCTCTGAACCAATAACCGCAATCTCCGCTGTTGGGTATGCCAATGTCATATCACCCCTAATATGTCTGGAGTTCATAACATCATAGGCGCCGCCATAGGCTTTTCTGGTAATAACTGTAACTCTAGGAACTGTTGCTTCGCAGTAGGCGTAGAGCAATTTAGCCCCGTGTTTAATAATTCCTCCCCACTCTTGTGAAGTTCCGGGTAGGAATCCAGGCACATCCTCTAATGTTAAAATTGGGATATTAAAACAGTCACAAAATCTTACGAATCTGCCGCCCTTGATAGATGCATCAATATCAAGACATCCAGCTAGCATGTTTGGTTGGTTTCCTACTATACCGACTACTCTGCCTGCTAATCTGGCAAATCCAATAATTATATTTTGTGCAAAATGTTCTTGTGTTTCAAAGAAATAACCATCGTCGACTACAGATCTTACAACATCTTTCATGTCATAGGGTTTATTTGGGTTTTCAGGAACTATGGCTCTGAGCCCCATGTCACGCCTATCTGATGGATCTTCAGTCGCAATCCTGGGTGGATCTTCCATATTATTTGAAGGAAGAAAGCTTAATAGTTCTTTTACAAGTAAAATCGATTCTTTATCATCTTCAGCTGCAAAGTGAGCCACACCGCTTCTGGAATTATGAACCATAGCACCGCCCAAATCCTCAGAATTGACCTCTTCGTGTGTTACAGCTTTTATTACATCCGGGCCTGTTATGAACATATAGCTTGTGTTCTTAACCATTATAGTGAAATCGGTAATTGCGGGAGAGTACACTGCTCCTCCTGCGCATGGTCCCATGATGGAAGAAATTTGAGGTACAACACCTGACGCCAATACATTTCGAGAAAAAATCTCGGCATATCCGGCAAGGCTTTCGACTCCTTCTTGAATCCTTGCACCGCCTGAATCACTTAGCCCAATTACCGGTGCTCCGACCTGCATGGCAAGATCCATAATCTTGCATATTTTTCTTCCATGCTCCATTCCTAGTGAGCCGCCGAATACTGTGAAATCCTGAGCGAATAGAAAAACCTGGCGCCCTTCAACTTTTCCATATCCGGTTACAACGCCGTCACCCAGGAATTTTTTGTCTCCCATTCCAAAGTCATTGCATCTGTGTACAACGAATTTATCTAATTCTACGAATGTGTTTTTATCAAGGAGTAGGTCTATTCTTTCTCTGGCTGTAAGTTTGCCGTTGTCATGTTGTTTCTTTATGCGGGATTCCCCGCCTCCTGATTCGGCTTCTTTTTCTTTTTGTTCAAGTAATTCTATTTTTTCCTTCATTCTCTGCTCCTTTGAAGGTCGTTAAGAGTCAAAAAATCTACTCTGAAAAACAATAGTTGGCAAGTTTGAATATATGATTGAGATAATATTTTTCAGGAGCGTGAGCAACATATAGACTCTTAAGAGTGTTACTGTTTATGATTCTTTAAGATTGCACCAATTCTACCCATAAATTGTTAACCTGGGTTTGAGTCTCTTCTTTGGTTCCTGAGTTGTCAATTATGTAATCCGCAACCTTAGCTTTTTCGGACTCGGGCATTTGTGAATTAATACGGGAAAGAGCTTCCTCTTTGGATAATCCATTTCTTTCTAAGAGTCGTGCTATCTGTGATTCTTTGTCTGACGTTACGACTATCAACTTGTCGAGTAAATTGTTAATCCCACCCTTTTCTACAATAAGAGCAGCCTCAATAATAACTACTTCCACATTGTCATTTCTATATTTTTCAACTGTTTCTCTGGCATTACCTATTATCTTTGGATGGGTTATCTCATTTAATTTTTTACGTTTAATAGCATCATTGAATATTATATCCCCTAGAGCTTTTCTGTTTATTGTCTCATCTGAATTTAGGATAGCCCGCCCAAAAATATCGACTATTTCTTTCCAAACCGGGTTATTAGGCTCTACAATCTTTCTTGCTATGTCGTCGACATCAATCACTTTTGCACCGTGCTCTTCAAACATTGACGCAACAACACTTTTTCCGCTAGCTATATTTCCGGTAAGCCCTAAGACCTTCATGGGATTATTGTAAATAGGTAAACGCAGGGTTTCAATGTTTAAGGTTCTTATATAGATTAAATATACAGTTTGGTATAATAGAACTTCGTTACATGAGGTCTCACCAAGGAGCTAGATATGACTAAGAAAGCTAAGGATATAAAAAAAGTTGCGGTAGTTGGTGCAGGAACCATGGGTTCTGGAATAGCGCAGGTCGTTGCTTCTAACGATAGAGAAGTTTTATTAATAGATATAACTGATGCTGCACTTGATAGAGGTATGAAAATAATAGAAAAGAGTCTAGGCAGGCTTCTAAAAAAAGAAACTATCAGTCAAAAAGAGCATGACTCAGTATTTAGCAGGATTAAAACCACAACAAAGTTTGAAGATTTAAGTGATGTAGATCTCGTAATAGAGGCAGTTTTTGAAGATATGGGGGTTAAGAAGGAGATTTATACTAAGTTGGACAATATAACTGGTGATGATGTAATTCTTGCTACTAATACCTCATCCCTTCCAATTGTTGAGATTGCAGTAAGCACAAGTAAAGCTGATAAAGTGGTAGGTATGCATTTTTTTAATCCAGCACCTGTAATGAAACTCGTAGAGATAATAAAGACACTCGCGACATCAGATGAGACAGCTCAGTTTGCATATGATTTTGCTTTAGCAATGGGTAAAGAACCAGTCATGGCGAAGGATAGCCCAGGATTTATTGTGAACAGGATATTAGTACCAATGTTAAATGAGGCGGTTTTTGCCTTTCAAGACGGGGTCGGAAGTGCTGAGGATATTGATAAAGCAATGATGCTTGGAACAAATCAGCCGATTGGCCCATTGGCATTGGTAGATTTAATCGGTCTGGATATAACGCTTGATGTAATGGATACTTTCTATAGAGAATTTCAGGACTCTAAATTCAGAGCTGCTCCTCTTCTCAGACAAATGGTTCGTGCAGGCAGGTTGGGAAGAAAATCCGGTAAAGGATTTTTTGACTACTCGTAATTTATTTTATAAGAGATGAGATTATCAGTTTTAATTGGGGACATCGTCGTTTGGAATTACAGCTATAGCTTTATTTAGGCGCTTAAGTACTTCGTCTTTTCCCAGAATATCCATAACCTCAAAAATCCCGGGGCTGACTGTTCCACCAGTAAGAGAGACCCTTATAGGTTGGGCAATCTTTCCTAGTTTAAGCTCTCTTTCTTCCATTACCTGATCAAATACTTTGTGTATTTCCTCTGTATTAAATTCAGATAGATCGGAAAGTCTTTCTGTAATATCTGAAAGTGCCGGTTTTATGGCAGGTGTTAAAAATTTGGATTTGGATTTTTCCTCAAATTCAATATCATCGGCATAGAAGTAATCAATTGTATCAGCTATATCGAGTAGGGTTTTAGCTCTTTGACTAAGCTCTTTGATAATTTTTATAAGCTTTTCGTCTACCGTAACATCAAGCCCTTTTTCTTTTAGCAGTGGTAAAACAAGTTCACCAATTTTTTCGGGCGGCTCATTTTTTATATACCAGCTATTTAACCACTCTAATTTTTCTTCGTTAAATACGGCTGCTGATTTGCCAACATTATCTAAAGTAAATTTCTCTATTAATTCTTCTTTGGTGAAAATCTCCTGATCACCATAGGACCATCCGAGACGGGAAAGAAAATTAATGATTGCTTCTGGTAGATAGCCCTGATCTTTAAAAGCTACAACTGAAGTTGCGCCGTGGCGTTTGCTGAGTCTTTTATTATCTGCCCCCAAGATCATAGAAACATGAGCTATCTTCGGTATATCATATGAAAGTGCGTTGTATATTAGTACTTGTCTCGGGGTATTTATTAAATGGTCATCACCCCTGATTATGTGAGTTATGTCCATTGTGGCATCATCTACGACAACTGCAAAATTATAGGTGGGAAATCCATCACGCTTAAGAATTATAAAATCGTCCACTTCACTTGCATCAAATGTTATTGTTCCTCTTAATAAATCCTGAACCTCTATAGTTCCTTCATCCGGCGTTTGTAGACGTATAGCGTAAGGATTGTTCGGACTCTCATTTAGCTTTGCCCATTCTCGTTTATAACGAAGCACTTCTCCTTTGCTTTGCGCCTCTTTTCTTTTTTCCTCGAGTTCCTCAGGTGTTACATAACATTTGTAAGCATGCCCCGATTCTAAAAGCTTATTTGCATGTTCTTGATATATGTTCAATCTTTCAGACTGTCTAAAGGGTTTTCCATCCCAGTCAAGACCAAGCCACTGCATAGCATCCAATATTTCAGTAATGGATTCATCTGTAGATCTTTCCTGATCGGTATCCTCTATGCGTAATATAAACTCACCGTCGAAATGTCTTGCAAAAAGCCAATTAAATATAGCAGTTCTTGCACCGCCCACATGTAATGAGCCTGTAGGACTAGGAGCAAACCTTGTTCTAACGTTCTTAGTGCTTTCTGTCATCGGGGTGTTAGCTTAATTTAGACTTCTATCTGAGTCAACATATTGGGATTAGAGAGGTGGGATTACTATTCAATTTCAAGTAGCTGATCCAGCTTGCCTTTTCTTTCTAATGCTACAAGCTCCTCATATCCGCCTATGAGATTATCATTAATTATGATAATCGGAACGGTTCTCCATTTGTGCTTTTCAACAAGTTCTATTCTTAATTCATGATCGCTTGTAAGGTCAATCTCCATAAATTCGACCCCCTTATTTTTTAGGAAGCCTTTGGCGGCATGACAGTAAGCGCAATAAGTACTTGTATAAACCTCAACTTTGGTCAAACTTTTTACCATCCTTAGTAAACAAGTTTCTTCAAGTTTTATGATGCTTGGTTTTTGTAAGAGATTCAAGTATTATTGAGAACCCAATGGCGTAAATCTTGGGTTTTTTAATATATCAAATCTAAAGAACGGTAAATTTAACTCCTAATTTAATTATATGACAAAACTCTTTATATCTCTTTTCTTATTTATTAGCATCATCGGCCTTAATTCTTGCTCTGTGACAAGGTTTATTGGATATTATGCGGCAGCCGGTGATGATAATTCAGGCAATTTAAACAGACAAGTTTTCCAAACTGACGACACTTCTTATCGAATAGGCATTTTGCCGGCTTCGTGGAAAAGAAATAACGTTGAGGGTGGCGACTTAGCTTTTACTAACTCTCAGATTGATGCCACTATGACAGTGAATTCAACCTGCAATGAGAAAAAGAAAAAATATAGCTTAAAAGCTCTTTCTGAGTCTCTATTGATTGGTATTAAAGGTAAAGAGGCTTTAGAGCGGGAAGAAGTAACTGTAGACGGTCAGCCGGCGCTCAAAACTATATATACTGGTAGTCTCAATAATGTCCCAATTAAAATCGCAACTGTAGTGCTGAAAAAAGATATTTGCATATATGATTTCACCTATGCCTCGTCTCCGGATAACTTCGATCTTGGAATTGTAGATTTTAATAATTTTGTATCGCAGTTTAAGGCTTTATAAACATGCTTACAAACCTTATAGAAAGAATAGGATCTTATATACTCAACCTTATTGAGACTGTGGGTGAAATTCTTCTATTCCTATACAAGTCAATAATTGCAACTTTTTCCCGTCCTTTTAATTTCAAGTTAGTACTCGAACAAATTGATGAAATAGGATTCAAATCGATACCAATTGTAATAGCCTCTGCTATGGCTATAGGCATGGTAATGGTAGTTCAGTTAGCTTGGGGTTTTGTAAACTTTGGAGCAAAGGGTTTAGTGGGGCCCCTAGTTTCGCTGTCTTTTGTGAGAGAGCTAGGACCAGTTGTAGCTTCACTCCTTGTTGGAGGTAGGGTAGGCGCTGGTATAACAGCCGAGATCGGGTCTATGAAGGTTACCGAGCAGATTGATGCTATTAGAACCATGGGCGCTGATCCTATGAAGAAATTAGTAGCTCCCAGGCTGCTTGCAGCTATTATATCGTTTCCAATCTTAGCTATGATTGCAGATTTCTCCGGCATATTAGGTGCTATGATTATGTCCAATGTAGATCTGGATGTTAAGCCACAGTTATTTCTTTCTACGATGCTAGAATGGGTAACTAAAGAAGATGTCATAAGCGGTATTGCCAAGACATTTTTCTTTGGAATTATAGTGGCTATTACAGGTTGCTACATCGGAATGCGAGCAGAAGGCGGAACCCAAGGTGTTGGGCGAGCGACTACTGAAACTGTTGTAGTAGCACTGCTTCTTATTATTATCGGCGATTTTATACTTACGAAACTCTTTTTATTACTATAATCCCTCTACAGAGTTACTACTCTTAACCCGAACTTAATTAATTCCTGTTACAATACATTAAGATGAATCGTAACCACTCTCAGCTTTCTGATGGAATACTTTTTACAGATCAATATCAGCTGACCATGGCACAGCTTTATTTCACCATGGGTATTCATGAAAAAAGTGCGCAGTTTGATCATTTCTTCAGAAATTATCCGGACTACGGTTCTCATCAGGCTGGTTATTGTATAAATGCCGGACTTGAGTGGGCAGTAAACTGGATGCAACATTGCAGCATTACCAATCGAGATATTAACTATCTTAAAGATCAAAAAGGTGAGACAGGGGAGCGGGTATTTAGAGATGATTTTCTTCGCTGGTTAAGGGAAAATGGAAATTATGATAAGATCACAATGTTGGCAATTCCCGAGGGTAGAGTTGTCCATCCCAATGTTCCGCTTACAGTAATTCAAGGACCACTTGCGATGGCTCAGATTCTTGAATCAGGGCTTCTCAATAAACTTAATTATCAAACCCTTATTGCAACCAAAGCAGCACGAATCAAAGACACTGCCAGAGAGCAGCCTCTTTTAGAGTTTGGTCTACGTCGTGGTCAAGATTCAGGTGTGAATGCCGGTGTGCGAGCTTCTCTAATTGGGGGTGCGGATTTTTCATCAAATGTAGGAATTTCGCACTTTCTTGGATATCCACCAAAAGGCACACACGGGCACAGCATGGTGCAAGTATTCATTTCTATGGGAGAAGGCGAACTTGGCGCTTTTAGAGCCTATGCTGAGCTCTACCCGGAGGACTGCCTTCTTCTGGTAGATACAATAAGCACATTAGAAAGCGGCATACCCAATGCAATTGTTGTCTTTGAAGAACTAAGACGAAAGGGGCACGAACCTGTAGGGATCAGGCTTGACTCAGGTGACTTGGCTTATCTTAGTATACAGGCTGCAGCGATGTTGGATAAAGCCGGATTCCCTAACACGAAAATAGTGCTTTCAAACCAGATTGATGAACTTGTTGTATGGCAAATAATAACTCAGATAGAAAAAGAAGCTCCCAAATTCGGAGTCGATCCGGATCATCTTATTAAACGGCTGATTTATGGTGTAGGGACTAATCTAATAACTTCTAATGGAGCTCCAGCATTAGATGGCGTATACAAGCTTGTAGCATTGTCTAATGGAAATGATTGGACACCTTCCATAAAGTTATCTGAATCCCGTGAGAAAACTCATAATCCTGGTACTAAAAATGTATGGCGTATTTACGACAAAAGAGCAATGGCTACGGCTGACCTTATAACTGTCGGTGATTCTAATCCAATAGAAAAGGATGAAGTTGGTTTGCATCATCCAACAGATCATACGAAGTCTAGAGTCTTAAAAAAGACTGATTTAAGTAAAGCAGAGCCCCTTCTAGAAAAAATTCTGGATCAAGGGAAATTGGTATATGAATTCCCATCAATAGAAGAACTTCGCAAACAGAGGCGAGGTGACATGGAATGTTTGGATTCGGGGATTAAACGGATTGTAAACCCTCATGTATATCATGTCTCATTGTCCGATGAGCTTTGGAACCTAAAGGAAAAACTCATAGCATCAGCCGAATAGATGAACACATATTTTGCTTGTTTCTTATTACAAATAAAGCATAAGACAACTACTCTTTTATATTAAGCTCTAGTATATCGGGTCTGGAAAAATGCCCGACAGCATCAATGACAGCCTTGGCTCTGATTATCATATCCATATCTATATCAGCGTAGACAATGTCTTCTTTGTCATAAATCGGACCGGCAATATATTCTCCTCTCGGGTTAATAATTCCGCTACCTCCAGGGTAATCCCAAAGAGTATTTTTCTTGAGTGGAAAACTATCTGGAATCATACTTTCATTTATATACCCTGAGGATGCAATAACAAAAACCTGACCTTCAAATGCGTACTGCTTGCTTGCAAAATCCATTGTTGGTTTAACAAACCCATGCCCTGCCCAAAGACCGGCATGTATCTGCTCGCCTTTTTGAAACATTGCATATCTTGCAGTGTGAGGTGATGCTCATAGCAAAAGAATCCCCCGAGTTTCCCTATATCAGTGTCTAGTACTTTTAAATCTTCTGCTCCACCCATTCCCCATATGCATTTTTCACTGTCTATAGACATGAGTTTTCTGTGTTTGCCTAAAATCTCACCTTTTTTTCCAAAATATAAGATAGTGTTATAAAGTGTTCCGCCGTCTCTTTCGTTGACTCCGATTATTACATAACTACCTGCTTTTTTAACTGCTCTAGCCAGTTTGTCAGTATCTTTGCTAGGAATTTCAACTGAGTTTTTATATAGTTCTGTATAGGCATCAAGAACTTGTTTTCTCCCTTCAATAGATCCCAAGTCCTTAGGCCAGTAAGGGTAACAAGGTATTGCAGCTTCAGGGAAAACTATTAGCTCGGCCCCCTTTGAGCTTGCTTCTTCGATCAAGCTAATAATCTTGCCTATCGTCTCATCTTTATTTAAGAATACAGGAGCCATCTGAACCGCTGCTGCGGTAAAATTATTTGATCCACTATCCATTGATTCTCCTGCTGGGCTTTATTTTATGAAATTCATAACCCCACCCTTTAATTATCCCACGAATGCCGCATTTAAGTCAATGAACTAATTATTAGTCGATAACGATGTATATTATTTATATATGAGTTTGCGAACTATCTCTATATTAATTGTTTTGTTGAGCATCTTGGTACCACTAGGTCATATGGTTGATACTCAAACTATAGCCAAAGATACTAGATTAGATCTCGTCTCCCTTCCGATCTCGGTTTATATACTGGACGATCAGAGAGGAATACTTTCAAGTCCAAGCAGTAATGAGAGGATGATTGTAATTTTTGAAAAGGCAAATGAAGTATGGGCACAAGCGGGAATCAAATTTGAGATTAAGTATATAGGAAGAATAGTTGTGCCCTCAGGCATAATTAGGGAGCTTGCAAATGGAAATCATGATCCATTTTTAAATGGAAGAAATCTAGATTTCCAAGTTCCTAGCCCATCTTTGTTTAATGCTTATTATGCAAAAAGTATAGGATTTTTAAATGGAATGACTATTGGTAGTGATCTGATTTTGGTAACTGATTCACGAGATGTTCAAACATGATAGAGTGACTGCTCATGAGTTCGGACATCTTTTAGGACTTGGGCATGTCCATGATGATGATGGTCGACTAATGTACCCTGGAACACAGGGGACGGTCTTAACCGTTGATGAGATTAAGACCGCCCGGGATAGTGCTCAAAGTAAGTTAAATACTACTTATCATCAGGATTAAGGGCATTAAATGCTAAAGCCGCAGCTATACCGCCTAAAAAGTTGGCAACGAAAAATACCCAAATGCTTGAAATATCTATAAGACCCATCGTGATAATGCCTACAGCAACAGCCGGATTAAATGCCCCGCCTGAAATACTTCCTACCGCATAGGCACCAACCAGCACTGTAAAACCTATTGCTAGACCGTAAAAAGAATTACCATCGGTTCTTTTAGATGTAGCCACATTTAAAACCACATAGCAAAGTGCAAATGTAAATAGAAATTCGGCAAGTAAAGAGGGAACAGGACTTATGGGGCTTGTTACAACGGGAACATTGCCTTTAATTAAAAAAACTGCAAATGCAGCAATTATACCGCCGGCAAATTGTGAGATCATGTAACCCGGAACATCGCTCCCCGGACATCTTCCTCTCATCCATACCGCTAGAGTTACCGCTGGATTGTAGTGAGCTCCAGAAATATGACCGCCAGCGTAAATCATTACCATTAGGACTGATCCAATAGCTACAGGTGCAAATGCACCTGCTCCAGGCTCAATTACCACCAATCCAATTGTTAGTACTAAGAAGAATGTACCTATCAATTCCACAGCATATTTACTCATGATTTTATCCTCCGAGATCCATCTTGGATTTTTTGTTTATCTTTGAGTAATCGTAGCAGGAATTATTTAAAATAATAAAGTAGAAATATTGTTTATATGAGAGGCCGTATTTCTTTCGAGAATCTTTTCATGGCATTAAGAACACCATCTGATGTCCCACTGAGAAAGTGCAGCAACAGATGATCTACTCCAATATTCTTGTATTCTTTAAGACCCCTTACTATTTTTTCAACGGAGCCCCTTAAAGTGTCATGGTCATCAATCTCTTTATCTGTAATTTCTATATTTTTTCTAAGTGAGATTGTGAAGTTCTTTTTCTTTTGATTTCTTAAGAGTTCGTTGAGATAAAATAGTTTGTTTTTTAATTCCTCTGGAGTTAGTCCTACAGGGTGCCATCCATCTCCATAAGTTACAGCTCGCTGAATAGCCTTATCGCTCCCCCCTCCAATCCAAATAGGCGGATAAGGCTTCTGTATAGGTTTTGGCAGAAACTTTATGTCCGAGAATTTAAAGTTTTTACCAGTAAAGTTAGGATTCTCTTGGGTCCAAAGTGCTTTCAAAACTTTGATGGCTTCATTCGTCATCTCTCCCCTCTTGCTGAAAGCAATACCAAGAGCCTGGAATTCTTTTTCGAGCCAGCCAGCACCTATACCCAGTATTATTCTTCCATCTGATAACTGGTCTAGAGTAGAGACCATTTTTGTAAAAACGACTGGGTTTCTATAAGGAAGGATTATTACGCTTGTGCCCAATTTGTTTTTTTAGTTATTGAAGCAAAATAAGAAAGAGTGACTATTGGGTCGTAGAATACATCACCAAATCCTTCATGTGTATCAGGAACAACGATATGGTCACTAACCCACACAGAGTCAAACTCAAGCTCCTGTGCGGCTGAAGCTATTTTAATAATTTCATTCTTATCGGCGTATTTGCCGAAGTTTGGAAGGGTTATTCCAAAGTCCATATCATGAACTTATCCCATAAGGTTTTTTCTGAGTTTAATATTCTAACTGTTTTTGGCCAGTAAAATGCTTTCCTCTTCGAGAAAGCTCTTAAAATTAAGGACCTTTTTTACATATTTGGGTAGGTTTTTAGAAAGCGTTTTGCTGTTTGCGAACTTTGCCGGTCCATAGTTATATGCTGCCAAAGCGTGTTCCACCGTATCAAACTTATCTTCTAAGAATGAAAGGTAATGAATTCCGAGTTTAACATTGATCAAAGGATCATATAACGATTTTCTGCCATTATATGAAATTCCAAGGTCCTTTGCCACGTACTCTCCGGTATTAGGCATAACCTGCATTAACCCTATAGCGCCTTTTGGTGAAACAGCTTTTGGAGTGAAGTTACTTTCAGTTTGTATTACCGCAAGTATGAGAAAAGGATCTAGTTCATAGTTCCTGCACTCGTCAATTATTAATTTGGCAAGATTGCGTGCATCTGTAGGCGTAATTGATTCCGATAATTTTAATATGAATAGAAAAACTTCGGCTTCATCAGGAGACATATTATCCATTCCCAATGCCTTTAAGTCAGTTGCTAATTCGTTTTCTACAAGATGCGCGTTTAGCAAACTTATCTTATTTGAATCACTAAAGAAATTTGTGAAACTATTAGTATCTAGTTCAGATATGTCGTTTGAATTTGCTACAAGCAGCACCGCAAGGTTTATGAAAAGAAACAAAAGGCTTGTTTTCACAAAACCTAAAAATGAAAATTTGAAATTTTTATTCACAGCTTTAATGCTCCCAGACCTCGTTAATCAAATTAAGATATTACATTAGGGATTCTTTCTTATATCTTTTATAACGGTCTTAATTGGTTTGTATAATTTGATTGAGGATTCTTATTCCAAAATCAAGAATATTTAAGTATTACCTAAATACAAACATATTCCTACCAACTTTTTGAAGTAAATACTATATGCATGAAGTTAATGTTGTCAAGCGGCTTCTTCGCAGTTGCGAAATGAATATTTGTTGCATGATCTAATATAAGATAAGCTGTAGTAATGTTGAATTAATGAATATGTCTTATAGTTGTTTAGTGGTAGTCAATAAAAAATGCTATTCATATCGAATAATATAATATAATTTGTATTGCTCTCATGAATGTTTCATCAGTTAAGCATTGCTTGACCATCATATAGTTTCGTGTTAATTTTAGGTTCTCAAAATTATATGGGTTTTATTAAAAAGGGTTCTAAAATAAAATTAGGTCGTAAAATAATATTTAGGTCGTAAAATAATATGAAGAGAACATATCAACCTCACGTAAAGAAGAGATTAAGAACACACGGTTTTCGCGAGCGTAATAGTACAACTGGCGGAAGACGAACTCTTAAAAGGCGTATTGCAAAGGGTAGACATAGTCTTACAGTACAACGCTTCAAGAAATGAACCTTCTTTTGAATTATTCATTTCCTAAAGAATTGAAGATACGGAAATCCTCAGAATATGAGGGAATCTTTGGTACTAGTAAGAGGCTCAAGTCTAAGCATTTCAATATTCTCTATGTTCATAACTCGCTAGGATATTCCAGAGCCGGAATAGTAGTAGGTAAGAGAAACGTTCGATCTGCTGTTAAGCGGAACAGGATTAAGAGGGTGGTTAGGGAAGTTTTTAGAAATAATAAATCTCTCTTTGACTCACTGGATGTTGTTTTTTTAGCTAAAAAGTGGAGCGATACACTTAATTATTCAAACGTAGAGAGAGAGATTAAGGAAGCCATAAGGTCACATTTGTCATGAAGACAAGTTTTTTGGTTTATGCGGTTACATTACTAATAAAAGCTTATAAATATTTGATTTCTCCTATCCTGCCTTCTTCTTGCAGATTCTATCCTAGTTGTTCCGAGTATGCACTGGAAGCGTTTAATAAGTATGGATTCATTAAAGGTTTCTGGCTGACTCTGAAGAGAATTGGAAGATGTCACCCATTATGTGACGGAGGATATGATCCGGTCAAGTAAAGGATAAAGGATGGAAAATAGATTAAATTGGATTATTTTTTTAGTAATTGCCTTTCTTATTATGATAGGCCATGCGTATTTCTTTGGTGGCCCCCCTATACCGGAAAAGCAAACACAGAGTGAAACAGCTTCTCAGTCCACAGATGGGTCATCGCCTTCAAGTGATGATACCTCTTCTGTTCAGTTCGATAATTTTGATCCAGAACCAGCCCCAGACCCTTTTGAAGAGGTGGATTCAACTCCCAAAGGATCTTTAGTCACAATTGAAAGTCCTTTATATAAAGGGGTTATTGATACTGCGGGCGCTAGATTTGTTTCTTGGGAACTCAAAAACTATAAATCCAGTACTAATGGTGAAAGTAATGATCTAGTTAACCTCTACAATGATACTCAACCGGGATTCAATGCACTATTACAAGTTAAAGGGATCAATGTTCCCGAGTTTATTCCTTATAAGTTTACTGCTGGCAATAATATAACCATATCAGAAGGCACGACCAAAGAGCTTAATTTTACCTGGACCTCACCTGAAGGAATCAGAGTTAATAACGTATTTGAACTAGATGCTTCAAGTTATCTCGTTAAGCAGAAATTTGAAATCACAAATACCACTGGTGATATGATACAGGAGAGAGTTATCGTTCGTTGGTTGGGCAATATTGAGGCTGAAGGAAGGAGTGGTAATGGCGGTAGAACATTCATAACACAAGTTTCAGACAGTGTAGAGAGAGTCGATAGCCAGCCGGATGAACCCGAAAATTATAAAGGTGTAATAAACTGGTTTGGATATTCCGAAAAATATTTTATGTCATCTTTTCTGCCCGAAACCGGTGCAGAAACCGTTGTTGAATTAAGTCCAACTAGGCAAGAAGGTCAAGTTATAGCTCAATTCGCATACCCTGGGAGTTCGATTCCATCCGGCAAAAGTTCTTTAAGGACCTGGGAAGTATATATGGGGCCTTTAGAGCCAAGCCTGCTTAAACCTATTGGATATGATCTTGATAGCGCAATTAATTATGGCTGGTTTGGGTTCTTAGCAAAACCTATGCTCCAGTTTTTAGAGTGGTTAAACAGCTATTTTCACAACTACGGTATATCCATCATCGTTATTACTATAATAATCAGAGCCTTATTCTTCCCGCTGACTGTAAAGTCCATGGTTTCAATGAAACAAATGCAGTTAAAGACTGAAAAAGTTAAGCCTGAGATGGATGCACTGAAGGAAAAATACAAGGACGATAAGTCTAAGCAGAATACTGAATTGATGGCGCTTTACTCCAAACACGGCATTAACCCACTTAGTCAGTTGGGCGGCTGTTTGCCGTTGTTAATTCAATTTCCGGTCTTTATAACAATTTATGATGTTTTGCGCCATTCCATTGATTTAAGACATAGTCCTTTCCTTTGGATTCCTGATTTGTCCCAACCCGATATGTTGTTTGAAATACCATATATAGGCATACCATTTAGACTGCTACCAATAATAATGGGTGCTGCATGGTTCTTGTCCCAGAAGATGACTCCTATGAGTACTGCAATGGGTGGAGAAAACATGCAGCTGCAAATGAAATTAATGCAGTATATGCCTATAATTTTTGTATTTCTCTTTTGGAATTTACCTTCAGGGTTAGTACTCTACTGGACAGTGAGCAATATATTGTCAATTGCTCAGCAGGTATATGTAAATCGTAAAGTGATGGCTCTTCAAGGAGGATCAAAATAAATGGGAATAGTTCTCGAAAAAGAAGCAAAAACGGTATCTGAAGCCACTATAAGCGCCTGTGAGGAATTAGGTGTTTCAAGGGGCGAAATAGACGTCGAAGTTCTACAGGAGAGTTCAAAAGGCATTTTTGGTATTGGCGGCAAAAATGCGAAAGTTAAAATCACAGTCAAAAACGACCAATTAAGCGAGAAAGGTCTTAAATCAAAAAAAGCTCTGGAATCTATTTTGGAATATTTAGTCCCTACATCTTCAGTTGGAATTAGAGAGACTATGGATAGAATAAAATTAGATATAAAAGATACAAATGATAAAGGGCTTCTTATCGGTAAACAAGGTGAGATGATTAAGGCGCTTGAGTATGTTGTAGGAAAGATCTCCGGGCGTTCGTGTGAAGAGGGTAGAGAAAAGAGAATTCATATTGATGTTGACGGATATAAAAGGCGCAGAGAGGACAAGATTTCAAAGCTTATTAAAGATACGGCTAAGAAAGTTAGAAAAATACAGAAGCCTATATCACTTGAGCCGATGTCGGCTTCAGAAAGAAGAACGGCATATATAGCTCTAAAAAGAGAAGGCGGAGTAGGTTATGAGACTAAAGTTGATCGTAACCAAAAAAGAATTATTATAACTCCCCAACAACAAAGGAGCTAGAGAACAATGTACTCTCTAAAAAGGAGAACCTATAATGACTAGAGATAAAACAAAAAAAGGTGAAGACGAATATATCGCTAGAGAAGAAGCAGAGAAAACTAAACGGTTAAAAGAACAACTTAAAGAACAGCAGTCTCAAGAGCAGAGAGAGCGGACCCTAGCGCAATGCTACATGAAGTGTCCTAAGTGTGGCGCAGATTTAAATGAGGTCACTTTCAGAGGGATTAAAATAGACCGCTGTCTTAATTGTGATGGTGTCTGGCTAGATGAAGGTGAGCTTGAGAAATTGGCCGGAACTGAGGACCAAAGCGTTGTAGGAAATATATTACATATAATAACCGGTAAGGATTAGAGTTAAGCTTATTATTCCCTTAAGGTTTTAAAAAATTCTTTGAGCAGATTTGAACATTCTGCTTCACATACACCTTCTATAACCTCAACGCTGTGATTTAATTTGTCATCAGTTCCAATGTTGAAAACTGAGTATATTGCACCGGCCTTAGGGTCCCTTGCACCAAAAACTAATCTATCGATTCTAGCCAAAACTATAGCTCCAATACACATTGCGCAAGGCTCAAGAGTTACATAGAGAGTCGTTGCTTCCATTCTCCAGTTTTGTAATTTTTCTGAAGCTTGTCTTATAGCTATGATTTCTGCATGAGCAGTTGGGTCTTGATTTGTTTCTCTGAGATTATGTCCGGATGAGATAAGGTTATTATTTTGGTCTGTGATTACAGCCCCAATGGGAACTTCACCGATACTCCCGGCTAATTGAGCCTGCTCAATAGCCAGGAGCATAAATTTTCTATCATTATCTGTCATAACTCGGTGAAACGATATGACAGGTTTTTAAGACCACTATTTTCTTGCACTGAATTTAATTCCAGCTTTGTTTCTGTCCCAGGTTTTATCGTTGATTTCTTTAATTTCCGCAACTTTAATTTTCTGAGTTGCTGTAACTGGGAAACCTTCTTCAAATACTTCGATAAACCTTGGAACCATAGCAACCATAACCTTCTCAGCCATCCAATGGCTAAATTCAACAGGGTCAAAGGTAGCCCCGCCTTTTAGGGTTACGCAAAGTTTGATTTCATCATCAGACACATTCGGAAGCCTTATTCCAACTGCTATAGCTTCTTGCAGCGCTTCATACTGAATAGCTACGTCTTGCACAGCGATCGGATCAACATTCTCACCGGATACTCTAATCCTGCTAAATCTTCCGGCAAAGTAGTATCTTCCATCGATTCCTCTTGCGAATAAGTCATCTGAGTTAAAGAAGCCATCATCATCAAACGCTTCTCTAGTTCTTCTTTCATCTTTAAAATATTCGTTTAGTGTTGTGTGTGCTACTAG
>JGI24023J19991_10000740_pt1 | contig 25703 bp, 26 predicted proteins | sample Cruoilmetagenom1_FD_19991 | JGI IMG/M metagenome (IMG submission 19991) | reverse complement strand
AGGTTCAATTTTAATCCCCTCTGTATCAAATAGCTTGATCAGATATCTCAGCATTGTTTTGTCTTCCACAGTAAAACAGCCATCCAGTAAAGTACTCATCATTTTTGAAACCAGTTCTGAAGGTCTTCCAACAGCCAGACCATCAGCACATGTATTCATTCCAAGTCCAATATCTTTTACAGAAACAGAACTATTTTTTCCCGTTACAAGTCCCAGCAAAACTGCTGGTGCGCTGACAGGCTCTGCAAAAAAGCAGTGAACATTGTCACCAAAAATATGCTTTAACCCAAAAGTTATTCCCCCTGGTGCTCCTCCAACACCACAGGGAATATAAACAAAAAGAGGATGTTCTGTATTAATAGAAATATTCTTCTCTTTCAATTGGCGGGAAAGCATTGATGCTGCAGTGCTGTAACCAAGAAACAGGTCAACAGAATTTTCATCATCTATAAAGAACACACCTTTCCCTTCATTAGAAGAAAGCCGGGCAACCCGACATGCTTCAGAATAATCTGATTCATGCTCTATTACAGTAACTCCAATGTTCTTTAATTTCTTTTTTTTCCACTCTTTTGCATCCGCAGACATATGAACTGTAACACCAAAACCAAATGCCCTGCCCATTAAACCAATACTTAGACCAAGATTTCCCGTACTGCCAACAACCAGTGATCTGGAGGAAAAGAGAGAACGAATATCCTTAACAGATTTATTTAAAATATTGGAAACCAGAAGACCATGCCGGGAGAGAATTTTTTCAACAATTACAAAAACTGCATAAAATCCACCCCTGGCCTTAATGGAACCTGATACAGCCAGAGAATGATCTCCTTTAATATAAAAATTATTAACTGGACTGGATTCTTTTGAAAAAAATGCTTCTGCCATCTTAGGGATATTAATTAAGTCTGAATCAATTATACCTTCTGAAGCTTTCAGCTCCGGGAATAATTTAATAAGTAACGTTGCAAATCTTTGCAATCGATCTTCGGCATCATGGATATCATTAGAAGTCAGAACTTGTTTCGAAAGTGCTTTTTTTGAACTAAGTTTACCAGGATTTATCCATAAAGAAGGTTTTTTATTTTTAATATTCAATATCATATCCACAATAAATCCTTTATTATGGCCGTTTTTCAGGATCCTGGCGATTATTAAAAACAGAATGAATAACGATAATTCTCTTTTCTATTGTATAAAATATTGAAAATGGGAATTTATTAATTACACATCTTCTAAAATGGGAATAAGCTATTTGATACATCTCTGGAAAAATTTTGATGCTATTTATTGATTTCTCAATACATTCAAGAAACTCAAAACCAAGTCCTTTTCTTTGTAATTCATACCATCTAAAAGAAAGCTCTATATCTTCTTTTGATTTATCCGTATATTGAAGTGTCATTTATATTTTTGTTTCAATTCCTCATGAACTGATTCCCAATTATGTAATTTTAAACTCCCATCCTGAAACTCTGAATATCGCTTTTTTAACTCAGATTTTTGCCAATCAGGCATAGGCAGTTCAAAATTTGAAGTAGCTATAGAATCCCAAATATCTTCTACTAACAATAATTTATCTGATAATTCCATATTATCTATTACTTCGATAATTTTATTTGATATCATTAAAATACCTCTAATAAAAACTTATTACTCATTTCATTTTTTATCAACCCGAAAATTAATAAAAACACGCCCTCTTTCAATGAAAGAGGGCGCGAAAAGGAGATGAGAAAAATTTTACTCTGGTTTAACTACTTATCACCAGTATTATTTACTCTATTTAACCGTGCTTTTTCGAGATACCAAACGTAAATGCAAGAGCTGCTACAAGAACACTTCCCTTAATAAAATCCTGCCAGAAATACTGCATACTAAGCATTGTAAGACCATTCATAAGCATACCAATAAATATTGCACCAACTATTGTACCAAAGGGATTAGGTTTTCGTGCACCAAGAACTGCAAACCCAATTAATGCTGCACCAATAGCATCCATAAGAAGAGTTCCCTGGGAACCTACATCACCACGGCCAACTCTGGCTGCAAGAAGAATACCTGCAAGAGATGCAATAAAACTGGAAGATACATAGGCTATTACCTTATATTTATTTACATTTACACCAACAAGTCTTGCTGCTTCCGGGTTACCGCCAATTGCATAAAATATACGTCCAAATTTTGTCTTTGAAAGAATTATATAAACAATAATAGCAACACCAAGCATTATAATTACAGGAACAGGTATGACCTTTAATATTCTCCCCTGACCAAGATATTTAAACCCTTCAGAAAAGTGACCCATTGCTTCTCTTCCATTTTTAATTATAGCGCCACGTCCGATTGAAAGACCTCCGGAAGGAATGTACTGAAGCCCCTGAACCAGAAACATCATACCCAGAGTTGCCAGAAGATCAGGGATTTTTACTTTTACTATTAAAAAGCTTATAAAAAGTCCTACTACAACACCTATACCCAAAACGAGTAAAATTGTTACAAGACCACCTAATTCTAATACAACCATCAAATAAGCTGAAATCATAACAGAAAGAGCTGCTGTGGATCCAATAGAAAGATCCATACCATCTGTTATAAGTACAAAAGTCTCACCCAGTGCCATAGTTCCGAAAATACAGACACTTAACAGTATATTAAAAAGGTTACCTGCAGAAATAAAGGCAGGTTCCAGTATTGAGAACATTGTAAAAAGTACTCCCATAACTATAAGGAAGCCCCACTTTATAGAAAAATCCGTTATATTTAACTTTCCCATTTTATCTTTCTCCTTTAGACTAATTCAAAATTTCTTCAAGTGTCTGGGATGTCAGATGTATAAGTTGATCCTTGTTTATTTCACCTGCTTCCTGTTCACCAACCATTACACCATGATTAAATACAATTACTCTGTCAGAAATATCAATAACTTCATCAAGGTCTGTAGCTATTACCAGAGCTGTACCTTTTCCAATATTTTTGCGTAAGTACTGACCAATTTCACTTCTGGACTTTACATCTACACCCTGAAAAGGTTCATCCAGAATTACAAGATTAGATTCTGTCATAAGCCATCTTGCAACGATAACTTTCTGCTGATTTCCACCGGAAAGACTTAAAATAGGTGATTCCTCGCTTTCACATTTAACAGTCATGGCCTGAATCATTCTTTTAGCTTCTATTTTCTCTTTTTTAGTATTCATAATCGACAACTTATTGGTAAACATATCCAGAAAAGGCATATTAATATTCTGACGAATTGAAAACTCTGAAAAGACTGCATTATTATTTCTATCTTCAGGAATCATAAATATTCCTTTATTTATTGCAGTTCTTATATTTTGAGGTTCATAAAGTTCACCATTTACATACATCTTACCGCTTATTGGTTTCTCTACACCAAATAATACGGAAGCAAGTTCAGATTTACCAGCACCTATCAGACCAGTAAGTCCAACTACCTCACCTTCATATATTTTAAGGTTTAAAGGAGGTTTTCCTTCCTGAACTACAAGATCTTTTAATTCCAGTTTTACTACATTTTTATTTGATTTAACATCTTCTTTCTTAATAGCTTCCTGTTCTATATCGCCAACCATCGCATGAACAATATTATTAACACTAAATGGTTTTAAAAGTTCACCTGCAACCTTACCATCCCGCAAGACACCTACTCTATCAGCAAGTCTGGTTATTTCATGAAGCCTGTGGGATACATAAACAATAGAAACTCCACTGTCCCGCAATTTTAAAAGAGTACTAAATAATCGTTCTGCTTCTTTCTCAGAAATTGAAGATGTTGGTTCATCAAGAATTAATAACTTCGGGTTTGAAGCCAATGCTCTGGCAATACTAATCATCTGCCTGTCACTCTGGGGTATTGAAAAAACAGGAGCATCCATATCCAGATAATCCAGATCCATAAGAGCGGCTATTTCCAATGCTCTTTTTCTTATAGCAGGATAGTTATATAATATGGGCTGATCGGGGGAAAGCATCTCTTCCAAAGCCAGATTCTCTGCCACAGTCATAGTCTGAATAACACCCTGATTAATAATCTGATGAACAGTTTGTATCCCATAATCATAAGCTTCTTTAGGGGAATTCAGATCAACTTCTTTATTATCTATTATAATCTTACCTTCATATCCACTATGATAACCACAAATTATTTTTATAAGAGTAGATTTTCCAGCACCATTAGCTCCCACAAGGGCAAGAAGCTCTCCTGGATAAAAATTAAAATCAACATCATCCAAAGCCCTGGTTGCCCCGAAAGACATACCAATATTCCGAACCTGTACAATGGGTTCTTTATTCATACTATACTCCTATTCGATGATAAAAAGAAATATATATAACTTACTATCATATCATTTGCTCTTTTTATCATTCCACCTATTCCCTATACTAAAGGAGAAATCCCATCTGCGATAGCAATAACTTCCTGAATTGAGTTGAAAGTATCAGCTTTGAGGATAAATTGTTTTCCTATTCTTAAAGCTAATCTGTCAAGTACAGCTCTGGCGACAGTATCCTCAATATCAGCAATATCAGAAACCTTTGCAAGCCCCAGGGTTCTTCTAATCATAACAGTTCCTGCAAAGCCTATAGCATCTCTAAAAATTCTGAGAACTTCAGCCTCCCTAAGCATCTTAAACGCTTCTGAACCACCTTCATAATCCCACATAGGATATTTATCTTCAGCTTCTTTCTCCTGCCAAAGTTTATCATATTTAGAAATAAAACCTTCCCATATTTCCTTAATTGCATCAAGAACCCATTTCCTGTATTCCAATGGATTGTTTCCAAGTTGAACCTGCCTATAGGCTTGCGCAATATATGCAAGGAACATATTTCCAGTTAACAGACCAATATCAAAACCTGCAGGACCATAAAAAGCAAATTCAGGATCAATTATATAGGTTTCTTCCTCATTTGCCATAATAGAGCCGGTATGAAGATCTCCATGAAGAAGCGCTTCTGCATTATTCATAAACTTATAACGAAGCATTGCTGCTTTAACCTTAAGTTCATTGTCTTCCTGTATATCTGCAAGATCTTCTTCTGTTAATCCAGGTGTATATGAGTTAGTATCACTCTTATAAAGAGGATAGGAAAAAATAAAATTCTCTGTAAGATTACATAAATCCTTATTTATATATTTTTCTACCATCTCTTTTTTTGCAGCGCTATCATGATGAGGCCATTTTTCTGTTTTCCCTGCCATACCCCAGTCTGAAGATTTGAAAATCATTTCTGCAAGGAAGGTTGAAACATGGTCAGGCATTTTAGGAAACTTCTTCCCTAAATTCATTTCACCACGGATAATTGTATGTTTATCAAGATTCTGCATAATAACCAGAGACATCTCTGTATCTGCATAATAAATTTCAGGAACAAGATCCGGGCAGAACTCATATTGCTGCCGAAGAGCCATAACTTCAAATTCCATACGCTCAATATCAAGGGGCCAGGATTCACCAACAACCCTTAAAAAGGGAACTGCCTGCTTTAAAATAATAGTCTCTTCCGGTTTGGAAATATTTGTTACTATATAAACATAGTTTAGGTTACCATCACCAACTTCTTTAATACTGATATTATCAAAAGAAGAAAACTTCTCCTGCATAGGTTCCAGATTTTTTATATAATCAAGAACCAGTTCTTCTGTTAACTGTACATAAGCCATTTATACTTCTCCCTCTTCTAACCAAAAGCCTTTTTAAGATTTTCTTTAAAGGGAGCTTCTACTAATCCCTTATCTGTAATAAACCCTGTTATAAGTTCATGGGGAGTTACATCAAAAGCAGGATTACGAACCTTCATACCAACCGGACCGGTTCTTCGTTCACCGAAAAATAATACTTCCTCAGGATCACGTTCTTCTATAACAATTTCTTCCCCTGTTTCTGTTTCAAAATCTATTGTAGAAGAAGGACAGGCAATATAAACAGGAATATCAAAATGTTTTGCAAGTATTGCTACACCCATAGTACCTATTTTATTCGCAGTATCTCCATTAGCTGCAACTCTGTCAGTTCCAACAATTACAAGATCAACTTCACCTTTGTTCATCATAAAAGCAGCCATATTATCTGTTATAAGAGTAACATCCACTCCTGACTGCTGCAGTTCCCAGCTGGTTAATCTTGCTCCCTGAAGAAGGGGCCTTGTTTCATCTGAATATACCTTGAAAGTAATACCATCTTCATGAGCAAGATACATTGGGGCAGTTGCAGTTCCAAGTTCAGAAGTTGCAAGACTTCCGGCATTACAATGGGTTAAAACACCCATTCCATCCTGAATAAGCCCTTTACCATTTAATCCAATATTTTTGCAGATCTTTTTATCTTCTTCATGTATGGCAATAGCTTCCATCTCAAGGGTAATATAGATATCCTTGGAACTGGATGAAGGCTTATTTTTCACTTCTGTTTTTGCTTTGGCAACCATTCTTTTTAAAGCCCAGCTTAAATTAACTGCTGTAGGTCTTGATGAGTCCAGATAATCAGCACTTTTCTTAAGCTCTTCTAAAAACTCCTGCACAGGAAGATTCGTTTTATTTTTAACACCGTAGAGTACTCCATAAGCTCCGGCAATACCAATCGCAGGGGCCCCACGTACCTTCAGTTTCTTAATTGAATCCCAAACCTGCTCTATACTTTCCTGTTTCTCACTGACAACCTCTACAGGAAGCAGAGTCTGATCCAAAAGGGTTAAAACGCCATCCTCCCATGTAAGTGTTTTCGCCAGGGATTTATATGATGATCTCTTTTCGGCCATTAGTCTCTCCGTGAATTTTTGATTATTAAAGTGTATCAGAGATGCTATTCCAAACATCCCTGATACTGATTTAATTAAAGTTCTAGATTTCAGGTATCCAGGATGCTGTTGCAGCATCAGATTTATTGAAAGCAGGATATTTTTCTTTAAGATTAGTCATATTAGTAATTCCACCATCAATAAGCATATCATTTGTAAAAAGCATTGGTGTAATTAAAATGTCATGTGGTAATTCAAGACCAGTAATTAACATTGCAGCTCCTCTTACAGAGGCAGCACCAATTGCAGAGGGATTACAAGCTGCCGTAGCTCTCCATGGGTTACCAGGAGTAGTCATAAGCTCAATATCCTGAGTTGAAATATCTGCTGAATAAACAAGAATGTCTGTTCTGTCCATTTCTTCAAGCGCCATTACAACACCCTTTGCAAACTCATCAAAAGGAGAAAAATAAGCTGTAATTTCAGGATTTGCTCTTAGGGAAGCAGAAACCTGATCAGCATTTTTTACAGAGAAAGGAGATTCAAGTGTACCAGTTCTTACTATTTCAACTACACCAGGATTCTCATTTTTAATTTTTGTAAAAGATTCATCTCTTTTGTCTAATGGAAGAATACCGGAAACATAAACATAACCAACATTAGCCTGGGCATTAAAATCTTCAACCATCTGTTCTAATGCTAAAAGACCAAGAGCATGATCATCCTGTGCAATCTGTGGAATAGCAGGATTACCAAGATCTACATCAAATGCTATTACAGGAATACCTGCAGCAAGTGCATCTTCAGCTGGTTTTGACATTGTTTCGGACAGACCATGGTCAATAATAATTGCATCAACACCCATGCTTATAGCCTGATAAACAAAATCTGCTTCTGCTTTGTTATCCATATTCTTACCAAGTACAGTTAACTTAATACCCATAAGATCAGCCTGCTGCTGAGCTCCAGCTCTCCAAAGCTGCATAAACTCACCTTCTACCATCTGACGAACAAGTGCAATATGTACTTCTTTGGAACCATCAAAAGGTGCAGGAGCACCAGGAAGTGCAACACCAGCTTTTTCACTGTCACCAGCAGCAAAAGCCATTCCAGCAACTACTAACATTAGTAAAACTACTAATACTTTCTTCATGATTTTCATAAAAATCCTCCTAATATTTTCTCACCCATCAGATGGATGTGATTTACAACATGCAATTAGTTTAAAATCAGATTGCACATTTGTCAAGTTTTATTTTCATTTTTTTTGCATATTTTTTCAACACATTTGTGCTTGTTTTATTTGCACAAATTCTCTTGTGTTATTAATAGTTCCATGTTATTATGCAAAAAGAAAAAAATAAAGGAACAATTAATGTCAATAGATATAAAAAAATATGCTCAGCTCGCTTCAATTGCCCAAATGTACTATGAAGAAGGAAAAAATCAGCAGGAAATTTCAGCAGAAACAGGTATAAACAGATCAGCCATTTCAAGATTAATGACAGAAGCAAGAGTAAAAGGTATTGTTGATATTAAAATAAACTACCCCTGGAGGGACACAAATCTTGAATTAAAACTTCAAACTGCCTTTCCTCAACTAAAAAAGGTATATGTCCCTGCCTGCACAGATCCAGACTATGAAACAATGCTGAAAACTTTAGGATTTTTTGCAGCCAAATACTTTAAAGAAAAAGTGAAGAAAGGAATGATAGTAGGACTTGCATGGGGAAAAGCAATTCATGAAATGATAGAAAATATACCCGATAACCCTCTTGATATTGAACTTGTTCAAATTACAGGGGCCACAGGTCATGAAGGTTTAATTAAGGATGGTCCACTTCTAACAAGATTATTAAGTGAAAAGCTTAGTTGTCCCTGCCAATACCTCCATGTTCCATTTATTGTTGACAATCCCATGCTAAGTGAAGCAATGAAAAAAGAAAAAGTTATCCACCATACACTTCAATATGCAAAAAAATCCGATTTTACTTTTACAGGTCTGGGCAGTACAAAAGAAGGCCTCTACACATTAATGGAAACTGGTTATATAACAGACAAGGAGTGGTCTGAAATTAAAAAAACAGGAGCAGTAGGAGATTATCTTGGAGTTCACTACAATATCAAAGGCGAGGTTCTGGATATAAGCATTAACAAGCGTTTAATTGGCAATAATCCTGATGATTTAAAAGATGTGGAAAACAGAGTTGCAATTGCAGGAGATCAGAGGAAAGCTGAAGCAATTCTGGGTGCAATTAATGGCCGTTTTTTTAATACCCTAATTACAGATAACTTTACAGCGGAACGTATTTTGGGAATTATGTAATATTTATTGGACATTTTTTGTTTAAAAGGATCACATTTTGATTCGCTGGGTACAGACAAGGCATGCCTTGTCTCTAATTGCTTGACACACATGCATAGGCGGAATGATTGTGAATGGATTCAAAATTTTCTACTTCCACCTGAAAACTCTCTATTCTGGAATCTTTTCGCAGGCGAACTGCTACTTCTCTGGCAGAATCTTCGACAAATCGGGGATTTTCATAGGCAGTTTCGGTAACATGTTTTTCATCAACCCGTTTTAGAAGGGTATATAAAGAAGAAGATGCACAATCTTCTGCTACTTTAACCAGCTCTTCCACCCAAATAAGATGTTTGGAAATTACTTCCATTTTAATAATACCACGCTGACTGTGGGCACCGTACTTACTTATCTCTTTTGAACATGGACATAAATTTGTAACAGGCACTTCAACAATTAGTTTTAAATTCAAGGTAGTAGTCTTTTCTGCTAAAAGATGACATTTATACTCCATAAGACTGGATATTCCTGAAACAGGAGCTTTTTTACGAATGAAATATGGGTATGTAATTTCTAAATGGGCTGTCTTACATTCAAAAGACTTATGCATATCATCCAGAATTTTTTCCAGACTTTCGGGATGAAGATCAACAGTATGCCGTTCCAGCACCTCTACAAACCTGCTCATGTGCGTACCCCTGTAATTATGAGGTAAATCTACAAACATTTTTATATTAGCAACAGTATGCTGTGAACCATTGGTTTTATCCATTACTGTCATAGGATAATTCAGATCTCTGACACCTACTTTCTTTATTGCTACTTCTCTTTTATCCGCCTCGTTCTGAACATCTGACATCATAGGAATCAATCTCCCCTGTATACAACATAATTTGTTTCGGTTTCGTTTAATTTAAGCTGGTAAAGCTCATAATTATCCCCTTTTAAGGAATCCTTAAGTTCATTCCAAATCCACTGAACAAGATTTTCAGATGAAGACTGAGGAACAATATCATTAAGATATTTATGATCAAACCTGTTTATAACCTTTTCTTTAACTATTTTCTTGATAATACCATAATCAAGAATCATCCCTTCTTTACCGGGAATTCCCTGTATCGTTACTTCCAATCTATAAGTGTGCCCATGCAAGGCTTCACATTTTCCATGATATTCCACCAAATTATGAGCGGAATCAAATTTAAAAACCTTTGTTAAGAACATTTTCATGGGTATAAAATATAAATTGACAGGACTTTGGTCAAGGGAATCTTAGATTTATCAACCCTTGAAACAAATAATCTTTATAAATGGCTGATGTAGACAAAATTTTAAAAAAATCTTGCACTTTGCAGATACTTTAATAATACTATAAGATGACTATGTTGAAAAATATGATTTAAGGAACCGGATGTGAAACCATCTTATTCGATTATTACAATTATTATTGCATTTATTATTAATTTAGCAGGGATATTTTATAACAATATATTTCTTAATATTATTACTGGATTAATTCTTATTATTATCCTGATTCTTGTAAAAAAAAATCATAAAACGGAAATTAAAAAAGAAGAAAAAGAATGCCTTAGTAGAGATGAAATAAAAAAGAAAACAGAAAAATATATCGAAGAGATAAAAAGCTTACAAAGAGAAAAAGAAGATTTAGAGGAGAAATTCAAAGAATCAGCCAGGAATATACTAACTCTTTATAAATTATTAACAGGTCTTGATATTACCACACCTATTATTGATAAACTTTCTAAAGTTATCATTACTAAAAGTGAAGAATCTACAATAAATGCAACTGAAAAAATATTTACAATTGTTGGTGACAGCCAAACTGTAAGTAAAGATATCCAAATACTTCTTTCCAATATGGATACAGGAGAACATAGTCTTGATAATGAAATGGACAGATTATTAAAAAAAGTTCAGGACTTTCAGGTTATTGTTAATAATGTGGAACAGCTTAAAAAAAGCTATGTTAACGATATGAGTACTATTGAAAATACAGTAGTAAGCATAAAAGGTTTGGCTGACAGCATTGCAGATATTGCTGATCAAACAAGTATCCTTGCAATTAATGCTTCAATTGAAGCTGCAAGAGCTGGAAATGCAGGTGCAGGTTTTGCTGTTATTGCAGAAGAAACACAAAAATTGGCAAGTAGTTCCAAACAAATTACAGAAAAAATAACATCGGGGATAAAGGAAATTGGAGGAACAATAGCAAATTCATTCAAAAGACAGTCCGAAACGTTAACAAACACAGTAGACCACCTTCAGGAAACAAAAGAAAGTTTCCATCAAATGACATTTAACCTTGCACCTCAAATTAAAAATATTGCATCTTCAGTACAAAAATCTAAAGACCTTTCAGAATCTGTAACTGCAAGACTAGGTGAAATAACAATGTCATTACAGTACCAGGATGCCACCAGACAAATACTTGAACACATAGTTCAGTTAGTAAAACATATACAACAAGATTTTCTGGAACATAAACTGCATAAGGAACTTAATTCAGTNGAAACCAGAGAATTAATTAATACAGAAATTCTTGCTAAAGCAAATGAAATTTTTACTGTAAGAGAAGAATGGATAATCCTGGGTCTTGAATTAGATGAAAGTAAAATTGTCGGGAAAGACAAAAAAGTGGAGCTCCAGGGAGATATCACACTTTTTTAAAGGAAATATAAGATGGCTAATAAAAAATTAATTGAAATGCTCGAAAATTTTATACCAGGTGATTTAATTTATCAACTTAAGATAGTAGATGAAATCGAATCACTTCTAACTAAAAAAAATCTTAAGAAATCTGATAAAGAACTTCTTAACCACGTAGCACAAAAATTTAAACTTCTTATGAAATCAGGTCCCCAGGAAGATATTGTGGATTCTATAAAAAGTCTTACATCCGCACTTTCTGCAGGAAAACCTAAGACTGTAAAAAAAATAGTATCCGAAGATAGTGAACAAGTTGTAATTGAGGATATGGATATTCTTGCATCATTTTTATCTGAAACAAATGAGCATCTTGAAAATATTGAGACAAAAATTGTTTCTTTGGAAAATATAGAGGATCCTGAGACTATCAACGAAATTTTCAGATCAATGCATACTATAAAGGGTGTAGCTTCCTTTCTTGGTTTAAATAAAATTAAAGATCTAAGTCATAGCCTTGAGAATCTCCTCGATAATCTAAGAGATAATTTAATTACAATAAACTCAGAATTAGTAGATATTCTTCTTGAAGGTACAGATACTCTTACTCAGATGATGAATGAACTTGAAATCTGGGCAAATAGTTTTCAGGATGGAATTATTACTGAAGTTTTTAAATCTGATATAGAAATTCAAGGTAATTTGGAAAGCATAAAAAACTTTGGGAAAAAGAGTGAAAAAAAGGAAAATCTACCGGAAGATGATCTGATTACACCAGAAATGACAAAACAGTTTGCAGAAGAATCTTTGGAACTTCTTGATACTGTGGAACACAGCATCCTGGAACTGGAAAAAAACCCTGAAAACCTTAAATTTATTGAAGAATCATTCAGGCATATACACACAATAAAAGGTAACTCCGGTTTTTTTTGGTTTGAAAGAATAGAAAAGCTTTGTATGGGAATTGAAACAGTTTTTGATTCTCTGCGTAAAAAAGATAAAATTGCTGACCACTCTATAGTCTCTTCTCTACTCAGTTCTATAGATATGGTCAGAGGATCTCTTAACGAAATAGAAGAAGGGAAACTAACTGATGCACGAAACCCTAAAATTGATTCTCAATATCATGATTCCCTTGGGAATATACTTATTGAAATGGGTGCCGCCACTGAATACAGCATAGAAGAGGCACTAAATGTGCAGCAGAAAAAGCTGGGTGAAATTTTGGTGGAAAAAGGAAATGTTACCGAAGATCAACTGGAGACAGCTTTAAAAAGGCAGGGGAAAAAACAGAACCTACAGGCAGGTGGAATAAAAGCTCTGTTAAAAAAGCAGGATATCAGAGTCAGCACTGAAAGGCTTGATAGGCTTTTTAACCTTGTTGGAGAACTTATTACAGCGGAAACTATGGTTATCCATCACCCGGAACTTGAAGGGATGGAACTTAACCATTTTCAGCAGTCACTTACTGCTTTATCTAAAATTACTAAAGAGATGCAGGAAGTTACAATGGCCATAAGAATGATTCCACTTGATGGCCTTTTTAATAAAATGAGAAGACTTATACGGGACCTTTCAAAGAAATTTGATAAAAAGATAATTTTCCTTGTAAGTGGTGAAGATACAGAGATGGATAGAAATGTAATTGATCAAATATCTGATCCTCTTGTACATATTATCCGAAATGCAGTTGATCATGGAGTAGAGACAAGTGCTAAACGCCAAAAAAATGGGAAAAGCCCTGAAGGAACCATTAAACTAAACGCTAAGTACGAAGGCAATGAAATATGGATTTCTATTATTGATGATGGGGGAGGTCTGGATAGGAAAAGAATTTCAGAAATTGCTGTTGAAAGAGGTTTATTATCCCAGGAACAGGTAATATCTAAAACAGATTCTGAAGTATGGCCTTTAATATTTGAACCTGGATTTTCTACAAATGAAGTAGTGTCGGAAATTTCCGGTCGTGGTGTGGGAATGGATGTTGTAAAAAAGAATATAGAAAAACTAAGGGGAAAGGTCGAAATTGTAAGTGAATCACAAAAAGGAACCACCTTTATTCTGCAAATACCTCTAACACTGGCTATTTTAGACGGCATACTTTTTAGATCAAATGAGATGCTGTGTTCTATCCCAACGACAGATATTATTGAGTTTCACAAACCAGAAGCATATCAGATAACAACTACAAGTATTAATCAGCAGGTACTAAAACTTAGAGATGAGATAATTCCACTTGTAAAACTTTCAGAGTTTTATGATTTAGCAACAGATAGTAAAGACTATACAGACGGTATATTAATAATAGCAACAGCCTATGAAAAGAAAATAGCAATATTAGTAGATGAAATAATTGGTAACAGACAATTTGTTATTAAGGCCTTACCTGAATACCTTAATGATGTTAAAGCTGTTTCCGGATGCAGTATTTTGGGTGGTGGAGATGTCTGCCTGGTAATTGATACTGGTGCATTTATTTCCCAGGTTTTGGAGTAAGAATTGAATACAGAAATGGTTTCTATTACAGAAAAAGAATTTAAACAGATATCATCACTACTTTATACAAATTTTGGAATAAATTTAACTGATAATAAACAAACTTTAGTTAGAGGCAGATTAAATAAGATTATAAGAACCAAAGGATACGGAAACTTCACTAATTACTACAATGCAATTAAAGAAGATAAAACAGGGATACTGCAAATTGAACTTGCCGACAATTTATCAACTAATCATTCTTACTTTTTTAGAGAAAATGAACATTTCAAATATTTAAGTACAAACATTCTACCAGAAATAGAAAACTATCAAAAACTGAAAGAACCATCTGAGCTTAGAATATGGTGTGCTGGCTGTGCAGCAGGGGAAGAACCCTACACATTGGCAATTCTATTAAAAGAATACTTTGGTAAAAAATTACCAGGAACAAAACCCGTAATTCTTGCAACTGATATATCTACCAGTGCTCTAAGCACTGCAAAAAGCGGTATATATACTCAGGATAAATTAAAATCTATGCCGGCAAAATACATTGATAAATATTTTAATAATATGGGTACTGGTAAATACAGTGTAAAAACTAATCTTAGAGAATTAATACTTTTTAAAAGATTAAACCTTATGAGGGATACTTTCCCATTCTCAAATAAATTTGATATTATTTTTTGCAGAAACGTAATGATATATTTTGACAAAGAAACAAGAGAGAATCTAATCTCAAAGTACTACACCAATTTAACCAGTAATGGGATTTTATTTATTGGTCACTCAGAAACCATCGGCAGAAATTCCTCCCAATTTCAATACATTATACCAGCCGTATACAGGAAAAAACAATGAATAAAATAAAAGTACTTATAGTAGATGATTCTGCTCTGGTAAGAAGTATCCTTTCAAAAGGTTTGGCAAATGATCCAGAATTAGAAGTAGTTGGAACAGCTGCAGATGTATATATAGCACGGGATTTAATTATTAATAAAAATCCTGATGTATTAACACTGGATGTAGAAATGCCAAAAATGGATGGTGTAGAATTTTTAAAAAAGCTTATGCCTCAATATCCGATTCCAGTTGTAATGGTATCTGCTATGACAGGTCCAAAAGCATCAATAACCATTGAAGCACTGGAAAGCGGAGCCATAGATTATGTACTAAAACCATCTTCAAGTTTTGGAAATAAATTGCATGAAATGATCGATGAACTAATTATTAAACTAAAAGTTGCAGCTGCAACAGATGTTTCACACTGGAAAAACAAGAACTACAATATGACATCTGTTACAAGTAAGCAAAAAGTTCTTCATGGAGGAACTGATAAAATTATTGCAATAGGTGCATCTACAGGAGGAACCGTTGCTCTAAGGAAAATAATTGAACAGTTTCCTGCCAATATGCCAGGAACTGTTATAGTACAGCATATGCCTGGCGGATTTACAAAGATGTTTGCTGAAAAACTTGATAAAGTATCAAAAGTTTCTGTCAAAGAAGCAGAAACCGGAGATAGAATTTTAAGGGGAACAGTACTTGTTGCACCAGGTGGTGAAGAGCATTTGGAAGTAGTTCGTACAGGTGGTCAATACAGAGTTAATTGCATTAAAGGTGAAAAAATTAATGGTCATAAGCCCTCTGTGGGAGTACTATTTGATTCTGTTGCAAAGCAAGTTGGACCAAATGCTGTTGGGGTTCTATTAACCGGAATGGGTAGAGACGGAGCACTTGAATTAAAAAATATGCTAAATGCCGGAGCAAAAACAATTGCTCAGGATGAAAAAACATCTGTTGTTTTTGGAATGCCAATGGAAGCCTGGAAATGTGGAGGGGCAGAAGAGTTAGTACCCCTTCAGAATGTTACCGATCGCTTAATTTCAATTTTGGAGGGTATGAAGTAATGAGACATGATATAGGTATTGGGTACCTAAAAGCTTCTTCTTTACCGGGAGATGAAATAAAAACATATGCTTTAGGATCCTGCATAGCAGTAATTCTTTATGATAAAAAAACAAAAATTGCAGGTATGATACATATAGCTCTTCCAGATAGTGCAGTAAATGCTGAGAAAGCTAAAACTCTTCCGGGCTATTTTGTAGATACAGGTCTTCCAATACTTTTACAAGAGTTTAAAAAACTTGGTGGAGATAGAAAAAGTACAGTAATAAAAATTGCTGGCGGATCAAGTATAATGGATGAAAATAAGACATTTGATATTGGCAAACGTAATGCAATTGCAGTTAAACGATTTCTATGGAAACAGGGATTAGGTGTCATGAAAGAAGATATTGGCGGAAAAATAAGCAGAACAGTTTCCATTGATACAGATACAGGTAGAGTTCTATTGTCAAATGCAAAAGATAAATGGGAAATTTAGGAGGTAGAGATGAATTATAAACGAATCCTTATTACTGATGATTCAGCAACTTCAAGAATGATTATAAAGAGATGTATTGAAATGGCTGGATTTTTCGACATTGAGTACCTTGAAGCGGAAGATGGTCTTCAGGGGCTTACTATACTTGACACTGAAAAAGTAGATCTTATAATTACTGATTTAAAGATGCCTAAAATGGATGGGAAAACCTTTATTAGAAAACTAAAATCCAGTGAGGATAAAAAAGACATACCAGTAGTTGTTGTATCCAGTCTTGATAATGCGGTTTTAGAATCCAGATTAAAAAGAGAAGGTGTAATGGCAGTAATTGGTAAACCCTTAAGCCCGGCAAAAGTACTTGAATTTATGGAGGAATGATAAAAATGTTTCAATATTACAAGAAGTTAGAATTAGATTGTTTTTATCATTTAGCGACAGAGACTTTCCAGAAGAGTAATCTAATTTTTAAGCTGATAAACAATGGAAAGTGCTCGAAAGCGAAAATGGAGGAATGATATATGACTAATGAATTAATAAAAAAAGCAATGATTAAAACAATTGAATCTGTATTTTCTGATATGATTTTTATAGATACACTCCATATTGACAATAAACCTGAATCTTTTAATTATACTCAAATTTTATACATTGATATACTTTCCCCTCAAAAAGGGTATATAATTGCATATCTTCCTCTGGAACTTCGCAAGACAATTGTTGAAACTATCCACTCAACAGATTGGAGTGAAATGCATGCATCAGAAATAGATGACTGTTTACTTGAAATTTTAAATGTAATTGCAGGAAATTTTATGACAGAATTACTTGGTAGAGATGTTAAGTATAATATTTCTTTTCCTGCTGTAAATTATGATGAAGAGGATATTGAAAATCTGGATAAAAGCCAGACCATATTTTTTAATGCAGAGGGACCGGTATTTCGAATAAATATATTACTTAATTCCTAGGGAGGTTGTTTTTTGAAAGTTTTAATAGTTGAAGATGATGCTGTAAGCCGTAAAATGATTGAAATGCTTATAAAACCATTAGCTGATAAATATGATCTTGCTAAAGAGGGCCTTATGGCACTGGATTTTTTCAATAAATCTATAGATGAAGAAAATAGATATGATCTGGTACTTCTGGATATAATGCTGCCTAAAATGGATGGACAGACACTACTACAGGAATTCAGAAAAAAAGAAAAAACAAAGGGGATTTACGGGAAAAGCAGCTGCAAAATAGTAATGGTAAGTGCTCTTGGAGATGCTGGTAATATTATGGAAGCATTCAAAAATCAATGTGATGGGTACCTTACAAAACCATATAATAAAAATAACCTGATAGCTGAACTTAAGAAACTTGAATTAATCCAGTGAGTTGTACTCTTTTTTAAATTTTTCAAATTCTATATCAGCAAAATTTTTAATTTTCTCCTGATATTCCTTATATAATTGCACAAGTCTTTTACCTTCGGATGTAAGCTTCGTACCTTCCCGGCTATCCCCCCCCCTCTTTCTGTCCAGGATCTTTTTATTTAACGATTTCTCAAGGGTATTAAGCATACCCAGAGCCTTAGCATAAGAAAGATTCATATCTTCTGCAGCCTTTCTTATAGAGTTATATTTCTGTATTCCCAGAAGAAGCCAGTAAACTCCAATACCCATAAACTGCTTATCATCGGCTGTAAAGTATATTTTTATCTTTACGTTCATACCTTAAATCAAAGTATTTCTTTTGCCGCTTTATTTATAAGAGTATAAAGTTCATCAAGGTTTTCCAGCTCTACACTTGAATAAGCAATACGAAGATATTTACCCTGAATAGAGATTGTTCCAATACCATACTCTTCTAAAAGATGAATCCTGAGTTTTTCAGAATCTCCTTTATAAAGAAAGGTCATAAAATATCCTGAATTAAAAGGAAGCGCACTTAAAGGAGAATCAGATTCAAAGGATTTAACCAAATCCCGAACCTTAAGATAACGCTCTTTTAGAATTTTAAACCCTGCATCTTTTTCACTTTGGTACGTATTTGATGAAAAGGATTTTAGTACAAGACTTTGTGCCATTTTATTGGAATTTGATATTGAAGCTCTTATTGCTCCGGAGGTTTTTGTTGTTATAGCCCCGAGAACTTCAGAACTAAGATTTTTAGATGCATAAGTAAGAAATCCAACTCTAAATCCCCATGCAAAATTTTCTTTTGTAACACCATCAACCTTAACTGCAAGAATATTTTCATGAAGGTCAGCAAGTTTCCCAAAAAGAGATTCTTTCAAAGATTCTCCTTCATAAAAAAGACCAAAATAAGCATCATCCATTATAGCAAGTATTTTTTTACCATTCTTAGCCAGTTTTAACAGCATTTCAATTATTTTATCTCCATCATCTGTAGAAGGAGTATAACCAGTTGGATTATTTGGAAAATTTAATACAAATGCTACTTTCTCTCCAGGAGCATTTGAAAGGGCTTTCTCGAAATCAGCAATATTCATTCCACCCTCATCAGAAAAGAATGGGAAGGTACTAATATCAGCCTCATTTCGTCCCTCAAATATGAGCCGGTAATTTCCCCAGAACATATCAGGAAAAACTATGGAATCACCTTTATTCAGAAACATATCCCCTAAAACGGAGAGACCATGAGTCAAACCACTGGTGACCAGAGGGACAGACGTTTCTTTTCCGGTAAGAGATGGATTTTTTTCATCCATCTCCTGCCGCCACCTATTTCGAAGTTCTAAAACTCCTGGAGTTGGAGCATAAGGAAAGACATCAGTTTCAGACAGTTCAGAAATTTGATCCCGTACACTATTTAAAAACATTGGTTTCCCATTGGAAGTTGCCATCCCAACAGTAGCGTTAAACCTTGTGGCTTTATTTTTTGCTTCAGCAGATTGAGCTACAATACCTTTTGGAAAATAAAAACGTTTACCAAAATCTGATATAAGATCGTCTACAATGCTTCCTTCAAGTATGGAATTTAATTCCTTTGCTAAAATATTCATCCTTATACTCCGTTATATCTCTAAAGATATTAAGATTTTATTCTTGTACCTGTTTCACCATTTAATGCTGCAAGAGCAGAATCAAGAGAAGTTATAATAGCTTCTCTTCCACTCCATTTCACAAAGCGCATACAAGCTTCAACTTTTGGTCCCATGGATCCTGCCATAAATTGGCCTTCATCCAAATATGTCTGTGCAACTTCAAGAGTAATTTCTTCAAGTGCCTTCTGGTCTGGTTTATTAAAGTTAACATACACATTCTCTACATCTGTAAGTATCATAAACTTATCAGCTTTTACAGCCTGTGACAACTTAAAACCAGCTCTGTCCTTATCAATAACAGCATCTACTCCAATCCAGCTTCCATCACTTCCTTTTTCAACAGGAATACCACCACCACCGGAAGCTATTACAATAATATCTTTTTCGATAAGACTATTAATTGCTTTTTCTTCTACAATACTAATTGGCTCAGGGGAAGGAACAACTCTTCTCCAGCTTTTTTCAACACCAGGCTTAGCTTCTTTTACAATCCAACCCTTTTCTGAAGCATGATTTTTAGCTTCCAGCTCTGTAAAGAAAGGTCCTACAGGTTTTGAAGGGTCCTGGAAATCGGGATCCTCGGAACTAACCTCTACTTGAGTTACAATAGAACAAACAGGCATATCAACACCTTCAGCCTGTAAATGGAATGCAAGTCTGTTCTGAAACATCCACCCTATCTGGCCCTGAGTCATCGCTCCAACAGCAGTAAGAGTCTGAGCAGGTACCAAAGAAGAAGCTTCTTCCTGCTGAATTAAAAGTGATCCAGCCTGAGGACCATTACCATGAGTAACAACAATCTCATATCCTGATTTTGCTATTTTTGCTATCTGTTTTGCTGCAATATCAACATTAGTCATCTGCTCTGCAGTTGTACCTTTTTCATCGGCCTGTTTTATGGCATTTCCACCAAGAGCAATAACTACTAATTTTCTTGACATTATAAGTCTCCTTTTATTATGATCATTAGTAGAAAGCTGTAGATCTTAATTATTTAATTAAGTCTGACAGATTTCTTTTTTTTATTTACCGGAAAAGAGTATTTTAAGGGCTAAGAATAGTTTGATCAAGAGGGGATATGTCAATTTTAAGGTTGATTTTAATTATTTACATACAAATTCATTCCTAATATTGCATAAAAACCAAATTTCAACATTAAGGTGCAAATATGAATCGATGCAGTTGGTGTGAAGGCGATCCGCAATATATTGAATATCATGATAAAGATTGGGGAGTCCCTGTCTATGATGATATTAAGCATTTTGAATTTCTAATACTGGAAGGCGCCCAGGCTGGATTAAGCTGGCTGACAATACTAAAACGCAGAGATACCTACAGAATAGCCTATGATGGATTTGATCCGTTTATTGTTGCACAATATGACGAGTCAAAAATACAAAAGCTTCTTCAGGATCCAGGTATTATTAGAAATAAACTTAAAGTGAGAGCATCTGTAAATAATGCTAAATTATTTTTGAATATTCAGGAAGAATTCGGTTCTTTTAACAGCTATATATGGGGATTTACAAATGGTAAAACTATAAAAAACTCATGGGAAAAACTTTCTGAAGTTCCTGCAAAAACAGAACTTTCTGATAAAATAAGTCTGGATTTAAAAAAACGGGGATTTAAGTTTACAGGATCTACTATTATTTATGCTCACCTTCAGGCAGCAGGTATTGTAAACGATCATTTAACTGATTGTTTCAGGTATAATGAGGTTTAATTAACCTTTAAGATTTTGCGGATTTAATGCCCTGAAATCCGGATGTATAAAAATACCGTCTTTTCGAATAAGTTCATTATCAATCCAAATTTCACCGCCACCATACTCAGGTGTCTGAATACAAACAAGATCCCAGTGAACAGCACTCTTATTACCATTATCAGCATCATCATATGCTGCACCAGGGGTAAAATGAAAAGATCCTGCAATTTTTTCATCAAAAAGAATATTATCCATGGGAAAAGTTATTTCGGGATTACAACCCAAAGCAAATTCACCAACATATCTTGAACCTTCATCTGTATCAAATATTTTATTTATTCGCTCGTTATCATTGGAAGTGGCTTTTACTATCTTACCCTTCTCAAATTCCAGATGAACATTTGTAAATGTAAAACCATGATAGCTGGAAGGTGTATTATAAGTTATATAACCCTCAATACTATCTCTTACAGGGCAGCTGTACACTTCTCCATCAGGTATATTCATCTCTCCACTGCACTTAACTGCACCTACATTTTTTATGGAAAATTTTAAATCTGTTCCAGGACCGGTAATTTGAACCTTATCCGCTTTTGACATAAAATCTACAACTTTATCCATTGCATTTGACATTTTATCGTAATCAACATCGGTTGTTACCTTATAAAAATAATTTTCAAAATTAATGGAAGACATATTTGCCTGCATGGCCATCGATTGTGTAGGATAACGAAGAACAACCCATTTTGTATCCGGTACCCTGACTTTAAAATGAACTGGCTCATAGAACTCTTTCATATACAAACCATTACTGTTTTCAGGTAAATCTGACATCTCTTTTGTATTTGCAGGACCTCTGACGCCAATAAAAGCATCCATTTTCCCCATCTGATATTTTTCGATATCTGTCTTTAGTTTATAACTGTCCTTTGTTCCACCAATACGCAAGGCTCTCTCAACTCTTTCTGTTTCCAATTGAACAATTGGAAAACCTTTTGCAGCATAGACAGCATTGACAAGTTCTTCGATAAATTCAACAGGAGTATCTGTTGCATGGATAAGACAGCTCTCTCCCGGCTGTATTTTGCAGGAATAATTTACAAGTAATTCAGCTAATTTTTTATCTCTTGGATCTCTCATTTTTTTTCCTTTATTCAGGCTGGTCGCAACTTCGTTGCTGCTTGCCCATGCATCCTCGGGCATAAATCAATGCCCTTTATATAATATTATAAGTTTTCTATTATTCATTATAAATATATTTCTTCTTTAATATATCAAATTTTTTGTCTAAAACAAAATAATTTGACTTATTGATAATAAAATAAGTAGATTTGTAATAGGTCTAAGGAGGAAATCATGTCAGATGTTATTCCAACACAGAATGATATTTATCCTGTCGAATATCCACCACAAGTTCCTGTTGAACCACTAAAAAATGAAACGGTTGAACAACCAGAAGAAATTGACAACAGAGAAACAGAAACGGGACAGAATGTAGACACATTTGCATAACTTTAATTAGATATTCTTAAGATAGATCCAATTTCTATTACACCATTATTCATTTTTCACTTTTAGTTTTTCATTTCAAAATTTACATCATCTTCATAGTGCCCTTAAAATAACTTATATCCGTTACAATTATCATAGCACCCTGTTTTTTATCCAAATCTCCTGTAATATCCTCTATACCATCGATAATATCATCAAGCTTTTCTTCCGGAACCAATGTCATCAAAGTTTTACTTCTATTCTTATTTTCTTTCATGAAACCAATAAATTCAGCAAACATTGGAACATTACTTATATATTCACCCATACCGGAAGATTCAATTATAGTAGTACCCTCTATACCCATCTCAATAAAAAATTCCAATATATTATAAAGAAAATCTTCAATATAAAGGACAACATATAGTAGCTTCATTTTTTTTGTTTTAGCAGAATTATCTGTATGAGCTCTTGAGTGACGTATAAAAGCCTCATAAAGGGATGTATTTGTTAAAGATTTTATCATTTCATTCCGGACTGCCGGAGCACTTCCAAGAGTTCGGGATATGGTAGCAAGTATTTTCAAATGATCCTGTACAGCTTCTGCAGGTCCAAGAATAACAAAAATAAGTTTAACTTTCTTTTTATCAAGTGAATCAAACTCTACACCTTTTGCAGAAGTAATAATGAATACAAGAAATTTATCCATTCCCTGAATTCTCGCATGAGGCATTGCTATACCATCACCAAAACCAGTTGAGCCCTGATTCTCTCTTTCTTTTAATAGCTTATATAATGATTCCTGATCAATATGTTCCATCAAAGGGCTTCGCAATGCAATTTCAGATATTTTTTTAAGGGCTTTATCCTTGGAGGAGGCCTTAAAATTAACAACACAGCACCTACGATCAACAATTTCAATAAGTTCCATAAATTAACCCTCCATCTCATTGCCCTTGATTATTGCGTATCTGGAGACAGGCGGTCCCACAAGTTCATTTACAAANACAGAAAGAAGTACAATATTAACCATTCTATCAATCATCAATATCTGCTCAGCATTAAGTTGATGCATAAGNGGAGAAGCCTGTATCATTAGAACTAACCCTATGGCAACTCCTGCCTGAGGTAACATACACAATCCCAAATTCTTAGTNATTACTCCCTTAACCTTAGAAACTTTACATCCAATATAAACACCGCCATACTTACCCATAGCTCTTAATAAAATAAATATTAACCCAAAAATTAAAATATCATTCTGAACAAGTACAGCAGGATTAAGTTCTGTACCTGCAATTACAAAGAAGAGAGCATAAATCGGAGGAGTAAAAGGTTCCAATGCTCTAAAAATTCTATGATTTTTTGGGGAAAAATTAATTATAACAGCACCTGCCGCCATATTTGTCAAAAGGGGTGATAATTTAAATATTACAGCTATAGCTGTAAACAAAAAAACCATACCTATGGTAATAATCATAATTTCGTTGCTATTTTGTTTTTTCCAGGTTGAAAAATGGATAACAATACCACTAATAAAACCTGTAACAACAGAAAGAAGAACTTCAAGAAGTGCATGACCTATAACAGCAGCTCCTCCATGATTTGCTACAGCATGAGTTACAGCTTCTGCTGCTGCAGAATCACCCAACAACATACCGGAAGCTATAGCAAAAACAATACTGAATAAGATAACACAGCCGGCATCATCCAAAGCAACTACTCCGTAAAGATAATCTATAAAAATACCATGAGCTCTTAAAGATTGAACAATAGCAACAGTAGCAGCAGGAGCTGTAGCAGAAGAAATGGCGCCTAAAAGTAAAGCATAAGGAAGGGACATTTGAAATAAAAACAACCCAATAGATACAACAATAAATGTGAGCATAATCTGTACAATGGTAATTATTATAACTTTACTGCCCATGCTCTTAAGCTTTACCCAGAGGAATTCTCCACCTATTGTTAAAGCTATAAGCCCAAGAGCTACTTCNGTTACAGTTCTAAGAGATTCTTCCATATGTTGAGGGACAATACCTGTTACTGTTGAACCCATAATTANGCCNGCCAATATAAATCCTGTTATTTCAGGTAGTNTAACTTTTTCTGCCAGGGTGCCTATGAAGTACCCCATAACAAGCATTATNCCTACTGTAAAAAGGGAGTGTTGACTTAAGAGATCTCGAAGTGAAATTAGATTTTCAAATATAAGTTCCATATAGCCTTCCGGTTACAATAGTTGTACTTGCTTTCTATTGTAGTATGAGGAAGAATATTTAGCAAACAGGAAAAGGGATAAAGGGTAAAAAAGTGTTTGTGATTAGGATTACAGGATTTATGGGATTAGTTTGATTTGTAATTTAAATTATTTGATAGAGATAATAGATAAAAGATCTCCAAATTAATTAAAAACTAATCGTAATATTCAATTACAAGAAAATCATTCCAGACAATATTATTTACTGTAATTCCTATAGTATCCATTCTTAATACAAGCTGCTTACTACCTGTTGCAAGAGCCATGCGAACAGGTGTTGTTATATCTATAGGGAAATCATTTAAAGTAATATTTGTTCCAGAGGTTATAATTCCCGCACTATCATTAACAAGATATTCTATATTTGTATCAAAATTATCTGCAACTTGATTCCATGCAATGTAGCCATCAACTTCATTAAAAGGCCTGGTTAATGGATAAATTTTAAATGTATCAACACTGTTGGTTTCTATTCCATATACAAGAGCTGGATTTATTACTGCTGAAACAATTTTCATATCCTCTGGTAGGCCTAACTCTATTACCATTACATTACTTGTGTCTAAAGACCCTGTAAGAATACCACCATTTACAGAATAT
>JGI24023J19991_10000738_pt1 | contig 25710 bp, 26 predicted proteins | sample Cruoilmetagenom1_FD_19991 | JGI IMG/M metagenome (IMG submission 19991) | reverse complement strand
CTTTTTGAAGGTGCAAAAGGAGTTCGGTTCTTTCGACGAATACATATGGCAGTTTGTAAATCACGAACCAATTCAAAATAAATGGGAGAGAATGAGTGAGCTGCCCGCCAAGACAGCCGAGTCTGATGCTATGAGCAAGGACCTTAAAAAAAGAGGGTTCAGCTTTGTGGGCTCAACAATCTGCTACGCCTACATGCAGGCTGCAGGCATGGTAAATGACCACACGGTGGATTGTTTTAGATTTAAAGAAGTGAAGAAAATATCTGGCTTAGGTAAACAATAAAAATAGTTAGGTTTTTCCCCGGGATTTTTTGGCTTTTGTGATAAACGGCTCTTTGCCCTCTTTTTTCCTTTGAAGTAAGAAAGCAATATTTCCGCATCATGAAAAGGCAGTGTAACAAACGAAAATTTTTCCAGAATTTGTACGTCCCTTATTTTTTTACTTTTAATACCGCACTTATTCTGGATGAAGTGTATAAGTTTTTGAGATGTCAGTCCATCTACCTTCCCCTGAGCTACAAACAACCTTGTCTTACCTTTCGTATCTACGAGAGCGTTTCCAATTTCGGTGTAACTTTTCTCATCGAGCTCATCCTGAAATGAAAACTCTAGCAATGCCGCTAATACTTCTTCTGCTTCATTTGTCTCAAGCAGCTCCCGTGACATTTCTACATATTCATATCCCGGGCTCTCTTTTACGATATCTTCCAGGGTATTCTTTATCCTGAGCTTTTTAGTCCTAATCACATCTTTAACATCGGGGAGCTTGGCTTTACGAATATCCGTTTTTGTTTCCCTGCTTATATATTTAAGCTTCCTGTACTCCTCAGGAGTGATAAAAGTTATGGCATTCCCCTCTTTTCCCGCTCTTCCCGTACGCCCTATTCTGTGCACATATGATTCAGCGTCTTGGGGAAGGGCAAAATTAATGACATGCGTTAAGTCCTGAACATCTATACCTCTTGCTGCCACATCTGTTGCCACAAGAATATTGATCAAACGCTTTTTAAACTTATTTAATATCTTTTCTCTCTGGGGCTGAGATATATCCCCATGTAGAGCGTCCGCATCATATCCGCGTTCTATTAAGTGATTGGCTATCGTATCAACATCCTTCTTTGTCCTGCAAAAAACAAGACCGAAAAATTCCTCTTCAATATCAATAATTCTGCATAGCGCCTCAAACTTGTCTGAGGCTGAAACCTCAAAATAAATCTGATCTGTCTGGGTTACTGTGAGCTTATCTTTTGTAACCCTAAATTCATCAAACTCCCTCATATGCTCCCTGGCAATCTGCATAATCTCTTTTGGCATTGTTGCGGAGAAGAGCATTGTTCTTTTATCTGTAGGGGTATAGCTCATTATCTTTTTAACATCTTCGAGAAAGCCCATGTTGAGCATCTCATCAGCCTCATCTAAAACAAGATGAGATATCTCTCCCAGCTTCAAAGTACCACGACTAATATGGTCGAGTACTCTCCCCGGGGTGCCAATTACTATATCTATACCTTTTTTCAGTGATCTCAGCTGTAAAGTAATGGACTGACCGCCGTATATGGGAATTATAGTTAATTTTTTCTTTCCCTTTAGTGAATGGATTTCCTCAGCTACCTGTATAGCCAGCTCTCTGGTAGGTGTTAGCACCAGGGCTTGCACGGCGCGAGCGTTTTCATCTAAAAGTTCAACAAAAGGAAGTCCGAAAGCAGCTGTTTTACCAGTGCCGGTTTGAGCCTGAGCTACTATATCTTTATTACCATTTAGTATTGCGGGAATTGTGACTTCCTGAACAGGGGAGGGAACTTCAAAACCCTTTTTTTCAAGGACCTTCAGCGTCCCTGCGGATAAACCTAATTCTTCAAAAGATAGCATGTATTATATTACTCCCACCATACACCGCCTTATGGGGTATATGATTCAATTAGAAATTTCAATTTACCGGAATTGTCATTAGTTGTTTGTAAAGTTTTCTTCGGCAACGTCAGTAAGTTGTTTAGTTTAGGAAATGCATTCCTCGTTAACGATCTATCTGTAAACAGGCTGCATTTAATTTACTTCGGATATAGATACAGCTGATTTACTGATTACAATATTATACCAGATATAGAAATAAGCAATAATATACTAACAACATGCTGAGATTAAGAACACAAACGAAATATTTGACACATATAATTCTGCAATATACAATTGAGAAACTTTCTCAATTAGGGCAGCGCACCTATTAGAAGAATAAAGGTGATAAGCAAATTGTTTTCAATCAGCAACTATGATGAAATAAGAGAGTTTTTCCATAAAAAGGGGCTTAAATACACTCCCCAGCGCCAGGCTGTATTAAAGGTTCTCCAGGAGAGTAAAAGCTATCTATCCATCAACAGAATTCACAGGAATGTAAAAGAGCTTTTACCGGGAACAGGACTTGCAACGGTTTACAGATCGCTTGAAACACTCGTTGAACTTAACTTGGTGGTCAAAGTACATCTGGAAGACGGCTGCCATAGCTATGCAATCGCGCCGGAGGGACATCGCCACCCGATAGTCTGCACAGACTGCAGTAGAGTTATCCAATATACGGAATGCCCGATGGAAGATCTATCAAAAAAACTTACTAAAGACACAGGAATATTAATTCAGAATCATTTTCTTCAATTATTCGGCAAATGCAAGCAATGTCAGTCATGAACAAAAGAGGGGTGCTATAAAAGATGTCTCATTTACACATACCGGACGGGGTGCTCCCGGGCTGGATAATTTTGGCCGGCTGGATATTTACGGCTTTAATCCTCGCATTTTCACTATATAGAGTTAGAAGCACCGAACTCAAGCGGAAAATCCCCTTGATCGGCATCATTTCAGCGCTCATGATCGTGTGTATGACAATACCGATCATACCGCCGGTCTACCATATAAACCTTAGCGTTATCGCTGGAATAATTCTGGGACCCGCTCTGGCATTTATTTCAATATTCATAGTTGATCTGATTATCGCAATGTTCGGCCACGGAGGTATTACAGTAGTAGGTCTAAATACAGTAGTCGTGGGAGCTGAAGCATTTATAGGGTTTTATTTGTTTCAACTTTTTATGGCCCTAATGGGAAGGGACTCGATCATGTGGTCATCGGGTTTAGCCGCCGTTATTAGTTTAATACTTAGCACCTCTCTCTTAATAGGTGTCGTTTATCTATCTCAAATTAACCCTGAATTAGTTATAGGAGTTGAAGAAGACCATTCGACGGAAGATACTCAAGAACACAATATACAGGAAATTCCCAAAGAGCTTGTAAAAGGAATAAATATAAAGAGCTTCGCAAAAACGATATTAATTCTCTTGGGAGTCGGATGGATAATTGAGGGCATAATTACGGCATTTGTGATTAAATACGTATCACGTGTGCGCCCGGATTTGATTTTATCCGAGGAGACTTAGGAGCAGATTTATGGATGTTGCAATAATCGACTATTACGCAAACCACGGAAAGAGCTTCCTGCATAAAGCAAAAGCCTTCTGGAAAATAATTTTCGCAGCGCTTATTATAGCCTCGATTATTATTACGAACGAATTTTATCTATTACTAGGCATTTATATTGCCCTGGTAACAATAGCTACATGGACGAAGCTGTCGGTTACGAAAATCCTAACAATTGCGGCCTATCCCGCGATATTCGCGCTCATATTCGCCATTGCAAGCTGGAACGGGAGNTGGTTAAGAGCAGGAGTAATAATGCTTAAGGCGTTATCCGCGGCGCTTACAATGGTCATTTTAATCGTNACCACTCCCTACCCGGATGTATTTAATGCCATACGGCCCGCAGTACCAAAAATCATCGCAGAAGGACTTTTTGTCACCTACAGATCTGTTTTCATCCTGCTTGAGCTAACCGACGATCTGATTAAAGGCTTAAAAGTAAGAGGCGGGATTACACGCAGGAAATATATAAGTAATGTTAAGAACTTCTCCTCGGGAATAGGTCTTCTAATTGTTAGGGGCTTTGATTACTCAGAGAAATTCTATGGAGTAATGAACGTTAGAGGTTATGGTGGAAAAATCTCAAGCGGGAAGACACAAAACGGTATTGGCCGAAATGATGTCATAGCGCTTATAATCGGCATATTAATTTTTGCTGTATCACTCGGAACTGTTATTGAAAAAAGTCTTCTTGAATTCAGTATCTACGCACTCGTCTGCTCGGTAATAGCATTGGTTATCTCGTCCATATATGTGCAATTTAATAGTTGAGGTGGCAGTTTGGAAGAATTAGTAAAAGTTAGCAATGTAAAGTTTAAATATCCCGACGGCACGTCATTAATCTTTGAGGGGCAGGAATTTACCGTCAAAAAGGGGGAGAGGGTAGTAATTCTCGGCCCCAACGGAAGCGGAAAATCAACCTTGCTCTCACTTCTTTTGGGATTATTAAAATCCTCGGAAGGAGATATCCAAGTCCTGGGAATCGACCCGGCCAAAGACTACGAGAAAGTTAGGGAGCGGATAGGGGTACTACTGCAAAATGTTGATCTTCAGATTATAGCCCCAAGGGTTTGGGATGATGTATCTTTTTCTCCCAGAAACTACGGTTATAAAAAGGAAGAAATAGATACGTTAGTAGACGAGATACTTACAAAGCTGGAGATTCAACACTTAAAAGACAAAGTCCCTCACTATATGAGCGGAGGAGAAAAAGCTAAGGTCGGAATTGCGGGGGCTCTCGTTACAAAACCGGAGCTATTAATATTGGACGAGCCTTTTGAACATATTGACCCTACATGCAGAAGGGAGCTCATTAATCTTCTAAATGATGTTAATAAAGATAACGGGACCGCTATAATACTCTCAACCCACAATATGAACACCGTTCCCCTCATAGCTGACACCGTATATTTAATTGCTGAAGGAGGCAAGATTGTCGGTAAGGGAACCCCTAAAGAGATATTTTCTGAAATAGAGAAACTTTCACAGTGCCATATTGAGCCTCCGATTTTGGGAGCACTATTCTCGGAGCTCAAAAAACAAGGTATCGACCTGGACGTTTCACTTACTGTGGATGATGCGGTTTGCACAATTGCAAATGAGATTGCATCCTTGAAAAATAAGTCGGGTGCGGCATGAGACTATTAAGAGAAATAAGCAAAAATAGACTAGCTGAATTTTTTATCCCGGCACTTGCCGTACTTTTTGTATTTTCTTTAAGTTTTCATAATCATGCAATTTCCAGCTCTCCCACACATAATCTGGATTCTAACCCAACCGCGGGTCACTCTGTTGAAGATTGTTCCGCATGTTTGTTACAGGGGAACTTGCAGGTCCCGGAAACCGGATATTTATATAATGGCAACAAGTTAGGCGAATTAGTAGCTTTTGTAAACTTAGATTTTATAATTCCATCTTCTTTTTTAAATCTAGATAAGCCCTCCCGTTCACCTCCAACCATATAACCCAATATTTGTCATTGGGAACATCTATAGGAAATCCAATTTTGACGGGGTTTCCCTAATATATTCAGAATCTCTTAATATGTAAGCAAACTCCATTTGTTTTTAGAGTTTGGATCAAACGCGTCTCAATTTTCATTGGATCGCACTCCCAATCGGCAATACAAACCGGTTTTTACCTTTTCATTTAATAAATCGGAGGTGAAGTATGAATTTCAGAAGAAATTTTCTTATATTGATTATTCTTTCCATTATTTTATCCCCTTCGTTAAACCATGAAGCCCGCGGTGATGAAGGAAATGACGTAAAAAAAGAGTTAAAAGAGCTAAGGCAGATGATGGAGCAGATGCAAAAGAAGATAGATGAGCTTGAAGTGCGAAATAGAACCCTTGAGCAGCAAGCAAAAGAGAAAGATGAGACTATTAGAGATAAAACAATCGCAGTCGAAGAGGAAACTGATTTAACGGTAATCGAACAACACGCAGAGGAGGATCATCAAACTTTTCTCAGCAAAGCGTTAAACACGTTTAATCCGCAAATCAGTGTAATAGGAATTTTCTCTGCCGCTTATTATTCACAGAACGATCCGGTTGTCTTTGCTGAAATTGATCCTCAAAATACCGGAGTCAATCTACAGGAAATTGAGATCGGCTTTCAAGCAGTAGTAGATTCCTTCTTCAGATTTGACAGCTTTTTCCCGATAACAAAAGAAGGTATAGAAATTGAGGAAGCATATGGAACCACTCTCTTTAGTTTACCCTTAAATTCTCAATTCAGAGTAGGCAAGATGAGGGCTAAGTTCGGCAGGGTCAATCAAATACACAGAGACAGTCAAAATTTCGTCACATTACCCTTACCCGCAGCGCAGTTTCTTGGAGAGCATCTTAACCCCACAAGTATAGAGGCCAATTTCCTGGTTCCGCTTCCATGGTATCTAGAACTAAGCGCCTCAGGCGGAAGCCCCGATGTTGAGACACCTACATTCGCAAGGGATGAGGATGCCAATAATATAGGAAGATTGCTATATATCTTCCATCTTGCTAACTTCTTTGAATTATCTGAGACAGTTGGAGTAAGTTTAGGCGGATCATTCGCGACAGGCTCAAACGGCACAGCTCCGGGGGAAAGATCTAATCTCTATGGAATTGATCTATTCGCCAAGTATCGTCCTTTGAAGAACAATCCCTACCAAGAAATTATGCTGCAATCCGAGTTTATGTATCTCGATGCTGGAACTCCCGAAGAAAATCTGGAGAACTGGGGCTGGTATGCGCAGCTGATATACCGCTTTGCAAAGAGATGGAACAGTGGATTTAGGTTTGGCGTAATCGATACCAACACACCGGTTCAGGAAGAAGGAGCAGATGCCGAATCAAATCTGCTTAGCTTGATAAGAGCAGAAGAAGGCGGGGAAGAAGAGGCAATGCTCGGACTATTGGGTAGGACTTATCGTATATCGCCCATGCTGACATTTAACCCTAGTGAATTCTCGAGAATAAGGCTACAGTACGATTATCTCAACCAGGCCTTCGCGGAAAACCAGCATGCGATCTTTTTGCAGTTTCAATACGCAATCGGTACGCATGATGAACATTCTTATTAAATCATCAAACACGGGAGACAAGTAATAGTGATAGAAACGCAGTAGAATATGAAGTTGAAATTATAGATGAGAACCCAAATTGCTTGCTATTGAACATTCTCCAGAGAAATCGACTCATCAATGAGTAAAATCGGTATGTCATCCCTAATTGGGTAAAGATAATTTTGATCGTCTTTTTGAATAAGCCCGCCGTCGATCTTCTCCGTCACTTTTTGTTTGGACCTATTTAGCAATTCCCCATTTTCAATTAACGCGTTTATCTTCCCAACAATATCCTCTTTGGCTATAACCAAGTCCTGCTTGGTTTCCGGGCACGCAATAATTTTTAACAAATCTTCGCTAATCATTCATATCTCCATACCTATTGATTTCATATCAAGAAATTTTAATTGGATTCCAGTGCGTGATAAATTAGAATACATAACGTAGATCAAATTCAAAAGGAGTAAAGAAAATGAAGAAAAATTTAATATTACCTTTATTCAGCATTGTTATTCTCTTTGTCCTGGCAACGCTCGGATGCAATCAAAATAAAAGCAATGAAAATAAAGAGGTTGTCGAAGAAGCGGCTGTAGTGGAAAAAGCTGATTCTTCGCCAGACACTCAAAATGAGGAATCTAATGTCAAAATTGAAGTCGGTAAAAGGTCTTCGGCATTTCCCGACGCTAAGGCGCGTTTTGCGAATCTTAAAGACGGTGATGTATTAGATAGCAATAAAGTCTCCGTAGTTGTAGATATGGAGAACTACGAGCTCGGGGTACAAACCGAAACCTCAAGAGCCAAAGAAATTGCCAACTCTGCAAAAGGGCAGCACGCACACGTAATATTGGACAACGACCCTTACTTCGCAGATTACGAAGCGGGGGTGCCTTTTGATATAGGCACGCTGGATGAAGGCCCTCATACACTTGTCGTGTTCCCCAGCCGCTCCTATCATGAAAGCGTTAAATCGGGAGGCTCTATAGACATAGTAAACCTCTACGTTGGCAAAAAAGAAGGGGAGTTCATGCTTGATAAATCCCAACCCACTATTATCTATAGCAGACCAAAAGGAAAATATGAGGGTAAGGACTCAGAGGAGATCATGCTCGATTTCTACATAATTAACATCAAGCAGAGCGACGGGTATCAGGCTAAATACACAATTCGCAAAAATGAACCAGATGCTGTAGAACATTCAATCACAATGAAAGAATGGAAGCCCGCATTCGTGACCGGACTAACAAGCGGCGAATACATTGTAACTCTTCAGCTTTTGGATAAAGACGGAAACTTGGTTGAAGGGCCTTTCAATAATACAGAGCGGGCAATTACTATTGTAACAGAATAAAGATAATTAGAGATTAAAAAAGGGGAGGATTACTCCTCCCCCTTATAGTTGAAATTTAAATCAAATTCTTAGTTAACGTAGAGAACCCAGGCTCCCTGCTCACCCTGGATCTGCCCTTGAAGCTTCACATTATTTCTATCCGAACTAGCTTCCAGCTTCTTTATTGCGTCTTCCGATCCATGTAATGCATATACTTGGCCGCTTGCGGTTTGAACTACATGAAGATGCTGATCTTTCTCACCACAAGGAGATGTGGCAACTACGGGCTGAACCGTTCCGTTCTCGTAGTTAGGCAGAAGGCAAACTAAAGTTCCCTCAACAGTCTTTGTAGCGCCCTTGTCGTCCAGTGCTGATGAAGATGCGAGTATATAGCCTCTTGTATGCCCAGCTAATTCTCCTGCAACTGTCTGTTTGCCGCCTTTCATAGCTGCTGAGTGAGCTTTGGGAGCAACCACAGCCGCGGATTTATCGGCTGTAACTACAACCATTGTTCCGGTACACTCGGCAAACTCGGTCAAGCTTCTAAGGGTTCCGCCCTGATCGACCTGGACACAGGTTACAGTAGCTTCCATAACCTCTGCATCCTTCATATCCATCATCTTGTGCCCTTTATCCATCATGTCCTGACCCTCTTGCATTGCGTCTGTAGCCTTATCGACGCTATCGGCAAAAGATGGTGCAGAAAACATGACGAATGCTAATGCTACGAATAAGAAAAGAATTGCTCCTTTCTTCATAATTACTACCTCCAAAAGTGTATTTACTTAATCCCAAGATGTAACACAATATATTTATACGCAATATTTAGGGGTTCGGTTCTATATTTTTAACACGTATTTACAAATTTTTTTCTTGTGGAATACTTAATAACCTGTTTTACGGGATTAAGTCGGAGGTAACAAATGGCACAGAAGTGTATGATAACAGGAAAAGCTCCACTGGTTGGAAACCATGTTTCGCATGCGAACAATAAGGTAAAGCGTCGTCAGAATCCTAATTTACATTGGAAAAGGATTTTTATACCGGAGCTAAACCGCACTGTAAGACTGCGTATTTCAACTCGGGCTTTAAGAACGATAAATAAAAAGGGTCTCCTGACATTCTTAAAAGATAATGGGCTCTCCTTAAAAGATGTAGCATAGATTTTATAAATTAATCGCTTAAAAGCTCTTCATAGCATTAAATTAAACTATGTTCACATCGACTAAAGCTATACTCAAGCTGTTTTCTACAACCGCGCTCGTTCGAGCTAGCGGGATATTGAAAAACACTAAGAATGTAAACGAGTTAGTCGATACCGCATCTAAAGAAATCCATTCCGGCAAAAAAAAGATACTATCTATCCAGTCTGACCTTGCAGTGCTCCTTGCAATGCTTAAAGCCTGGGTCAAAGGTGATTATAACGAAGTTCCCTGTATGACCCTGCTATTATCCACAGCCGCGCTTATATATTTCATTAATCCATTTGACGCTGTACCGGATATGGTGCCCGCTTTAGGGCTCTTAGATGATGCTACAGTGATTGGTTTTGTTGTGGCTTCTATTAGTAAAGACATTCAGAACTTTAGGACACACAAGTACACCCATCTTAAAGAGCATGAATTACCCGCCTAAGTTTCCAATTAAAGAATCTTTATCCTTCTTTATGCTCGTGCTGCTCCCTGAGCTGATTTACAACAGAGGGATCCGCGAGAGTCGTGGTATCTCCCAATACTGCGCCCTCAGCTATATTTCTAAGAAGCCTCCTCATTATTTTTCCACTTCTGGTTTTAGGCAGATCAGCAGTAAAAATAATTTCATCGGGTCTGGCAATCGCTCCGATCTTTTTGGCGACGTGCGCTCTTAGCTCTTCCAGCAGCTTAGGGCTCGACTTAACATCTCTTTTAAGAGTAGTAAACGCCACAATTGCCTGTCCTTTTAGATCATGGCTCTTGCCGACAACCGCAGACTCCACAACAGCCGGATGATCCACAAGCGCACTTTCCACCTCCATCGTGCTAATTCTATGCCCGGCAACATTCATTACGTCATCGACCCTGCCGAGAACCCATATATAGCCGTCCTTATCTCTCTTTGCCCCGTCTCCGGTGAAATAAATTCCCGGATATTTGCTCCAGTAGGTATCCACATAGCGTTTCCGATCACCGTAAATGCCTCTTAGCATCGAAGGCCATGGGCTATTAATAACAAGATAGCCCGCTCCTACTTTGACGCTCTTTCCGGCTTCATCAACCACGTCCGCCTCTATACCCGGGAATGGAATTGTAGTAGATCCGGGTTTTAGCTTGGTTAATCCCGGGAGCGCCGTGATTAGTATGGATCCCGTTTCAGTCTGCCACCAGGTATCTACAATTGGACACTTCTTCCCTCCAATATGCGTGTGATACCACATCCATGCTTCAGGGTTTATCGGCTCACCTACAGAACCCAATAGACGGAGTGAGCTTAGATCGTATTTTTTCGGATGCTCCTCTCCCCATTTCATAAAAGCTCTGATAGCGGTTGGAGCGGTGTAGAAAATATTTACCGCATATTTTTCCACTATGGCCCAGAATCGCCCGATATCGGGATAGTCGGGGGCACCTTCATACATAATCGATGTAGCCCCGTTGGCAAGAGGACCATAAACTATATAACTGTGCCCTGTAACCCAGCCTATATCGGCTGTACACCAGTATGTATCCTCTTCTTTAAGGTCAAAAACCAATTTGGTAGTTGCGTAGGCGCCTACCAGATAACCTCCTGTAGTATGTACAATGCCTTTGGGTTTACCCGTGGTACCGCTTGTATAGAGAATAAAGAGCATATCCTCTGAATCCATCCTCTCAGGCGCGCAATAGGGGCTCGTGTCCTCCATCAATTTGTGCCACCAAAGGTCTCTTCCCCGTTTCATTCTTACTTTTTCTTTGTCTCCAACCCTATTCACTACTACGACCTTCTTTATTGAAGGAGTTTTCTTAAGCGCCTCATCCGCATTTTTCTTAAGGGGTATAACCTTCCCCCTCCGGTATCCGCCATCCGATGTAATTAGAACTCTAGCTTTACAATCTCTGATCCTGTCTCTCAAACTATCAGGGCTGAAACCTCCGAAAACAATGCTGTGAGGGGCGCCTATCCTCGCGCAAGCAAGCATAGCGATAGCAAGCTCCGGGATCATTGGGAGATAAATAGTTACCCTGTCGCCTTTTTTTACTCCAAGATTTTTTAGAACATTGGCAAATTTGTTTACTTCTCTGTATAGCTCCCAGTAAGTGAGAGTAATACTTTCTCCAAACTCGCCTTCCCATATTATCGCGGCCTTATTTTTTCTTGCGGTCTCGATGTGTCTATCAAGACAGTTATAGGAGACGTTTAATTTCCCACCTGTAAACCATTTCGCATCGGGGACCTTCCACGTGAGCACCTTTCTCCACTTTTTAAACCAGTCAAGCTCTTTGGCGAAATCTTCCCACAACTTTTCCCTGTTCCGTTTTGCCTTACGGTATAGAGCTTCGTCTTGCACATGCGCGTTATCTCTAAATTTTTTACTGGGAGAAAAAGTTCTTCCTTCTTTTAGCAAAACCTCGATAGCTTTTTCAGTTTTGGCCATTATGGGAACCCTCCTAAGAGTTAAAGTGGAAGTGATGCATTCAATACTAACAAATAACTATGAATTATGGAAGGAGATTAAATCTTATAAGATTGGGTATTTGAAATTAAAGCGGTTTCAGCAAACAAAATAGAGAAAATGTCCCTGGATAGAAAAATAGTAATTTTAATATCCTTTACTTGCCTTCATCAAAAAAGGGTGGAGGCAACAGTGGGAGCTTCTCTTTTCTAGAGGATTTGCGCTGAAATTCTATCTCTGAGACCAATATACTCGGTGCAACTGTCGAAACCGGAATATAACCGGATTCGGCTCCGCAAAAGCCGTTAAAAACCGAGTAATCATCACCAGTGGCAATAATCTTGTTAATAGAGACTAAAGGAGTGCCCACGATCTCGATATCACGCACAGGGGTTTCCTCACCCGTCTCTGGATCGACTTTGTAAATAGCCACGGGGGTTGCGCGATAGGCCTGGAAGTTGTAGGAAGAAGTGTTCGTCTCCCCTCCCTTCATGCTTTTTATCAGCAAACCAAAGGGTTTATTCTGACGCTTTACTTCTTCAATAAGGAGCTCCTTTAATTTTTCTTTCGAATATTCTTTATCGGACTCGATAATGGTATTACTCATACGAGCTATCGGCGCGCGTCCGTAGGATGCCCTGCCGTGACCGTTTGAACGCTCAAAACCGTTTACGGGAGTCCTCGATAGGAGAAAATTTTTCAAGATCCCGTCTTCAATAAGAACCACCCTTTCTCCCGGTACCCCCTGATCGTCAAACGGATAATATCCCATAAGATGTGTGCCGTTGAAGCTTTTCATAGACGGATCGTCAAGAATAGAAAGGAACGTCGGCACAATTTTCTTCCCGACTTTCTCTCTAAAGGTCTGACCTTCGTCATCGTCAATCTGCCTCTCACCCTCAAGCCTGTGTCCGACTGCTTCGTGGAACACTACGCCCGCAGCTTCAGGTTCGAGTAGCGCAGGGACACTAACCGGAGAAAGCACCTCGGCGTTTCTCATCTCAAGTGTTTCCTCTACCATCTCGTTCACAATAGCTTTTAATTCTTTCACAGACGGAATTTCTTCAGGCAATACATAGTACAGATTTCTATAATTGCTTATTTCCTTGCCGTCTTTCGCCCTTGTTGTTACCTCCGCATCTATTGAATAAAGCACTTCGTCTCTTATGTAGCTCGTCCCTTCAGTATTTATAAAATAGACCGTCTCTTTTTGAGCGGTTATAACAATATAGGCATTAGTAAGCTCTTTGTAATTTTTATAGACAGATGAGATATCCCTTATTTTGTCTTCCCACTGTGTAGGGTTAAAAGTTAAATCAAGCTCAGGCCCATAATAATCATGGCTTTTTTCTCTGGTAAAGCTTGCGGTGTTCTTATCTTTTATCTCCTGGACATTATTGGCTTTTTTATTGAAATACTGGGTTAAAGCCCCCTTATATGCCAGATCAGTGACTTGCCATAATACTGCTCTTATCGCGTCAGGGTCATTATCCACCGGAACATCTGAAGCGTCGTGAAACGGAACCCTGCCTCCTGAGCGGCCTTTTATGGAATTGTCGAAGTCATAGTTGCCCACTCGGACATCCACAAAAAGACGCCTGATCCTATCATTATTCGAAGAAGCAATGGCGCCGTACTTCCCCTTGATACTATAGTATTCGTTGTCTTTAATCTGATAACTTATGAAATAAGGCGCTTCGTAGCCCTCAAGTTTCAGTTTCTCCTGTGAGCGTTTAAGCTCTTTTTCCATTGCTTCTATTACGATAGAGTCGCCTCTGTCTTTTGCTTCTACAGCAGATATTGAAGCTTTGGTTAACGAAAAGAATAGACCCAGGATCAATACAAAGAGATACAGATTACGTACTTTGATAAATTGAAATACCATATAAAAAGATTACTCCGATACCTATGGATGTAAAGAATATTTATCTTAATTCTGCGCTAAAGATTTAGTATGAGAGAAGAAAGGAATTTGCAAAGTGAATTTGAGGCTCTTGGTGAGTTCTTAAATCTGAATTTGAAATAAGGAGCAATTAAAGACAGGTCTGACAAAAAATAATCGCTCGCTTTTTCAATATCGACCTCACCGTTATTACCGTAGATTGCTCCCATATCGGGAAGTCTTTCATGTGATTCATCAGATACGGAACGAACCGACACCACGGGGATGCCACTCTGCACAGCAGCCTCTACCACCCCCCATGTTTCCATATCTACAACTAAAGCACTTGAAGCTTCAAATAAGCGTTTCTTTTCTTGGGGTTTGTTTATAAACCTGCTCTCTGTTAGAAAAGCACCCTTTTTGTATTCAACGCCGAGGAGAGAAATATCGTTAAAGAGTTCCTTTTCTTCATCTTTCCTTAAACTAACGACCGCTTCACCTAAAACTATGTCCCCGACATTGAGATCGGGACTGAGCGCGCCTCCAAGGCCGGCACAAATTATAATACGGGGTTTAAATTTCTGAATAATGAAGCTGGTTCCCGCCCTCGCTTTCCTAATCCCCACTCCCATCACTGCGATAACAACAGATTGACCATATAACTCCCCAATTTTATAGTTCAGTTCTCCGTTAACCCCTTCTTCGGCAACCTGTATATTCGTTTTTAAGTGGCTGATTTCATCCCACGTTGCTGAAAGTAGTGCAATCACTCTGGCGACCCCCAACTTATAAAGACTATATCAATCAAAAGTAGGTAAGAAGTTTTTAAGAGTGGCTATCTCGTTAAATATAAGAACGCAATCAGAGCAGCAAGAGCTAGTCTGTAAATCACAAAGACCGTATAGCTTGATTTTCTTACGAACCTCAAAAGGTATTTGATAGCCAGGAAAGCAAAAACCGCGGAGGCCAAAACTCCCGCAATAAAGGGAGTACTGATTACGGCTGAGTACTCCAAGTGCCTTGCCTCAAACACACCTGCGCCCGCTATTAGAGGCGCTGCTAATAAAAAGGAAAATTTTGCGGCTTCTTCCCGGTTTAAGTTTCTAAACATAGCCCCTGTAATGGTTATTCCCGAGCGTGAAACCCCGGGGACAATAGCTAGTGCCTGAGAAAGTCCGATTATGACGCAATCAAGAATGTTCATCTCTCCGACAGTTTTGGTTTTTTTGGAAACCTTGTCTGAAAAATAAAGGACCACGCCGAAAAAAGAAAGGGAGAAAGCAATGAACAGAGGATGTCGAAGAAGCCCGGCCGCGTATTCCTCGAACAGTATGCCGGCTAATGCTCCCGGAACTGTTGCAATTATAAGATATAAACCCGTTTTACCATTCGGACGCCCCTCAAAACTTCCTTTAAAAACACTTTGAAGAAATTCCCTTATTATTACAATCCAGTCACGCCAGAAATAATAAATAATAGCAATTAGACTGCCCATATGGAGCGCTACATTAAAGGGAAGCCCCTGATCTGTCCATGAGAAAAACCAGGGAAAGAGTACCAGGTGAGCCGTACTGCTTACGGGAAAAAACTCGGTAATACCCTGAATCGCTCCCAAGATTATTGATTGTAATAAATCCAATTAATTAGGCCTCTTGCCGGCGGTTTTTTTCTTCGCTAATATCTTTTTCAGAAACATGCCGGTATATGAGCCCTTAGCTTTTGAGACTTTCTCAGGTGTTCCATGGGCCACTATCTGCCCTCCGGCCTCACCTCCCTCAGGACCCATGTCAATCACATAATCAGCGCATTTTATTACATCGAGATTATGCTCTATTACAATTACGGTATTGCCTTTATTCGTAAGCTCTTGAATAACAAGGAGGAGTTTCCGCACATCATCAAAGTGGAGCCCGATTGTAGGCTCATCAAGTATGTATATGGTATTTCCTGTAGCTCGGCGGGAGAGCTCCTTTGAAAGCTTTATTCTCTGCGCTTCTCCTCCTGAAAGAGTCGTTGCCGCCTGACCCAATCTAATGTATTCAAGCCCAACCGCTTCCAGCACCTCAAGCTTTGACTTAAGAGGAGGAATATTACGGAAGAACTCATGCGCTTCACTCACAGTCATATCCAGCACGTCCGCAATGCTTTTACCATTATATTTAATCTCTAGCGTTTCAGAATTGTACCTGCCTCCACCGCACCGCTCGCATGTTACGTATACATCAGGCAGAAAATGCATCTCTATCTTTTCCGTCCCGTACCCCGAACAAACACTGCACCTCCCGTCGCTGACATTAAAGCTGAATCTCCCTGGTTTATATCCCCGGGCATTGGCCTGGGGCAGCATGGCAAATAAATCTCTGATTGGGGAGAATAGACCCGTATATGTGGCTGGATTAGATCTGGGGGTTCTGCCTATAGGACTTTGCTCAACATTTAAGACCTTATCAATTTTTCCAAAACCTGTGATTTTCTTATGCTTGCCAATTGGCTCCTTGCTTTTATAAAGAGAATGACTGAGTGCGTTATATAAAGTATCGATAACAAGCGTGCTCTTACCCGATCCCGAGAGGCCCGTTACACATGTGAATACCCCTAAAGGAAAATCCACATCGATATTTTTTAAATTATGCTCAGAAGCGCCTTTTATGGATATAAGGCCTTTGTGTTTTCTACGCTTTTTTGGATAGATAACACCTAGATCGCCGGATAAGTAACCGCCGGTTAGAGATCTCTCGCTCTGGGTTAGCTTGTTGACGCCGCCCGTTGCAACTATCTCCCCCCCCTTCTCCCCGGCACCCGGACCTATATCTACTACATAATCCGCGTTTCTAATCGTATCCTCATCGTGTTCAACTACTATTACAGAATTCCCGCTGTCTCTTAAGGATTTAAGAGTATCTATGAGCCTCAAGTTATCCCTGGAATGAAGACCAATCGTGGGCTCGTCGAGCACATATGTAATACCTGTCAATTTTGATCCGACCTGGGTTGCAAGCCTTATCCTCTGCGCCTCTCCGCCTGATAGAGTAGGAGCCGAGCGGTCTAGGGTAAGATAGCTGAGTCCCACGTCATGCAAGAACCTAAGTCGGGAGTTAATCTCCTTAACAATTCTCTCTCCGATCTCTTTTTCTCGGTCCGTAAGATCAAGATTTTCAAAGAAACTTAGCCCTTTATCTACAGACATACCGGCTATATCATAAATCGATTTTTTTTCTACAAGTATGGACAGGGCTTCTTTCCTCAATCGGGAGCCTTCACAGTCTGTGCATTTAGTTGTGCTCATGTACTGGGAGAGTTTTTCTCTAACTTCAGGGGATTCTGTCTCTTTGAACCACTCAGAAGTAATACCCAAAACCCCTGCGTAGGTATCCCAGTATTTTAGTACTCTCCCCTTCCTTTCTTTATAGAACATAACCTCTTGATCACCTGAGCCGTGTAAAATTATTTTCTTGATATTAGCGGGAAGCTTCTTAAAAGGAACGGTCATATCGAAGCTATAGTTGTCCGCAACATTCTCGATCATCTGTTTAAAATAGCTCGAATTTCTCCAGGGTATTATTGCTCCTTCTGCAATTGAAAGCTCTGGATCAATCAAAAGCCCAGGATCACAAAATGATGTCGTTCCTATACCATGGCACGCGCGGCACGAGCCGTAAGGACTGTTAAAAGAGAATAATCGTGGTGAGATTTCGGGATAACTCATACCGCATTTTGGACACGCGAATTTATCGCTGAATGTAAATATTTCACCCTTGTCCGACTCTACTACCGCAACACCGCCGGAGCGTTTTAACGAAATTTGTAACGACTCCCTGACTCTCTCACCCATATTCTCCGCGCGTATTACGGCTACATCGACAAGAAGCTCTATCGTATGTTTGTTGCGCTTGTTTATTTTGATTTCTTCATCTAAATCGTAGAGCACGCCGTCAATCCTGACTCTTAGATACCCCTCTGATCTGAGATCCTCAAGCTCTTTGCGATACTCTCCCTTTCTGCCTTGAACAATAGGAGAGTAAATAGAAATTTTTTCTCCCTTCCCCAAGGTTGATATGCGCTCAATCATCTTGTCCAGACTCTGCGCGGATATCTCAACTCCGCACTCGGGACAGTAAGGTTTTCCTATGCGGGCAAACAAGAGTCTTAAAAAATCATATATTTCAGTTAATGTGCCTACGGTCGATCTGGGGTTTCTTTGAAATGTTTTCTGGTCTACTGAAATAGAGGGGGAAAGTCCTTCAATCGAGTCCACATCAGGCTTGTCTATTTTTTCCACAAACTGTCTTGCATAGGCGGAGAGGGATTCCATATATCTTCTCTGCCCTTCTGCAAATATTGTGTCAAAAGCAAGCGACGACTTACCCGAGCCGCTCACTCCTGTTATTACGACAAGCTTTCCTCTGGGTATAGAAAGAGAGACATCTTTTAAGTTATGCTCTCTTGCCCCCGTGATTTTGATGGATTCCAAAGTGCCCTTAAGTTTACCAGCAATTTATAGTTAGATGATATAGCTCTATTTTAAGAATACAGATAATTATACGCTAATTGTGGTTACTTATTAACTAACCAAACGACTTGATATTCTGAACCGTTTTTTTATCAAGTTTTTGAACAACTGCCTTAAGAAGCTTAACTGTATTGTCAAAATCATCTCTATGAATAATTGAATTGTGACTGTGAATATGCCGCGAAGGAACCCCGAGAACAATTGTAGGTACGCCGCCTTTATGCAGATGAATTATAGAGCCGTCCGTTGCTCCCCCTTCCATCGTAGTGAACTGAAGAGGAATCTTGTTTTTCTTTGCTGTATCTATTACCAAATCCCTTAGTTTAAGATTCGGTATCATACGGGCGTCATATAGCAGTAAAGATGGTCCGCCGGCGAATTTGGTTGACGATTCATCAGGCTTTATTCCAGGGACATCCCCGGCTATGTCTGACTCAAGAATAATTGCGATATCCGGATCAACCATGTCCACACTTGTGGTTGCTCCCCTTACGCCGACCTCTTCCTGAACTGTTGCAGCTCCGTAGAGTGTATTGGGATGACTATTCTTGCCCAGAGAAGTAAGCGCTGAAATTACAACAGCGCAACCCACTCGATCATCAAAAGCTTTGGACATATAAGTTTTAGGATTAGCCAATATTGTAAATTCACTTACAGGAACAATGGGATCTCCCACCCTAATGCCCGCTTTTTCCACATCTTTTTCCGATGTGGCACCAATATCTATGTACATACCCTTTCTGGTTACGACTTTATTACGTTCCTCTTGTGAGAGAAGATGCGGGGGCTTAGCGCCAATCACACCAAGCACATCGCCTTTATTAGTTTTTATTGTAACCCTCTGACTTAGCAGAACCTGATCCCACCAACCACCTAAAGGAGTAAACCTTATATAGCCGTCTGAAGAAATGTGCTTAACCATAAAACCCACTTCGTCCATATGTCCTGCTAACATAATTTTAGGAGCGGCTTCTTTCCCAACTTTCTTACAGATAAGACTCCCCATATTATCCTCTTTTATCTCACCGATGGGTTTAAAGTAATTCCTAATTACCTTACGCACCTCCGCTTCATAGCCGGGAATACCGTGTGCCTCAGTCAGCTCTTTAAGTAGATTCTCAGCCTTATCCATGGAATTTGCTCCTCAAAATAGGGTTATTCGTGCATTGTTTAAATATGTGAGTACATAAACAGCGTTGAAAATTATCACTGTTACAAGTATTGCTTGTCAATAATAAATCCGCTTGGTATTCTTTAGAAAAAGAAATGGCCTGACAGTAATTCTTGATATCACGGAGAGAAATAATGAAAAAATACACAACAATTTTCACCTTATTTCTGAGTCTTTTTATTGCAGTAATTGCGTTTGCGGAAGATGATGAAACTATCAAATTCTATGACTCTTACGTAAAGACAACAAAAAAAGCCAAGTCCCTTGACGAGTTAAAACCATATCTTTCCGAAAAGAACCTGAGTCAAATGGGTGAAATCACAAAAGAGGATGAAGCTTTTTTCCTTGAATTGATGAAGGATATGCGGGAGTCAATGAGAAGAAAAAGTATTACTTCAAAAATTGAGGGGAATAAAGCTATATTAACTGTTGAAGCTATTGATACTTCAGATAAAAACGCCACCATAACCGGCATTATTACTCTGGTAAAAGAAAATGGTCAATGGAAGATGGATAACGAAGATTTTACTTCTGAAACCGTAATTGAGTAATTCTAGATAGTTTGACTTTATGCTCGGATAGAACTCTTGAATATAGTTCCTGAGCTTTACCCTAAACTGCTTGAAAATCATACCCCCCGAAGTACACTAGGATTCAGACTTAATGATTGAATATAACGAAGGAATTCATTTAAAAGGAACAGGCCTCTGGTTCGATTCAAAAAAGAAAGCAGGACTTTCTTTTATCTCGAACGCTAATATTGATAAATTTACTCCTTCTGAAAAGATTATTGCCACTCCTGAGACTATAAAATTCCTGGACAGTAAGATTAAAAAATCCGTAGTTCTTGCTTGTCCCTACCATAGAGCTTTCGCACTGGGCAATCTGCAACTCGAGCTTGTACCATCTGGCCATATGCTGGGGTCTTCGCAGATGATTGTGGATAAAGGCGATAAAACACTTATCTATACCGGGGATATAAATTTAAAGAAGGTCCCGACAGCGGAACCCGCTTACACAAAACATTGTGACGCGCTGGTTATGAAGTGCACATTCGGACAAGAACGATATATATTTCCCCCTTTTGATGAATCTATTGAACCCATAATCAAGTTCATCAATGAAACTCTATCATCGGACTCCACGCCTCTGATACTGGTAGAACCTTTGGGAAAAGCTCAAGATATAATTAAGGCTCTGGGGGAGCATGGATTTAAACTCAGCCTTCACAAATCGATATATAAAGCTACGAAAATTTATGAGGAATTTGGAATTGAGTTCGGAGATTATGAGCTTTTTAAACCCACACATATTGAGGAAAGGTTGTGATAATCCCCCCTGATAAACTAGGGTCTAATAACATCGAGAATATCAAAAGAAGAAGGCCGCGATAGTTCTAGAATGTACCGCAGAAGAAAAATCAGCAATAAAATCAGCATTTAAAGCCGACGAGGCATTTACTCTTAGCAATCATGCAGGGTACAACGAGCTTCTACAGTATGTAGAACTCGTGAGTCCTGAAAAGGTCTATCTAATTGATGAGTACGCTGCTGAGTTTGCTATAATCTTGCAAAAAAGAGGGTACCAAGCCATAGCTCTTGAAAAACCTACCCAACTAAATCTTTTATAGGAGAAAAAAAGTGGCTGTAATAACTCAAGGTCTTAGGATTGAAACAAATGGAGATACCGATTTGATCGATATAACGAGTGAAGTAGCAAGGGGTGTGAGTGAATCGGGAGTATCTTCGGGAACAGTGACGGTTTTTATTCCCGGATCGACAGCAGGGGTCACAACAATTGAATACGAGAGTGGGGCAATTAGGGATTTTCAAGAGGCAATCCAGAGAATTGCTCCTAAAGACATGGACTACCACCATGACGCAAGATGGGGAGACGGCAACGGTTACTCCCACGTTAGAGCAGCTCTTCAAGGAGCATCTCTGACTGTTCCTTTTGCCTCCTCCAGACTTCTGCTCGGAACATGGCAGCAGATTATAGTAGTAGATTTTGACAACCGGCCAAGATCGAGAGAAATAATTCTTCAGATTATGGGGGAGTGAAATCAGAGGCAGCCTTTTTCAAAAGCCACCTCTGATAACTTACTTGAATTTAACAGAAAAATGTTGCTTATGTTTAATGTTTAGATTAACAATAAGAGGTGTAATAGCTTCAATCATTGAAGACAGCTTTAATGGACCGGCGTCAAGTACTCTCATATTGGGCATGTCTTCTGTAAGTTTTTTAACCACTTCCTTTGCTTCTTCGTCGTCCCCGCAAATTACCACATCATAATCCAGCTCCTTTTCGATCTTGCTCAGCTCTTTAGCGGGAAGATTATGATATGCGGAAACGAGCCTTGCAGTTTCCGGAAGAGCTTCCTTAATTTCCAGTGCTGATGAACCTTGAGGAGGAGGATTGAATACAAAGCTCTTATCCTCATGCCTCTCCATAGAAACAACGGGAGTCACCACAATCTGATCGGTAAAACTATCTTTTATTTGACTAATAGTTGCAGCCGCATACTCGGGTGGAATACTTATTATTACAACTTCCGCAGCTTTTGCGGCATCGGCGTTTGCCATTCCGGAAATTTTCCCTTCAATACCCAGACTAGCCAATGTCTCCTTGTATTCGTCGGTTATTGTTTGCGCTTTCTCTTCACTCCTTGATCCTATAAAAATTTCATGCCCAGCCTTGGACCATCTAAGTACCAGCCCCTCGGCAATATCTCCCGTACCACCTAGTAGTGCTATCTTCATTTTCTCATTCTCCCGTCACTCAAATTTGCATTTATTTTAACAAAGTACAATCTTTAGTAAAGAGACTTGGGACTTGTGCGTTATTGAGCAGTCTGGAATTAACCCGCTGGTTAAATCCGGTACATATAACTATTACTATAATTCGTAGTAATCAAAACTTCCTTTTGAAATAAAGAAACACGGAAAAACTCTCTTCATTAAAGAAACTATCCTCGTTCGCCAATTCATCGTCGGGAATAGCTACAAACGGTAACACCCCCCCGTAAAAAAGGGTCTCCCTGGCTTTAAAACTGTCAAATTTAACCATATACTCATCTATAAATTCAACTTCAGGGTTTGGCAGCAGGGAAATCTGATCACCATCCTCATTTACTATTTCGTCACCTTTTGCTGGAGAATTTGAAGTACCCGCAACATCGGCTTTATAATCGGCACTGCAAGCATTTATTTTTGCCTCGGAAGTTGTACCCAGCTCACTTTCTATTGGGTTTAATGTATTAATTTCTTTGTCAGTACAGACAGACCTATCCTGCTCGGATTTGCTGTATTCTCCGCTAACCGATGTCGGATTTAGGTCAGAATTTTGGGCAATTAACTCATTGCCAACAGAACTCAAACCTGACCCAACAAACATAATAAAAATAAAGACCCATAAATAAACCTGCATTCTAGCTCCCTCTAACCCTTAAATGCTGGTTAAGATTAACTCTGCGCTTATTCATCTCACCCAATTTAAATATAATAGCTAAGGTGCAATATATCAATAGTTCTAAATCAAAGAACCTTTCTTAACCACTTTGCATTACTCAATAAAATCGTTCAGGAATTCAACAAGAATCCCATTAAATTCCTCTAACTTTTCCTGCATAATGAAGTGACCCGAGCCCTTTACTTTGTAAAATTGTGACCCATAGATTTTTTGATGAAGGTACTCGCCATATTTCAAAGGGGTTAGAATATCTTTATCACCTGAAATAATGAGAGTTGGCACGTTTATCTTCTCAACCTCGTCCATAATATTAAACTCGTTACATGCAATCAAATCCCAATAACAAACTTCAGGCCCTGTATCGAAAAGACCTTTTCTAAATTCTTGCTTAAGCTCATCAGCAGAGTTCTCGGCAAACATCCTGTCAGGCGCGATTTCACAAAACGCTTCATAATAATTTTTAACCGCTTCAATGGTCTGCTCAGCTACACTAAGTTTTGCCCCTGTAGCCACCAAGATACATGCTTGTAGAATTTCCGGACGCTCAAGAGCTATGAGCATTGCGACCCCACCGCCCATAGAATGACCGATCAATATAATATTTTCTAAATTTAAGTGTTCAATGAATTCCAATACAAATTCTTTATATTCTCCCACTGTGCGAAAACCCGTCCCACCTGAACCGCCGCGGCCAGGTAGATCAAGCGCAATAAAATTAAAATCAGGGTGGTTTCTAAATAAATCCAGCTGAAACCTCCATGTAGCAACGCTTTGACCGGCTCCGTGAATAAATAAAAGGGTAGGACGAGACTTATCGAACTTATCTCCTTCTATGTAATGCACCTGGTTTCCTTCAATAGTTATTTCAGACATATTGATATTATACGGATAAATATATTAGATGGGTTTCCTTTGGTTTATGATTCATGATACTTATTCAGGAATGAATGGTAGAACTCTTGGGTAATACCTATTATTTTCAAAGTTTTTAGCTTGGACGTGTGCCCCTTTACAATCTCAACCTTAGATTTTGAAACTCCTAACACTTTTGACATAAACTCTATCAAAGCTTGATTTGCCTTACCATCAACCGGAGGGGCTGAAATTTTTATTTTGAGCCTGCCGTTATGTATACCTATAATTTGATCTTTCGAGGATTTAGGCTGAATCTGAACCTGGATATTTATGTAATTTTTGCTCAACGTTCATTAAAACTGCAGGGATAACTCCATAAGGCTTTGAACAAGAAATTTCCTTAGGAAAACAATCACCAAAAGTACTATTATCGGTGATAGATCAAGAGTGCCTCCAATCGGAGGGATTATTCTTCTCGCATACCTCAGTACCGGCTCGGTGGCGCGGTATAAAAACTGAACGATTGGATTATACGGACTTGGGCTTACCCATGATATTATTGCTCTTGCAACGATTATCCACATATAAATGTTAAGTACTACGTCTAGTACATATGCGATTGCACCTATAAAATTTCCACCTAAATTCATTACTTATCCCCCTTAGAAAGTTCCTTTGAACGGCGTGTTGCAGCCTCTACGGCTGAGATAGTACTGGAGCGAAATCCACCTTCCTCCAAACGATGTATACCTTCGATAGTTGTTCCTCCTGGAGATGAAACCTTATCTTTAAACTCCGCTGGATGAGCGTCGCCCTCTATAATCATTTTAGCAGTACCGTAGACCGTTTGAGCGGCAAGTTTATGGGCCATTTCTCTGGGAAGACCCATCTTGACCCCTCCGTCAGAAAGCGCTTCAATAAATATGGATACAAAAGCTGGCCCGCTCCCGCTAAGACCCGTTACCGGGTCTAAAAGAGCTTCGTCCTCAACTATATATGCTATACCAACCGACTCGAATATCTTACGTACACGATCTCTTTCCTCGGAAGTTACATTCTCGTTACAATATAGGACAGAGGCTCCGGCAAGAACCAATGCCGGCGTATTGGGCATTACTCTCACTATCTTTGATTTCTTTTTAATCAGCTTTGAAATTAAAGCAGTCGGTACTCCGGCTGCTATAGATATAAGAACCTTTTTAGATGTTATACCAGCTTTTATTTCATTTATGACTTTTGATACATGATTGGGTTTTACCGAGATAACGATGAGATCCGATTCTTTGAAAAGCTGTTTGCTGTCACCTGCCACTTTTACTTTATACGTCGATTTTATATGATCGGCTCTTTTTTTAACAGTATCTCTGATTAAAATCTGATCGCTCTTAAAAAGCTTCGACGAAATAAGCCCCTTTATTAGAGCCTCTGCCATATTTCCTGCGCCTATAAATCCTATTTTATTCATTTCTTTTCTCGTTTACTAATGCCTTTCACCGAAAATTGCTGATCCTACTCTTACAATTGTAGCCCCTTCCTCAATTGCTATCTCAAAATCCCCGCTCATTCCCATGGAAAGCTCTTTTAGTTTTGGAAATGATGTCAACAGACTATCCCTAAGTTCTCTAAGCCGGCTGAAGTATGGTCTTGCCATCTCAACATTATCAAAATAAGGGGGCATTGTCATTAGTCCCTGAACTTCAATAAAAGATAAGCCGCTAAGTTCTTTTAAGAAACCCTCTAATCTTGAGGGGTCAATCCCTCCCTTCGATTCTTCCCCGCCGGTGTCTACTTCTATGAGAACCGGTACTGTTATTCCTAAGCTTTCTGCCCTTTTGTTAATCTCCTGTGCCACTGAAAG
>JGI24023J19991_10000736_pt1 | contig 25722 bp, 23 predicted proteins | sample Cruoilmetagenom1_FD_19991 | JGI IMG/M metagenome (IMG submission 19991) | reverse complement strand
GCCAATGTAGATCCTGGAGAAGTCCTCCAGGGCGGTCTTATTTCTTGTTGAAACCTTCTACAATCGCAATTTCTTCCGGTGTGAGACCGTAGAGCTCATATACCATCTGGTCAATCTGCTCCTCTAAGACGCTAGTGTCAGCATCGGGATCGGTTTTTTTCGCTTCCAAGATTTGATCTGCGATGGTAGCAATAGTTGTTCGTGTATCTTTTAACACATTTGGTATGGGAAATAATTGTAATTCATTCACCTTGAATTGTGGAAATAATCCCCTCTGCAACTTCCCAAATCTGTGTACGAACCAAAATGTAACGAGCTTCGAATTAAGCGCACCTAGTACAAAACTTGGGTCAATCTGGATATTAATGACATTGATCGAGTTCANATCATTTAGAAAAATCTCATCGGTAAGACATGCATTAATGCTATATGGAGGCTTAGATGGAATTTGCCTGACTAGTATTCTTTTTGAAGAGAATAACCTAAAGTTATTCCTTGGTTCTGCGAGGTTTTCACCATATTTCAAATATTCACCACGCCACTTAATACTATATCGGCAAACGCCTCTACCATCCAGATACTTTAGGTAATGTTTATCTCTCTTATATTTAGAGTGATATATCCTATTATCCTTATCATGTTTCGTTTGCGGTGGATTACCCTTGCCAATTGCATATGCTTTTAAGCCAGCTTTTACAGTGGCGATTTTCCCAAGTTCTATAGACTTCGATTCAATTTTGTACAGCAAATCAGCTATTCCGAAGTTCTTAAGTGATTCTATGTTGATTATGAAGTTGTTTTGATTCTTGAAGTAGTCCGTATCACATTGTTTGATTAGTTTAAAGGATGTTTCATATTCACAAAGCGAAATGATAGCCGGCCCCACATTTCCCTTTTCATAAATGATAATTGAACTATCTACATTAGCGCTTTCGAATACCTTTGCATAGAAGTTGACAACAACGATGTTTGATTGGTTTAAGATGAACTTCCTCAAATCCCTGTTCGTGTTTATTGTCAGCCAATTATTTGGGGTGATAAATGACAAGATACCGTTTGGCCTCAAATGTATATGCGCAGCCTCAATAAATAATGGATAAGTGTTTATTTGATATTTGGCTAATTTATACTTCTGATATAGGTATTCCTTCTCATTCTGGCTTAAACTCTTTAACTTGCTGTCTCTTGCGAATATATAGGGTGGGTTTGCAATCATAACGTCAAATCCATCCTTTTCGTGGAAGACTTCAGAAAAGTATAATTTCCAAGGAAAAAATGGGCGAGTCTTATGACTACTTGTGTATTCCCGTAATTGTTGTTCGACTTTTTCTAGGTCAAAACCACTTCTCTCATAAAGCTTCTCTTTCTCTTGTTTAGTTATTTCTTCTCTTTGTTTCTGATTTGGGAGCGATTTATATTTTTCTTCAATAATCCTAATTTGCTCAAAATACCCTGCCCTTTGTTTTTGGAGCTTTGTCTCAAATATTTTTATAATCAGGTCCTCAATTTTTCGCCTCAAAGCCTCTTTTCCTTTGGCGTGAAATTTATTATGGAATTCGTCTTTCTTCTTCTCCAATTCTTGCATTAAGTCGTCTGTTTCATCTTGAAATCCAAGTTGTTTGATCTCGTGACCATTTATGCTATCAAGATCGATACCCATGAATTCAGATATTAGGCTATTGCCCTGCATTATCTTGTAGTCCAGGTTTGGCAAGGGCTGAATTTGCCTGATATCCTCCTCGTCAACTACCAATGAGAGCCATAATCGGAGCTTAGCGATTTCTACCGCACCGGGGTCAATATCCACGCCGTAGAGGCAATTTTGGATGGCATGGCGCTTGAAGATGTAGTTGGTTCTCTCCGGTTCATCAGGGAGGTGAGGGTTAAGCGCATTTTTGGCGCGCACAATCTCTGCCATCATACCGACTAAGAATGCCCCGGAACCGACGGCGGGGTCGCATACTCTAATATCGTCCAGCTTGTCATCAACCAATTTTGCGTTGATTTTTATAGATGGTTTTAGAATCAGTTTGTAGCTTGTACTTTTGATTTTACCGTTTTGGATATCCCTTTGTTTTTCCAGAGCTGTTACTTCATTCTCAGTCGTTAAATCGCCGTAACGAATCAGCGTCTCAATATACTGCCCTGTATGATGGGGTTTTGAACGTAGTTTGTTCCGGGTCTGGCTTTCCGAACAATTTCCCTTGCGGAGGGTGGAGTTTTGCCAGTGTGGAACTTCACCAGTGTTAATTGCAGTGTCGAGATAATTGATTAAACTTTCCTGGCACATATAGTGGACAATCTCACGGGGAGTATAATAGGTGCCTTTGGATTTGCGGTTTTTAACTTCCAGAAGGTTCTCAAAAACCTTGCCCAGCATTTCGGGATCAACTGCCACCTCTTTTTCCAGAGGTTCGTCTTCTTTGACGGTAAAATTGTAGAGGTCAAAGATATCCAGAATGCCACTACCTTCATCGCTGACAGTCTTGCGGTTGGAGAAAATATCATTAGGGATGACGATGTCCGTTCTAACCCAGTCGTAATCGCTGGTGAACAAGCCTCCGTTTAGAAACGGGATACGGCAGTCAAATCTGTGATAGTAGCTGGGATCAATACCACCTCTGTCTTGTCTGTTTAGGGCGTCATAAAACAAAAATTCCAGGTAGTCATTAAAGAAGTTCCGCTTTTCCCATCTACACTTTTCAAACAGGTTCCGCAGGAATTTTCTATCGCCTTGGCCCCAGTTTTTATTTTCCGGGACACCGAGCCATCCTTTCTTTTGCAAGAAATACAGAAAGACAATCTGTCCGAGCAGTTTCTTGGCGAAATTGATGGTGTCTATGCCTTTATCATCAAATTCCTGGCTGATGGCCTTGTCACTGACAACCAGCTTATCAAGTTCCTCCTTAACTTTGAGGAAAAGCTCGCGATACCTATTAAAGAATTCCTTGGTGGCTACCTCAATATTAAAGGCATTTTCCAAAGTAGGGAGCGTGGGATTATTTTTGTCATCTGCCAAAATATCAATTAGCTGACCCTGTGCTGTATGGCTGCTTTCGTTTTCACCGACCAAGAAGGAAAACCTGCGGGCGGGGGTGAGTTCTGTTTTTACTTTCGTCTTTCCGCCTGGCGATTCTTCAAGGAGGTAATCCATTTTCACCAGGGAAAAGCGCCAGTCTTCGTTATCAGGGGAAATAAATGCCACCAGGGCAGCGTCCTTTTCATCACGGTCTTTGAGGTAGCGAGCCACAAAGTTTCTTTGTGCTGTGCGGGCGTGTTCCAGTGAGGTTTCTTTTTGGAGGTAGATAATTAGAACATCAGTTTTGTTATTCTCTGGGTCTGTATAAGTGCCGATCCTTTCATAAGCTCTGACATAATCTCTAAAACTCTCCCGGATATAAACGCCGTGCGCGGGGAATGCCTTAGCTTCGTCGAGTCTGTTCAGTAGATTCTTGGCAAAATGAACAAACTGACCCTTATCAAAGGGCTTTTCGAAGGTATCCTTGATTATTTTTGCGGCGGCTTGTCTATCCATGCAAACACCCTATTTGACAAAATATATGTGTTTGTTATACTTATAATATAATCTCGATGAGAGGCCATCCGAAGGGTTCCGTCCCGCGGTAATGCCTCTCCTTTTTTGTGCGGCATTCTTATCATATTCCAACTTGTTTCTAAAATCACTTGCAAGGGAAATATAGACCATTTTCTTTCTGAACAATGAGGAGAAGCGGTTCCTGTCAGGGATTAGTAGCTTTAATAATTTGTTGTTCTTGATGAAATAATCCACCAGGCAGTAGAAATCACCGTCTCCCGTGACAATAACAGCTTTCTCGTAGTTTTCATATTGAATCGTCGCATGGAGTACCAGTTCGGCATCGACGTTACCTTTCACCTTCCCATTTGACAATGTGAGCGTGGGTTTGAAGACCAGGATGTAACCATCTTTCTGAAGCGAGGTATACAAATTGCTGTTTCCTTCGACAAAGCCGAGGAAATAATATGCTGTGCCAACTCCATACTTCTCGCTCAGGTAAACCCTGAACTTTCTGAAGTCCAGCTTCCATCCCAGGCGCTGTATAGACAGATTGAGGTTCTGTCCATCAATAAAGGCATAATTATTTTGTGGCTTCTTCACGGCTATTTGCCTATGAGGTATTCGGAAAGGATTATCTCTCTGGGGCCCGAAGTTTGAGCGGCACTTTCAGCCATAGTTTCCTTGAAAAAATCCGAGGGGATGTTCTTTTTCAGTATACCCAGCACCTTTAATGGGTTTAGTTTTTTGCTCAATTCCTTTTGTAGTGTTTTAGTAGTTTGTTTAGGCAGACCTCCCTCCTCTATGAGTTTAATGACCTGTTTTCTGTAAAGCTCATCATCCTCGGTATAGCCCTGAGAATGCTTGATTTGATTGGATTTAAGGAACTTGAGCACGAAAGTAGCGGCGTCTCGGCCACCTCCCATTTTCATCTCTGACACTTCTTCGGTAGTAGCTGATTGAAATGCCTTCTTGTTTACCTCTAGTAGATCATAGTAGTTCTGGGGAAGAGGCTGGCACTGGGTGTCTGTGTCTACTTCGAATTGTCTGGCAGCAGAGAAGAAATCCAATTCTTGAGTTGACTGGTCATTCGCAAGATAGAACTTTTGTAGCTTGCCTTTACGGAAATAGGTAAGCAGGTTATTATCTTCACTCTCGTTGCTTCTGGCGGTGCGGGCTTTTTTAGGCAGGCGTTTAATCTTTTCAAATAGGTCCGGGCCGTCATCGCGGATATTTCGGATAACCTGTAAGTATTTCAATTCGCTCTCTTCAGCTTCATCTTCACCGGTGATAGTTTTCCTTGAGAATAGGCGGGTAAAAAGGTCATGCGACTTGATTTCTTCACCTTCTGTTAGCAATCTGGCATCATTGCCCAGCATTTCAATAAAAGCCTGTATTTTAGCTTCAGCGGCTTCGGTAAGTTTGATCTGGTCGTTGGACTGTATAGTAGGGAAAAAGTTGAAGGTATAAATGGTATCGAATTTGGTGTCAACACGGTTGATACGTCCTGACCTCTGCATCAAGCGAGTGGGGTTCCAGGGAATATCGTAGTTGATAACCACATTGGAGCGGTGCAAGTTAACGCCTTCTGAGAGCACTTCAGTGGTGATGAGAATTTGATAGTCATCTCTAGGGAATTTGGCTCTGGCGTCAAAGTTGGCAATGACTTTATCGCGGGTGGGAGCGCCTGAGCTTCCGGTGAAAGAGAGCACCTTGTTGGGAAACTTTTTAGCGAGGTGCTTTTCAAGGTATTCAGCAGTCTCCCTCGATTCGGTAAAGATAATCAGCTTACTATCTTTGAGGACCTTATGGGCTGAAAGGATGTCAATAAGGGTTAACAATTTTGGGTCCCGGTCTACGCTTTTCCAGAGCCGGTCTATTTCTTTCAAGACAGCTAAGTCGTTCTCCAAACCTTTTTTGAAAGCGGGGCTAAAATCCTTTGCCTGGTACCTTATGGCTTTGTCTTCATCAACCAGCCGTTGGATAGCCTCATCGTCATCACTTTCGAGGAATTCGAAAATTTTAGCGCTGTATTTCTTGCTGATATACACGTTCCCGTTATCAAACTCACCCAGGAACTGCTGGTATGATTTAATGAACCTGGCAACTGTATTTCTAAAGGCGTGAAAGCTACTTTCAAGTCGCTTCACCAGCAATATCTTCATAAACTTACGCATATTCTTCTGTGCCAGTTTCTCAGGTTGGGTAACCTTGCCTTCGTAATACAGCATGGGGGTATAACGAGCATAACAAAACCTCTTGGTTACCAGTTCTACGGTCCGAGTGAATACATAGTCTTCATTAGCATTAAGTTGATAGAAAATCGGCTGGGGGTCAGCTACTTCAGGGAATTTGAAACCTTCTTTCTCCAGGTCCTTGCTGAAGTATTTAGCAATTTCCGACCTGGTCCTCCGCACCATCAGGCATTTTAGGACCTTTTCTCGGACTTCTTTAGCATTCTCTCCTACGGTTCCCATATATTCGTCATAGTCTTCCTGCCTATCCAGGTCTTTGAGTTTCTTAACAAGGCTGTTGAAGAAGTTTTCCAGATTTGGCAGGTTAGGGATGGTGCTCTTTTTAGATTTCTGGAACAGCTTAATCTGGCTGAGGATGTCCCTGGGCGTGTTATTAAGTGGCGTGGCAGTAACCAGGATAATACGTTTGCCGCGGCATATTTGTGCCAGCTTTTCGTAGGTTATGTTCATTTCAGTGCGGAAGCGGTGGGCTTCATCGATAAATATGTTCTTATATTTGTCAGTTCCTTGCTTGGTGAGATGACCAAGCTTTCCCAGGGATTCAAAATCAGCCGCTATCTTGAAATCGGAGAAAACATTGCACCACGAACCGGGGTTATCCTTGTATAACAGAGCAGGAGGAGCAATAACCAGATTTCTACCGTCAAGCTGGTTTGCCAGCATAGCTGAAATGTAAGTTTTACCCAGGCCAACAACATCGGAAATGAAGACGCCACCGTACTCGTCTAGCTTGCATTTGGCATCTTTTACTGCCTCCCTCTGGTATACCAGGTCCAGGAAGTTTTCTGGTAGATATCCTTGCTCAATACTGTCCTGGTCAACGTTGATCTTTTCCTTGAAGTACTCATAGAGGAATTTAAGGTAGAGCTCATAAGGGGTAATAGTATTATTAAGCCAGGTTTTATTTTGAATGGTTTCAAGATATTCATTTTTGACATCTACGGCGTTTGCCCAGAGTTCATCAAATTTAGCTAAGGCAAAATCGTAGTCGGCTCTATTCTTAAGCTCAACATTGAATTCGAGGTTGTTTATCAAGCCAGCCTGGGTAAAGTTACTGGAGCCAGTTATTACCCTGCCGACATCCATGACATCTTCAGCAAAAGTCATAATATACAGTTTGGCATGGATGTTTTCTGTAGGATAGGCTTTGATTTTCAATTTGTCATTCTGGAGCCATTCCTGAAATTTCTTAACCCCGTCTTCGACATTGCTGTTGTCTTCGGACATCTCCATTTCACCGGCCAGAGTTTTGGCGAATTCCTCTTTGGTCTCAGAATGAGAGAATTGGAAAATGCCTTGCACTGGAGATTGAGATTGCTGAATTAACGTGGAGGTTTGTCTATTAGTGTTGATGCCAATGAGAATTCTGACTTTTTCGGCATTTTCTAGTGAATGGTAAAGAGTAGAGAAGCCGCTGGTATAAAAATACCCAACCAGAACATCAAATAATCTAGTATCTTTTAAAAGAACACGGAATCTCTCCTGAAGGGTGTTACCCTCTTCATTAGTTATAAAGGTTCTGTCAGTGCTCATTGACTTATTCTCAGAGGAGCTTCAATCCACATAGAGTAAATTCATCAAGTACACTGTGGAAACCTTTTCATTACTAGCTTAAGCAATTCTACTACCGAGCAGGGTGAGTATCAAGAGCCCGAATTGAATGATTGTCCGCAATGTTTGGGGCTTGTTCCGCTCAGGTATAGTTTCGATCTCCTTCTTGTATCTCTTAAGAAGGTCAAGAAGTTCAGGGATTCCAAGGATCAACCACCTCTGAAAAGCTCCGCTCGCCATAGCCTTGCTTTGTGCCATAAACCATGCTGTTATCAACTGCTTAAGGTCGGCGGCCAATCTAGACAGCCCACCTCGGGTAAGTTACTTCTCTAGCAGTGAATCTCACATGACACTATAGCAGCAGGCTTCAGGGCAGCAAAAATCTTCAGGATAGAACAAATTTCCTTAGTTCCTTCATATTTCTGAATGCCCCTATTTTTCTTTTGGATATTTCGCCCTGCTCGTTGACCAGAAAGGTAGTAGGGATAAAACGCACTCTATAGCTCCGAGTTACCTTCCTATTGGTGTCTAACAAAATGGTGAGGGAAAGGTCATTCTCACGGGCAAAATCTTTTACTGTAGAGGCATTCTCGCCCCCATCGACGCAGAGTATGACCAGATTCTCATTTTCCTCCCTAAACAATTTTTCTAAGTAGGGCATCTCTTCCCGACAAGGATGGCAGCGGGTAGCCCAAAAGTTAATTAACACTAACTGGCCCTGAAAGTCACTCAGAGAGACCATATCTCCCTCCAATGTGGATAAGGTAAAATCGGGAGCTTTCTTGGGGGCGGCTAACATCTGGCTGCTCTGTCCCGGCAAACCCATGGCTATCAAGGTTATAGCCAGGCCCACACCCAAAAGCAATCTTATTTTACTGACTGTTCTACCAAGGCCGGTTTTTGCCATATTACCCCCTGCATTATAGGTTCTAAAGAGACCCCGTCCCTTCTATTATTAACCCAACCTTTCACTGACCAGAGAGCCGGGTTGAACGATCATAGGGTCTTCAGAGGTTAAACTGACCGAACTCGCCGCTCAATATTAGCCCCCCTACGGCTATAAGAATGATTCCGCTCACTATAGAGACGACGTTCAGGTGCTGGTTTATCTTTTTCAGGTAAGGTAGAGCTGCTCTCCACCCCACCCCTATCAGGATAAAGGGTATCCCCAATCCCAGGGAATAGAGGGTCAAAAGATAAGTACCTTGCCAGGCTTCCTGCGAACTTAAGGCTAAAGCAAGAATACTTCCCAGTATCGGGCCCACACAGGGAGTCCAGGCCAGAGAGAAAACCATCCCCATCACAAGGGAGCGGAAATATCCCGCCCCCGTTATGGGAAGCTAAGGCGCTTTTCATAGTTCAGCCAGGGTATTTTGGGGGAGATCAGAAGAAATACTCCAAAGGCTATGATAAGACCGCCAGATATCTTAAGCAGCACATCAGTATTCTGGCTGACAAACTCTCCCATCACTCCCATGGAAGTTCCCAGAGCGATAAATATCAAGGAAAACCCTGCCACAAAGCTCAGGGTATGGAGTAAGGTGGTTCTGTAACGTTGAAAAGATGGGTCAGTGGTTGAAGCACCAGCAATGTTGGCAATGTAGGCAGGCACTAAAGGTAAGACACAAGGAGAAAAAAAGGATAAAAACCCTGCCCCGAAGGCCACCGGCAATGAGACATTCTCCATTTCAGGATGTTAGTTGTCTTTTAGAAAGTTATTCAGTGCTTTTTGAAAATCACCCTTCGGTCTAAACCCAATAAATTGCTGTACTGGTTTCCCGTCCTTGAATATCATCAGGGTGGGAATACTCATAATGCTATACTTGGCGGCTACAGTGGGGCTCTCATCCACATTTACCTTGACAAAATCAACCTTACCCTCAAAATCCTTGGTTAATTCCTCCACTACAGGAGCCACAGCGCGACAGGGACCACACCAGGGGGCCCAAAAATCTACCAGCACTGGCCGCCCTGACTTTAAAACTATCTCCTCAAATTGACCATCATTCACTACTACCGGTTTTGCCATAACTTACCTCCTCTTCTCACGCAATCTAAGTTTATTAAAGCTTCCGCTGCCCGAAATTATACCACTATCCACATTTACTGACATGATTAGCGCCGTTGGCTACGTTCCCGACGGGTCCGTCTTACCATCCACAGGTTCCACAAGAGTCAGGCCCGCAGGTGGGGCAGCTAGAGCCAAAATCCAAATCGGTGTTGGAGCCTCCCCCTAAGCTGAAACGGGAGAAAACTCTGCGAGGATGGGGCGTCTTGCACTTAGGGCAACTAACCCTACTTCCGTCCTCACCCAGGGATTGATGTAACTCAAACCTCCCCCCACAGTGGCTACATTGGTACTCATAAATAGGCACGATCTCACCTCCTTTCTGTTTAAGCCTATCCTTGTCCCGTCATCCAAAAATATGTCTCCTCGGTCAGAACTCAACTTTGCTCTAACCTCCCTGCCAAAACGCGCTGAATCATAATCGACTGCTCAAACCGCCATCGTAAATTATATACCTTCCTGAACTTCTTTATCCAACCTCTGACATGTCTGTATCAACTTAGTCANTAGATAAGCGCCCCATGTTATGTCATTGCGAAGGGGCAAAGCCCCGAGGCAATCTCCCTCACCCTCACCCTCTCCCACTGGGAGAGGGAAAACAATAATAAGATTGCGGAGCAAGAGTTTATCCTGAGCCGACAGAAGGCGAAGGGCTCGCAATAACGCAAGACTTTTTAACATTCACCGACTGAACTGTTACAGTAACAAGGAGGGATTAAGTTTTGACAACGAAGGGTACAAGATGGTAGATTATCTTCGAAGCTTCAAACTANAGGGGCTGAGGACTTTTCTTAAGTTAGGGAACAAATGGTGCAGGAAAAAAAGGAGAGGGCTGTATCTGAGATAGCCAAGCTTATCTCAGATAGTAGTGTTTTAGTCTTTACCGACTACCGCAGTATTCCCTGTTCCCAGATGGATAGTATACGGCGTAGCCTGGACAGGGAAGCCAGATACCAGGTGGTCAAGAATAGCCTGACCCGTATCGCTGCCCATAAGTTAGGCATAGAGGAGATGGCCCAGTTTCTGGAGGGCCCCACGGCGATTGCCTTTGGGTGGGGAGACCCGGTAGTTATAGCCAAGACTCTCACCTCATCACCTGCTCTTTCCATCAAGGGGGGTAGACTGGGAAAGGCAGTTTTGGCCCGGCAGGATGTCCTCGACTTAGCCAATATCCCTCCCCAAAAGGAATTAGAAGCTAAGCTCTTGGGCAATCTACTGGCTCCTCTTTCCTCACTTCAAGGTGTGCTCGCGGGTATTCTTCGTTCCCTTATCAACGTGCTTGAGGCAAGAATAAAAACAGAAGGATAAAAGAAAAGACATAAGGAGGATAGAATGCAGGTACAGGAGATAGTAGAAGCAGTAAAATCCCTGAGTGTGTTAGAGCTATCTCAGCTAGTTAAGGCCCTGGAACAGGAGTTCGGGGTAAGCGCCCAAACCGTGGTTGCCCCTGCCACCTCTACCACCACCCCTTCTGAGCCTAAGGCAGAGGAGAAGACTGAGTTTGACGTCATCCTTCAAAGTATAGGTGAGAATAAGATAAACGTAATCAAGGCGGTGAGGGAGGTTACCTCATTGGGCTTAAAAGAGGCCAAGGAGCTAGTGGATAGCGCCCCTAAACCCATAAAAGAAGGTCTTCCCCAGGAAGAGGCAGCGGCACTCAAGAAAAAACTGGAGGATGTGGGGGCCACCGTAGAGGTCAAGTAGAGTGTGGCTGGCTCAGGCCCACGTTCGCCTTAAGCCAGGGATCAACGATCCTCAAGGGCAGGTGATAAAGGAAGCGTTGCATAGTTTGGGTTTCGCTGATGTAGCAGAAGTAAGGGTGGGAAAATATATGGAGATAAGGATAGAAGGGAGTGGTCTCCGCGAGGCCGAAGAACAGGTAGAAAAGATGTGTCGCATGCTTTTAGCCAACCCGGTGATGGAGAATTTTGAATTCCAGGTCAGCGAGATCTAGCCCTTAGTAGATGAAGGCTGGTCTCCCCGCCGGGGGTCGATTTCAACTGCTTCCCTTAGAGCTTTGCCCAGTGCCTTGAACAGAGATTCTGCTTTATGGTGGCCTGATTTCCCTCTCAAGGTGAAAGCCTGAAGGTTGAGCTGGCCGTGGAGGGCAAATGTCTCCAGGAAATGACGGATGAGGTCTTCCTCCAGACCCTCTATTCTTTCGGGAAATGAAGTCTCCACCACGGCATACCCTCTTCCTCCTATATCTATGGCTACCAGGGATAAAGCCTCATCCATGGGAACGATGGAGGAAGCCATCCTTTTTATGCCCTTTCTCTCCCCCAGAGCCTGACTCAGAGCTTTCCCCAAGCATATAGCCACATCTTCTACCACATGGTGGGAGTAATCTCCGGTTGCCTTTAGCTTAAGGTCGAAAACCCCATGGAAGGCCATCTGGGACAGGAGGTGATCTAAAAACCTGACGCTCGTATCCACCTCAAATTTTCCCCTACCATCTATCACGAGTTCAAGGTTGATGCTGGTCTCCGAAGTTTCGTAGCTTACGCTTCCTTTTCTTACCATCATGCTCCTATTCTACCATAGACACTAAGGTACCACGCTTGGTTTTAGGCAAGTTCTTGCTTTACAATAGAGAAGATGATAATAGACTTTCACACCCACATTTTCCCCCCCCAGATAAAGGAAGAACGCTCCCGCTACGCTCAGGCTCATTCTTTGTTCACCGAGTTGTACTCCTCACCCCAGGCCAAGATGATAAGCGCAGAGGAGCTCATACAAAGCATGGATGCCTGCGGGGTGGATGTCTCAGTAGCCCTCAACATCGATTGGCGTGAGGAAGAAATCTGTCGAATGACCAACGACTACATCCTGGACGCGGTATCCCGCTACCCGGATAAGCTGGTGGGTTTTTGCGCCGCTCCCCCGGGAAGAATGTTAGCCGAGATGGAAAGATGTGCAAAAGCGGGGGCTAGAGGAATGGGGGAGCTAAGGCTTAATGGATTTGACCTGGAAGAGATGGAGGAGATGGGGAGAGCCATGCAGGAAAGACATCTCACACTCCTTTTGCATTCCTCTGAACCGGTGGGGCATAACTATCCAGGAAAGGAGGGGACTACCTTGAAAGACCTGTATTGGCTTATTCAAAAGCTGCCCGAGCTTAGCATAGTATGTGCCCACTTTGGAGGAGGACTCCCCTTTTACGGTCTCATGCCCGAAGTCCTGTCCGCTCTTAACCGTACCTTTTTTGACTGTGCTGCCTTTCCCTATCTTTACCATCCCAAAGTGTTCTCGGTGGTGATGGACATAGTAGGGGAAAATAAGATACTGTTTGGAAGCGACTACCCCCTCCTTTCTCCCCAGAGGTATTTTTCCCAGATACAAAACTTAAGCCTTCCCCCCGAGGTGCAGAGGAAAATACTGGGGGAAAATGCCCATGCGATCCTTCATTGCTATTGAGCTTCCCTCATCTATAATAGAAGAGCTATCCCTCATCTCTCAGGATATAAGGGTAGAAAGTCATGCTATAAGTTGGGTTCGCCCCTCTGCCTTTCACCTCACGTTGCGGTTTCTGGGGGACATATCCTTGGACAAGGTCTTACAAATAAGAAAGGTCCTTGAGGAGTGTGCAGGCCACATTTCTTCCTTCAATTTAAGAATAGAGAGACTAGGTGCTTTCCCCAATATCTTGCGCCCCCGAGTCATCTGGGCAGGAGTCTCGGGGGAGATGGATGAGCTGCGTAGCCTTAAGGAGGAGATGGACGACCTTCTTCTGCCCCTGGGATTTGCTCTTGAGCCTCGCTTTTTCACTCCTCACCTTACTCTGGCCCGGGTGAAGAATGAAATATCTTCTCCAGACAAGGAAAGCCTGCGACAGAAGGTGCCCGGGAGGGAGACAAAGATCTTAAGCTCGTTCAAGGTGGAGTTTATATCCCTCATGGAAAGTAAGCTCACTCCTCAAGGAGCAAAATATAATCCCCTATATCGAGCCCCTCTTAACAGGATATGAAGCGGTACTGGGTGGGAACTTCAGGTTGGTCATATAAACACTGGAAGGGAATATTTTACCCCTCAGATCTTCCTTCTTCGAAGTGGCTCTCCTTCTACACTGAATATTTCTCCACGGTGGAGCTCAACGCTAGCTTTTACCGCTTACCTTCGGAGAGCACCTTTTCCGGATGGCACGATAACACCCCGCGGGGCTTCCTTTTTTCGGTGAAGGTAAGTAGGCTTATCACCCACCTCAAAAAGCTGAAAAATGTTGAACACGAAATGCAGAATTTCATCCTCCGAGCTTCGATGCTGGAGGAAAGGCAGGGCCCTCTTTTGTACCAGCTTCCCCCCAGTATGGTCAAAGACAAGGATAGGCTGGCTCATTTTTGTTCCATCCTGCCCCCCGACCTCAGTCACGTATTTGAGTTCAGACATGAATCCTGGTTTTGCGATTCGGTTTTAGATATCCTAAGGCAGTATAAGATGGGGTTTTGCATCTACGATATGNCCGGGTTTACCACTCCCATCCTCTCCACCGCTGAATTTGCCTACGTTCGNTTCCATGGGAGCNAAGCCATGTATGATAGCTGCTACCAGCAAAGCGAGCTCGAACTTTGGGCCGGACGATTATCCTCCCTCCCTGCCTCCACAACCTACATCTACTTCAATAATGATACCCAGGCCTATGCCGTAAAGAATGCCCTCACTCTTTCCTCTCTCTTAGGACAGCCCCCACCTCCTTTTCCAGGCGATGGATAATGCTATTCTCCATTTTCTTTATCTCATCATCGTTTAAGGTATGATGAGGAGACTGGTACACTATGCGAAAGGAAAAAGATTTTCTATCCCTGGGTATTCCTTCCCCGGTATACACATCAAAAAGGGTGACTCCCGATACCGAGCGAGAGGACTCGATGATGTTCCTAACTCTACTCACGGGAATCCCTTGCGGCAAAAGAAGGGATATATCCCTTATGGCGGAAGGAAAACGGGGAAGAGGGGAGAATTTCCGTACCTTTAGGTGGGGAAGGAGCCTTCCCAGGTCTATTTCGAACACCAACACCGGACCTGGTAAGAGGTCGAACTTATCTTTCACCTGGGGATGGATCTCTCCCAGGATACCTACTATCTCTTCTCGGGAGATTATTTTCGCTCCCGGGAGAATATTCCTCTCATCACTGGGGACAAATTCCGCCTCCACCCCCAACCTTTCCATTAGCCCCTCCACCATTCCCTTGATATCGAAGAAATCGAAGCTTTCCTCCGAGGAGAGCCAGGAAAGAGGCCAGCGACAGCCCCACATAAGTCCAGATACAAACTCCTTCTCCTCGGATAGGTCAGCTTCGGGTGGTAGATATACTCTTCCCACCTCAAATAGACCGACTCTGCCCGCGCCCTGCCTTTGATTGAGATTGAGAACGGAAAGAAGAGAGGGAAGAAGGGTAGTCCTCAAGTATTCCTGGTCATGGGTTAGAGGGTTTTTTACTCTCAGGGGCTTGACATCGGGCAGAAGGAGTGAGGAGAAGCTCAGAAGCCTCTCCTCACTCACCAGGGAGTAGGTGATAACTTCCTGCATCCCCTGGGAGACGAGGATATTCTTCACCTTATCCTTGAGGTCGGCCAGAGGGTGGGGTTGGTGGTGAGGAAGGGAGGAACTTAAGCTCAAGCTGGGTATATTATCATAACCTTGTATACGACATACCTCCTCCACCAGATCACAAGGAAGGCTCAGGTCCTTTCTCCAGGGTGAGGGGTAGACCCTGAGCGTTTTTTTCTCCTCTTCAAACGGGATTTCCAGGGAAGACAGTATGTCCTTTACTTTATCCAGTTCGACCTCTATTCCCAAGATTCGTTCTATTTCTGAGAGATGGAGAAGTATGGACTTTCTTTCCTCCTTCCCCGGATAGTAGGCATCCACTATCTTTGATACCCTGCCCCCGGCAACGCTTTGCATAAGGTTTTGGGCACGGAGTAATGCTTGAAGGGCGGTGACCTCCGGAAGACCCTTCTCGAAGCGAAGGGAGGCTTCTGTGCGGAGGTTTAAAATCCTGGACCCCCGACGGATAACCTGAGGATTAAAGTTAGCCGACTCCAGCAAAAGCGAGGTGGTCTCGTCCCCAATTCCACTTTTTTCCCCCCCCATTACCCCGGCTATAGCTATTGCCCCGTACTCATCGGCGATGACCAGAACCTCCGGGGAAAGCTTCCTCTCCTTACCATCTAAGGTCATAAGGGTTTCCCCAGTCCTGGCTGGGCGCACGATTATCTCCTTGCCCCTTATCTTCTGGAGGTCGAAGGCATGCAGAGGTTGACCGTACTCCAGCATCACATAATTGGTAATATCTACAGTGTTGCTTATGGGACGGACCCCACAAGAAGAAAGCCTTTGCTTCATCCATAAGGGGGAGGAAGCTGCCTTAAACCCATAAACTCCAGCACAGCAATATCGAGGACAAAGCTCAGGGGAGGCGATGTCCACCGATATTCCGGAAGGGCTTTCTCCTTCCCCCTCTATATGGGGATAACGCATCCTTTTTCCGGTTAAAGCAGCTATTTCTCTGGCCACCCCTATCACCGAAAGAAGGTCGGGGCGATTGGGGGTTACATCCAGGTCCAGGATAGTATCCGAAAGCACGGAGGATAGAGTTTTCCCCACTTCGGCTTCCGGAGGTAGCTCCATGATGCCTTCGTGGTCTTCCGATATTCCCAGCTCTTTTTCGGAGCAGATCATACCGCGCGACACAATACCTCTAATGTTGGACTCGCCCAGTACAGTAGGCTTCTTGGTATAGGGGTTTATTATTTTAGTTCCTGCATGGGCAAAGGGAACCTTATTTCCCAATCTGAGGTTGGGAGCGCCACAAACCACGGTCATGGCTTCCTGGCCCAGATTTACCTCCACCAGCTTCAGGTGATCAGAATAGGGGTGAAGGCTTATACCCTTTATTTCCCCCACCACCACTCTATCCCAATCTTCCCCCGCTCTTCTTATTTCCTTCACCTCTATTCCGGCCATGGTCAGCCGATGGGCTATGTCAGAAGCTGGGAGCTCAAGGTCTACAAATTCGGAAAGCCAGTTTAGAGATACCTTCATCTGAATTGAGCTAAGAACCTGAGGTCGTCGGCATAAAAGTGCCGGATGTCATCGATCCTGTACTTGAGCATGGGTATTCTTTCCACCCCCATCCCGAAGGCAAAGCCGCTGTACACCTCAGGGTCAATGTTTACCCGCTCAAGAACCCGGGGATGAACCATCCCCGCTCCTAATATCTCCAACCACCCACTTCCCCGGCATGTTCTGCATCCCTTTCCCTGGCAGGAAAGACACTCAATGGACATTTCCATACCCGGCTCTACAAAAGGAAAATAATCACATCTAAATCTTATCTTCCTTTCTTCTCCAAACAGAAGATGAGAAAACTCGGTGAGCGTTCCCTTGAGATGGGCCAGGGTTATTCCCTTATCTACAGCTAACCCCTCCACCTGGTAGAACATCGACTCATGGGTAGCATCGGTGGCCTCATAACGGTAACACCTGCCGGGTATTATCACCCTTATGGGAGGAGATGCCCTCTCCATTATTCTTATCTGCATGGGTGAAGTGTGAGTGCGAAGAAGCAGGCCATTTTCCATCCACAGCGTGGCCCACATATCACGCGCCGGATGGTCCTCCGGCATGTTTAAGGCCTCAAAGTTATAGTAGTCTTCCTCTATCTCCGGTCCCTCCACCACTCCAAACCCCAGACCGGAAAATATGGTGCAAATCTCCCGCAAAACTTTGGTGGTAGGATGAAGGGAACCGTAAGTAAAGGGGCGCCCAGGAAGAGTAATATCCACATCCTCCCTCAAAGATGGGCCACAAGAAAGCTCATCCTTTCTTTGAGAAAAGGAAAGGCTAAGCCTCTCCTTAACCTGGTTGGCCTTTGACCCCACCTCTTTCCTATTCTCCAGGGACAGAGCACCAATGCTCTTCAGAATAGAAGTGAGCCTCCCCTTCCTTCCCAGATACCGGGTATGCCAGCTAGATAGCTTATCCTGGCTATCCGCCTCCCGGAGCTCACGGCCTGCCTCCTCCTCTATCTTACCAAGCTCTTCCAGAAACACTTTCTACAGAACCTGTCTTTCCCGAAGAAAGGATATAAGCTCTTCTTCCTCCCGGGGGGGGAAATCCGTTTTTCCTGGGGAAGTTTCATCAGGATGTATTCCGTGGTAATCGCTTCCCCCAAAGGAGATAATGTTATGCTTTTGGGCCAGTGATTTGAGATACTGTCTATCCTCAAAAACATATCCATTGTAGTATACCTCCATTCCCTGAAGACCCACCTCCTTAAGCTTGGATATGAGCTCGCTCAAGCAAGGTATGTCCCGGGGGTGGGCAAGTACAGGAATACCCTTTGACCTCACTACAAGCTCTACCGCTTCCTCAGGGGTTATCTTCTCCCGCTCCACATAGGCCGGGCTATCCCTTCCGATATACCTTTCAAATGCCTCCCTGGGTGACTCAATGTACCCTTTTTCCACCATGGCCTGGGCGATGTGAGGGCGCCCCACTGACCCGGAGCCGGCGATCTCCCTTACCCTATCATAATCCAGGCTAATTCCTAAACCCTCAAGCTTTTGTACCATCCGTTGAGCTCTTTGTCGGCGGCTCAAGCGAAAGTGCTCAAGCCTTTGCTCAAGCTCACCAGAGTCTAAGGAAGCAAAATATCCCAGTAAGTGTATTTCTACTTCAGGATTATATGTGCTTATCTCCACTCCCGGGATGACCTTCAAAAATGGATAGCTTTGAGCCTCCTCCACGGCCTCAGGTACTCCCTCCATGGAGTCATGGTCAGTGATAGCGATGATGTCTATGCTCTCTCTTGCCGCCAGGCGAACTATTTCCCGGGGGGAGAGCTTACCATCAGAGGTAGTGGTATGAAGGTGAAGGTCAATCACCCTCAACCTCGCGGTCGATGCGAACTATGCTTTGTGCCCTTCCACTTACCTCATCTACCTCCACCAGTACAGAGTTGAACACCACATTCCCACTCCCTACCGTAAGGCGATGGGGTAGCTGAGTCAGAAACCTCTGAATCACCGAGGATGTATCATCTCCGATTATGGATTCGGCGGGCCCCACCATGCCTACATCGGTGACGTAGGCAGTTCCGTGAGGCAAAATTTTGACATCACAGGTGGGTACATGAGTATGGGTGCCGAAAACTCCGCTTACCCTCCCGTCAACATATCTTCCTAAGGCGTTCTTCTCTGAAGTAGCCTCGGCGTGAAAGTCGATGACCCTGACCTTGGGTCCTCCTTCCAGGGTGGCCAGAAGATTGTCCATGGCCCTAAACGGACAGTCAAGGTTTTCCATAAATACTCTACCCATCAGGTTGACTACCAGGACTTTTCCCCACACCATATAACCTTTGCCTACCACACCAGGGGGATAGTTTAAAGGGCGAAGGATGGGAAGCTCACTATCCAGGTAGTCCAGGATCTCTTTTTGAGCCCAGATATGATTTCCTGAAGTGATGACATCTACCCCTCCCGAGAAGAGGTCGTCGCTGGTAGATAAAGTTATTCCCTTACCATGAGCACAGTTCTCTCCGTTGGCAATGATTAAATCGATTTCTAGCTCTGAACGAAGCTTGGGAAGAATGGCTTTCACTCCTCTTCTTCCCGGCTTGCCTACTATATCTCCTACCATCAATATCTTCATTTGGCATAATCTATGGTCCTGGTCTCCCGGATAACGGTTATCTTTATCTGACCTGGATACTGCAGGTTCTGCTCTATCCGCTGAACTAGCTCGGAAGCCAACTTCTTGGCCCCCAGATCATCTACCTTATCTGGCTTCACCATTATTCTGATCTCCCGACCTGCCTGAATAGCATAGGCCTTATCCACCCCCGAGAAGCTAAGGGCTACCTTCTCCAATGCCTCTATCCGTTTAAGGTAGTTCTCCAGGGTATCCCTTCGTGCCCCCGGTCGGGCAGCGGAAATAGCATCAGCAGTAGCAATGATGAACCCGTAGAGGCTCATGTCCTCTGGCTCGTTGTGGTGTTCAGCGATTCCCCTTATCACTTCCGACGACTTTTCATATTGAGTTACGATGTCAGCCCCCACCACGGCATGAGGACCGGAAACTTCGGAGTCAATGGCCTTGCCGATGTCGTGGAGGAGGCCTGACCTTCTCATGAGCTGAGCATTTATCCCCAACTCAGAGGCTATGCCTCCGGCGATCAGAGCCACCTCAATACTATGACTCAACACATTCTGGCCATAGCTAGTGCGGTATTTAAGCCTTCCCAAAAGCTTAGTAATCTCGGGGTGGAGTCCATGCACTCCTACCCTGTAGGCAGCCTCTTCCCCGCTTTTTTGCATCTCCCCTTCCAGTTCCTTCTTTACCTTCTCCACCATCTCCTCAATCCGGGCGGGATGTATCCTCCCATCGTGTATGAGCTTCTCGAGAGTAGATCTGGCTATCTCCCTCCTTAGAGGATCAAAAGAGGACAAGGTCACCACCTCAGGAGTATCATCTACTATCAATTCCACACCCGTGGCATGTTCCAAAGCTCTGATGTTCCTTCCTTCCCGACCGATAAGCCTTCCCTTCAGTTCATCACTGGGTAGAGAAACAGTGGTAATGGTGGCTTCAGACACCACATCCGTAGCACAGCGCTGCATGGCCTGAGCTAATATTAGTTGGGCTTTCTGTTCCTTTTCCTGGCGTAGCTCCTCCTCCACCCGACGGAGTATGTGCGCCTTCTCTTCATTAGCTTCCTCCTCCACCTTCTGAAGCAGAATATTCTTGGCCTCATGGGCAGATAATTGAGAGGCCCTCTCCAGTTCCTTTATTTCCTTTTGTTCTATTTCTGCGAGTTGAGCTTTTTTGGCCTCTACCTCTCTTTCCTTGACCGAGACGATCTTCTCTCTATGGTCCAGGCTCTCGTTTTTCTTCTCTAAGTTTTCCTCCCACTTGGTCAGCCTTTTTTCTCGAGATGAAAGCTCCAGGTAATGCTCCCGAGCCTCAGTTTCTGCTTGGGAGCGAAACCTCACCGCCTCTTCTTTAGCCTGAAGGAGGATTTCCTTTTGTTGCTCCCTGGCGCAAGTTAAGATTTCCTGAGCTTCATTCTGGGCTTTCTCTTTGCCTCTGCGGGCAAGCCAATGGGCAAGAAGGAAAGCACCCGCTCCCCCTCCTATGAAGCATAGCAAACCAACCAGTATTAACATTTCTTCTCCTTATATACATCCCTTCTCCCTCCGGGGGTCTCTCTAGAGGCCTTAGGGGATCAAGATATTTAGCTTTATGTTAACTTTTTCCGCTCCCTACTGTCAAATGTTATCATAAGATATCGATGATAAGACACTTGCTCTCAGTGGCCGATCTTTCCGTAGATGAGGTCTGGCATCTTATGTTCATGGCTCAGGATATAAAGAGAGGAGTCCTTTGTCCTGAGGTCAAGAAGATCATCATCCTTCTGTTTGAGAAGCCATCCCTTAGAACCAGGGTTAGTTTTGAGGTAGCTATGTGGGAGCTAGGAGGGAGAGCCATATATCTTTCCGCCCAGGATGTAGGGTGGGGGAGGAGAGAGGAGCTTTCTGATGTGGCTAAGACTCTATCGCGGTACGCGGGTGGCACGGTGGCCCGTACCTTCGAGCATCGTACCCTGGAGCTTTTGGTCCAGGAGGGAAGCATTCCGGTAATAAACGCCCTCTCAGATAGAGAACATCCCTGTCAAGCACTTTCGGATTTACTGACCATCTATGATAAAAAAGGAAAGGTGTCTAAGATTAAACTTTCCTTCATCGGAGATGGAAATAATGTCGCCCATAGCCTTCTTCTCCTCTCCTCAATGGTGGGGATGGATTTTATTTTCTGTTCCCCTCCGAAGTATAGGCCTCGTGAAGATATCTGGAGTAAGGCTCAAAACCTGGCCCGGGATAGCGGTTGCCATGTGGAATATATTCCTGACCCCAAACTGGCCGTCAAAGAGGCAGACATTGTGTACACTGATGTATGGGTAAGCATGGGCCAGGAGGAAGAGGCAGATATAAGGCGCAAGTCCTTTCTCGGCTACCAGGTGACGCCTGAGCTTTTGTCTTATGCCAGGGAAGATGTCATCTTCATGCACCCTCTGCCTGCTCACCATGGAGAGGAAATATCCTCTGGGCTTCTATCTCATCCTTCTTCAGTGGTGTTTGACCAGGCAGAAAACAGACTGCACGTCGAGAAGGCCATCCTGGCCTGGCTCTTATCGTGAAACCCAAGATAGCCATCGTAGGCCGAAGGAATGTAGGTAAATCCACCTTAGTAAACCGCATTGCCCGAAGAAGAATATCGGTGACCTATGACCTTCCCGGGACTACCCGGGATAGGATATCGGCTGATGTATCCTTCGAAGGAAAATCCCTCTCTGTTATTGATACGGGAGGGTTTATTCCTTTCCCTGCTTCTCCTCTGGAGGAGAAGGTAAAGCAGGAGATAGAAAAAGCAGTCCTGGAAGCAGATAAAGTCCTGTTCCTGGTGTCTGCCCCCGAGGGGGTCATGGCCGCTGATTTTGAGATAGCTGACTTTCTTCGCTCAAAGGGAAAACCGGTGATACTGGCCGTCAATAAGGTCGATGCAAAGCTTCAGGAGAAGAACATTCTGGAATTTTATGAACTGGGTATGGGTGATCCCCTGCCTATAAGCGCCTATCATGGCAGAGGAATAGAAGATCTTTTGCCAAAGCTGGCTTTAGACCTTCCTTCATCTCTACTTAAGCTCCCGGAGAAGATGAAGATAGTCATCACCGGTGGACCGAATGTGGGAAAATCAACCCTGTTCAATACCCTTTTAGGGGAGGAGAGAAGCATCGTGGACAATATGTCCGGAACCACCCGTGATGCCATAGCCGCTAGCAGGCAATATAAGGATAGCCTTATTACCCTGGTGGATAGTGTGGGAATAAGAAGGAGAGGAAAAAGAAAAGGAGTAGAGAAACAAGGGGTATTCTCATCTTTGCGGAGTATTCAGGACTCCCATGTAGCCATCCTGGTAGTGGATGCTACCTCCTTCATAACTCAGCAAGATAAGCACATCGCCGGCATAATAAAAGATACTGGGTGCGGGATAATCGTGGCCATTAATAAGTGGGATTTGATCCCCGATAAAGATGAGATGGAATGGGGGGAAGGGGTAAGAAGAAACCTCCAGTTCGTGCCCTATGCTGACGTACTGTTTATCTCCGCCCTCACTGGGTATAATACGAATAATATTCTGCCTCAAGCAAGTAGGATTTATGAGCAAAGATTCAGGCAGCTAACTCTTCGCGAACTAGAGGAAGTAGTGGAGAGGATGGAACACCCCCAGAAGTCGAGCATCCTTTCTGCTTTTCAGAGTGGGGTTGACCCTCCCACTTTTACGTTCCGGATGGAAGATGCGAGCTCGGTTCACTTTTCCTTTAAACGCTATGTGGAAAACAGATTACGAGAAGCCTTCGGGTTTGAAGGTGTCTCCCTTCGCCTGGTGTTCATATGATCTATAGGTTTATCCTGGCCACCGCCCTGGGTTACCTTCTGGGATCCATTCCTTTTGGCTTCATGGCCACCCGGAGGACAAAAGGGGTAGATGTGAGGAACTATGGGAGCGGCAAGACCGGGGCCACTAACGTCATCCGCACCNGGGGAGTGCTAGCAGGCATCATTGTCTTAGCCTGCGACCTGGCCAAGGGAGCCTTAGCCATATTTCTGGGGGGACTCATCATGGGGGATGTGGTGGGAAGCATAGGAGGGATGGAGGTGGACAGGCAAGATGCCCAGATGGCCTCAGGGATAGCCGCCATAATAGGGCATATCTGGCCGGTATATATTGGCTTTCGGGGGGGAAGAGGAGTTACCACCTTCATGGGGGGGCTTCTTTTCTTACACTGGCCCACCGCCCTCATCTGTGGGGGGATCATATTGGGCATGACCTTCATAACCCGCTATTTTTCCTTAGGCTCCTTGATAGGAGCTTTATCCTCCGTGGTGGCCATGATCCTCCTGGTCTTACTATGGAGCCAACCGGTAGAGTATTTAATATATGTCGCGGTAGGAGCAGCTATCATCCTTGAGCAACACCGTGATAATATAAAAAGGTTAAAGGAAGGAACAGAAAGGAAGGTGGGCGAGAAAGCAGGGCTAAGGTAAGGAAAATGAAGTCAAATTGTGCGGTTATCGGCGATGGTGCCTGGGGGACGGCCTTAAGCATTACCCTGGCTCATAAGGGGGAAAAGGTAAACTTGTGGGTCAGGACAGAGAAAGAGGCAGAAGAGATAAGCGAGCGCCGGGAGAATGTCAGGTTTTTGCCCCATTTTCTCCTCCCCCCTTCAGTCAAGGTCACCCATTCGCTTTCAGAAGCACTGGATGAGGTAGAGGTAGTTATCTTTGCTGTCCCTGCACAGAGGTTGCGCCAGAACGTGAAGCTGACTAAAGGTTATATCTCCCATCATCCCTTCATTGTGAGCGTGATCAAGGGGCTAGAGCTTCCCCGGGCCAGGCGTATGTCAGAAATTTTACTGGAGGAGCTGGGAGCAGACTTCGAGGACAATATTAGCGTCCTATCCGGACCTACCATTGCCTCGGAGGTGGCCTCCGGATGCCCTTCAGTGACCATGGCAGCATCCAGGGACCAGGCCACTGCTTCAGAGCTAGCCCGAAGGCTTTCTTCTCCCCAGTTGTTCGTCTTCCCTTGTTCCGATGTGGTGGGTGTAGAGCTGGGAGGGATAATAAAACACGCTGTAGCCATCGCCTGCGGAATATCGGATGGCTTTAGCCTGGGTAATAGCACTAAGGTAGCCCTCATAACCCTGGGACTCCAGGAAATGGAGAAATTAGGAGAAAGGATGGGGGCGGATTACCAGACCTTTTGGGGATTTTCCGCTCTGGGAGATATGATAACCACCTGTTTCAGCAACTTATCCCGCAACCGGTATGTGGGGGTAGAGTTGGCCCGGGGAAAAAGCATCCGGAGCATCCGGAGGTCCATACCCCACACTGCCGAGGGAATCACCGCCATCATTGGAGCCCAAAAGCTGGCCTGCGAGCTTCAGGTTGACCTTCCTTTAACCTCTCAGATAGATGAGGTACTACAGGGGAAGCTTTCCGTACGTCACGCCCTTCCTTCTTTCTTTGTCTTTCCCCCCGATGATGGTTGGGCGAAGGTAGGGAAAATTGTGGAGCCGGCCATCACCATAGCCTGCGGAATATCAGATGGACTGGGATGGGGAAGTAACACCAAGGCCGCTCTCATAACCTTGGGACTCCAGGATATGGCCAGACTGGGAGAGAAAATGGGGGTAGATCATAAGACGTTCTTTAGATTTTCTGCTCTTTCGGAGGTAATAACCGACTGCTTCAGCAACTTATCCCACAACCGGTATGTAGGAGTGGAGCTAGCTCAGGGGAAAAGTATCGAACACATCCAGGAGCTCCTGCCCCACATCACCCAGGAGATCGCTGCTATCACTTCGGCGCAAAGGTTAGCCCATACCCTTAAGGTCGATCTCCCCCTGACTTCCCAGATGTTAAAAGTGCTTGAGGGCAAACTCTCCCTCCGCGATGCTATCCTTGATCTCCTGAGGAGGGGGCCCAACCTTAGTCCCCACTCTGCGTCTTGTCCAGCGCTGCAGTGTAAAAGCTAGGAAGTCACTGGAAAACCTTTGTTTCCCCGCTAAACGTCAGCACTCCGATTAGCCATGCATTATTTATTCTTGGGACGGTTTAGTGTCGGCCTTTATTGTAGTGAAGGAAATCATGTTAAAAATCTCTAGCAATCATAGTGAGGATATGTTATAATTATCCCAAGATGTTCGTTCGGAAATGGACCAGCCGGAGGGCTGATGGTAGCAGTTGTATCTATCTGGGGTTAGCCTGCACCTATCGCCAGGGTGGAAAGGTATATCAGCAGCATCTTTGTCATCTGGGAAGGCTGGACCAGCTTGTGGAAAAGGGAAAGATAGATAGACTAATTCAGGGGCTGGCTCGGTTTTCGCAGAAAAGGTGGGTGATAGCCGATGAGGCTCCATCCGGCAGGACGCCAGAGGAACAGTAATAGAACCCAAGGAGGAGGGTCACCATGCTTGGAAAACGCAGCCCACAGTACAGTCTATTCGAGCCCCTGACGTTGCCTCATCGAGTGCCTCAGGATCCCTTCTAACCCATCTTTACCAAGTTCTCCACCAAGAAAGTTGAAGACAGGAGGCGATCAGCTCTGGTATGGGATGGTTCTGTGCCTGCGAAGGAGAAGATCCTCATTGTAGTGACCCATAGGGATATTGTGATTTGGCATTCAGGCTGAATTGTGCTATCCTATCCTCGTGTTTATACATGAGGTTAAAAAGAAGAACCCCGGG
>JGI24023J19991_10000733_pt1 | contig 25781 bp, 24 predicted proteins | sample Cruoilmetagenom1_FD_19991 | JGI IMG/M metagenome (IMG submission 19991) | reverse complement strand
ATCTTCAATCGCTTCGACAAATCGATTGAGGAGGCGGCCTGGAGCTTGGGCGTTCCCCCAATTCGCACCTTCCGGAAGGTGACGTTTCCGTTGATCTTCCCAGGTGTTCTGAGTTCGATGCTGTTCGCCTTTACGCTCAGCTATGACGAATTTCCGCGAACCCTGTTCGCGGCCGGCGCCGATTTAACGCTGCCGCTGGCGATCTACGGCACCTTCTCCGTGGAGATTCATCCGAATATTTTCGCATTCGGTGTGCTGACGACGTTGTTCTCTTTTTCACTTCTCGCGGTTTACGGAGTCCTCATGGCCGCCTCCGTACGAAGCGCGAAGAAAGTCGCCATTCAGGAAGAGATCGAGTGAGGCAACTCTCCGAACATATCGCCGTGGTGACGGGTGCGGGCAACGGTATTGGCCGTCGCCTTTACGCTCAGCTATGACGAATTTCCGCGAACCCTGTTCGCGGCCGGCGCCGATTTAACGCTGCCGCTGGCGATCTACGGCACCTTCTCCGTGGAAATTCATCCGAATATTTTCGCATTCGGTGTGCTGACGACGTTGTTCTCTTTTTCGCTTCTCGCGGTCTACGGGGTCCTCATGGCCGCCTCCGTACGAAGCGCGAAGAAAGTAGCTATTCAGGAAGAGATCGAGTGAGGCAACTCTCCGAACATATCGCCGTGGTGACGGGTGCGGGCAACGGTATCGGCCGGGCAATCGCCCTACGCCTTGCCCACGAGGGCGCGCAGATTGTCGTCAATGATTTGCGGCCCGATGCAGCAGACGAGGTTGTGGCTGCGATTAGTGCCAGCGGCGGCAAGGCTGTGGCGGCGCCGGGCGACGTCTCATCGCTCGAGGACGTCGCGGGCGTGTTCGAACGCTGCCGCGGTACCTTTGGGAATTGCTCGCTGTTGGTCAACAACGCCGGATTTGTTCATCAATCCTTGTTCGAAAACCTGACGGTAGACGAGTGGGACCGGATGATTGCCGTTCATTTGCGGGGCACATTCCTGTGCGCACGGCAGGCTATCACCACGATGCTGGAACGCGGCGAAGGGGTTATCGTCAACATCGCCTCGCAACTCGGGCAGATCGGCGGCATCGAGCTTTGCCACTACAGTGCGGCGAAGGCCGGTATCATCGGCCTGACCAAGGCGCTGGCGCGTGAAGTGAGTGAGCGCGGTGTCCGCGTCAATGCCGTCGCACCGGGACCGATCAACACGGAATTAGTCCGCAACTTGTCGGAACAATGGCGCGCAGCCAAGGCGAGCGAACTGCCGCTTGGTCATTTCGGCGAGTCGGAGGACGTGGCCAATACGGTGGCCTTCCTTGCCTCGCCACAAGCGCGCATTTACGTGGGGCAAACACTGGGTCCGAATTCTGGAGATGTGATGCTCTGACCGGTATCCGGCGATTCCGGCCGGTCGATGAAGAGGTAAGAACGAGGAAATTTGAGCCATGGCGGATCGCAAGAGCGTACTCATTACCGGCGGCGGGATTGGCATCGGAAGAGCCACGGCGTTCGCTTTCGCGGCTGCCGGCTGCCATGTGATCGTCACCGACGTGCTTGAGAAACAGGGCGGCGCGGTTGCCGATCAGATTCGCGCTAACGACGGCTCTGCCGAATTCCATCGCCTGGACGTTACGGACACGAAAAACACCGATGATGTTGTCGCTGCCGTGGAAGCGGCGCACGGCGCGTTGGACGTCATCGTCGCCAATGCGGGAATCGCCCACAAAGTTCCGCTGGCCCAGATGACCGATGAGAAATGGGATCATACATTCGAGGTCGATCTTAAGGGCATTATGCGCGTCGTGCGCGCTGCCGCACCCGCCATGAAGGCGCGGAAGTCGGGCGCCGTTATCGCGCTATCCTCGATCATGGGCGTCGCCTATGGCTGGGACGAGCACGTTCACTACTCCGCCGCCAAGTCGGGCGTCGTCGGGCTGGTGCGCGGCTTGGCTGTTGAATTGGCGAAAGACGGCATTCGCGTGAACGGCGTTGCGCCGGGCTATATCCGCACGGCCCAGGCGCTTTCCGAAGAGCATTCACTTGGGCCGGCCGGCCTGGATAAGGCTGCCGAGTTCATTCCCATAGGTCGGGTTGGGGAACCCGATGATATTGCCGACGTCATCGTTTTCTTGGCGTCGCATGCTGCCCGATACATGACCGGGCAGACAGTCGTGGTCGACGGCGGTCTTCTTGTCGGGAGGTACTGATACGTAAGAAGTCTGTCTAGATCACCAACTAACTAAACGAGCGTCATTGAAGGGAGACACCACAGATGTCTGTGAAAAATGAATACTCTCGCCGCGATATTCTGAGCACGGCGTTGAAGGGGTCGGTTGCCACCACGGCGCTGGCCCTGGGCGGCGGCACGCCGTTCATGAGCTCGCGCAAGGCTTATGCGGCTGCCATGGATATTTCGAAACAGCAGTTACGTACGATCGGCCTGTCGGTGACGGTGCAGGAGCGCATCCTCGATGAATTCCGGGCCAAATCCGGTGTCGGCAGTACCACGGGCACCGCGGCCACCTTCCCCGATGCCCAGACCAAGATTCTCTCCGGTTCCAAGGATTTCGATTGCTGGGAGACCATCGGCGAGCGTTTGCCCGCCGTGGTGATGACCAACAACATCGACCCGGTTCCGACGTCGAGCCTGAAGAACTGGGGCAACATTCGGGACACCTTTACCAAGGTAAATCCCAAGTGGGAGAAGAGGGCACAGATCACCGGTCAGATTTGGGCGGACGATGCCCAGACCAAGCTGTGGATGGTGCCAACCGTCTATAACTACGACTCCATCGGCTACAACCCGTCCGTGGTCAGCGCCGAAGAGGCCAACACCTGGACAGCCATCTTCGACAAGAAGTGGAAAGGCCGTTCGGGTCTCAACACCGATCCGCTGATTGCCCTGGGCCAGGCCGTTCTGGCGATGAACAGCTGGGGCATGTCGGACGTCAAGAACCCCGGCAACCCGAACAAGGCCCAAATCGACGAGGCCATGAAGTTCCTCATCTCCAAGAAGAAGGAAGGCCAGTTCCGGGCCTTGTGGGGTGATTTCGGCGAATTGGTGAACCTTCTCGCTTCGGGCGAGATGGTCGTCGTCGACGCCTGGCAGCCGGCCGTGATGGCTGTGAAGGCGCAGGGTACGCCCTGCAGTTACGCGGTGCCGAAGGAAGGCTACCGCGCCTGGTCGATCGGCATTTCTCCGATTGTCGGCACACCCAACAAGGATGCCGTCAACGCCTATGCCGACTACTGGCTGTCTGGGCCGCCGGCGATCACCGTGTCCGAGCAGGGCTATTATTCGCCGACGACCAACGTCAAGGACGCCATGGATCCAGACCGCTATGCCTTCTGGTACGAGGGCAAGCCCTGGAAGGGCGAGTCATCCCGCGGCATCAATGAAGGTGATCTGCGCGATGGTGGTTCGCTCGAAGAGCGCGCCTCGACCGTGGCCTACTGGCATCAGTGGCCGGACGAGTATGATTACGTGACCGCGAAGTGGGACGAATTCCTCAGCGCCTGAGGGTTCTCTTTCGCAACCAGGTACGGGGACAGACCGGAGCTGGGAAAAGCTCCGGTCTGCTCCATCTTCTCAGTTTCTAAAGGGCATACTATTCGTGGCATACGATCTGGAACTGACCGGCGTCGAGAAGGTCTACGATAACGGCACGGTGGCCGTTCGGAATTTTGACCTTCAAGTCGAGAAGGGTGAGTTCATTTCGTTCGTCGGTCCGTCCGGCTGCGGCAAGACGACGACTTTGCGCATGATCGCCGGGTTCGAATCGATCACATCTGGTGAAATCCAGATTCGGGGCCGCCGTATTAACGAATTACCGGCGGAGCAACGGCCGACCTCTACGATTTTTCAGAACTACGCGCTGTTCCCCCACATGACGGTGCGCCAAAACATCGAATACGGTCTTTCCGTCAAAGGCCTTAAGGCGGCGCAACGTCGGGAAAAGGCGGAAGGGATCATGGCGAAGCTCGAGCTTCTCGAGGTCGCCGACCGCCGGCATGACGTCCTCTCGGGCGGGCAGCGGCAGCGCATCGCCCTAGCGCGGGGGTTGGCTGTCGAGCCGGATATCCTTTTGCTCGACGAACCGCTGGGCTCGCTCGATGCCAACTTGCGTAAGTCGATTCAAAACGAACTCAAGCTGCTGCAACGCAACCTCGGCATCACCTTTATTTTCGTCACTCATGCGCAGTCGGAAGCGCTGGTGCTATCCGACCGCGTCGTTGTCATGAATCGGGGTGAGGTCGAACAGATCAGCCCACCCTACGAGCTTTACACCCGCCCCAAGACAAGTTTCGTGGCCCAGTTCATCGGGCGCAACACCAACATCTCCGGCACAATCAAAGACCGTGACGGCGACATCGTGGCTGTCGATACGGTCTATGGAACTTTGCGGGGGTTTCTGACCGACGACGATCTTGCCGACGGCGCGCAGGTCATCGCCGTGGTGCCGTCGGAGGCGATCGATGTCCATCCCGCCAGCATCGACCGGGAGGAGTTGGTCGGCCGCTACCAGGGCAATGTGGTGGAGGGGCTGGTCCGGGCCGCCTACGTGGTTGGCCACACCGTGTTTAATGCCATCGAGCTCTCCGATGGCCGGGAAGTGAACATAGAGAGCCATATCGAGAAATATCAGAACGTATTCGAGACCGGCACATCGCGCGTTCACCTGACCTGGTTGCCCAACGAGGCAACGGTCATCGGTAAGGGTTGAAGCACGAAAATGGGTAGGTTTTTTCAGGAAGAGACGAGCGGATGACCGATTTAGATACACTGTCGAAAACCTCGGCGGCGGGTATCGGTCGTCTTCTCGCCGATGGCGGGTTGGATCCTGTCGAGGTCACGGAGTTTTTCCTCGGGCGAATCGATGAAGCGGCGGAACGGAACGTGTTTCTGTGCGTTACCGGAGAGCGCGCGAGGCGCGAGGCCGAGGCCAGCCGGTTGCGTTACCGGGAGGGCCGCGCTCTGGGTCCGTTGGACGGCGTGCCTGTCTCCTGGAAGGACCTCTTCGACGTCGCCGGCAGTCCGACGACGGCAGGATCCGCGTTGTTCCGGGACAGTGCGCCTGCCAAGCAGGACGCGCCTGTCGTTGCCAATCTTGCGGCCGCCGGCATGATTAGCCTGGGCAAGGTAAATCTTACGGAGTTCGCCTATTCGGGATTGGGCCTCAACCCCCACTACGGAACACCGGCTAATCCTCACGACGTAACCGTCGCGCGTGCACCGGGGGGATCGAGCTCGGGGTCGGCAGTTTCGGTGGCCAGCGGCTTATGCCCCTGTTCCATCGGCAGCGATACCGGAGGATCGGTTCGCGTTCCGGCCGCTTTCAATGGCCTTGTCGGCTACAAGACGTCGGAGCGGCGTATTGATAAGACCGGGGTTTTTCCCCTGTCCGACACGCTCGACACGGTTGGGCCGTTGGCAAAATCGGTCGAGGACGTTGTTCTCCTCGATATGGCGATGCGGGGCGAGGCGACGACGGACGTCCGGCGCGCCGATCTGTCCTCGCTGACTATCGTCGTTCCGGAAAATGTGGTCCACGATGGTGTCGATGATGCGGTAGGGGCTAATTTCGAGACCGCCATAGAATGTCTCTTGCGGGCAGGAGTGAAAGTAGTCTGGCGGCCTCTGCCGCTACTCGACGAGGTTCAGGCCGTCACGGCGGCCCATGGGTCGATTACCGCCGCCGAGGCTTATTTCGTCCACAAAGATAGGGTCGATGGTCCGGATTGTGAGAAGATCGATCGCCGTGTCGTAGCTCGGATCCTGGGCGGCAAGCGGATGTCCTCTCATGATTTAACTGTCATCACGCGCGTTCGGAAACGGCTCATCCGTGACTTGGAAAAAGAACTCGACGGCGGACTCCTGACGATGCCGACGACGCCGCACACGGCGCCCGAGATCGCGCCGCTGGAAGCCGACGACGATCTTTTCCACAAGATCAATCTTGAGACCCTGCGAAACACCATGCTCGGTAATTTTCTCGCCACGTGCGGACTTGCTCTGCCATCGGGGCGGGATGCCAAGGGACTGCCCACCAGTATTCTTTTCTCTGCGTCCTGGGGGGCGGATGAGACGCTTCTGTCATATGGGCTTGCGATTGAGTCGGCGCTTGTCGGCGCGTCGCCGTGATTTTTTTGGATAACACCCGGCGTAATGGGTTACGAAAAAAGTAGAGGGAGCGGCACGTGGCAAAGATCGGAGTAGACGTCGGCGGGACCTTTACCGACCTGATTCTCGAGACCGAGGTGGAAGGCGAGAGTAGGGTCTATGTTCACAAGGTGCCGAGCACACCGGAAGATCAATCCCTGGGCGTGCTCAAGGGGATCAATGAGATTTGCCGGATGGGGAGCGTCGCTCCTGCAGATGTCAAACTGGTCGTGCACGGAACGACCATCGCCACCAATATCACCCTCGAGCACACCGGTGCTGAAGTCGGCATGCTGACGACGCGGGGGTTTCGCGACATCCTGCACATCGCCCGCCACAAGCGGCCGCACAATTTTTCCATGCAGTTCGATGTTCCCTGGCAGTCGAAGCCGTTGGTGAAGCGTCGCAACCGGATTCCGATTTCCGAACGTCTCCTGCCGCCGTCGGGCGACGTGGATACAGCGCTTGCCGAAGACGAGGTTCGTGAGGCGGCGGCGTTGTTCCAGGCGCGCGGGATCGAGGCGGTGGTGATCGCCTTCCTGTTCTCCTTTCTCAATAACGCGCATGAGCGCCGCGCCAAGGAAATCATCCAGGAGATGCTGCCCGACGCTTATGTCTGTTGCTCGTCGGAAGTGGTCGATGTGATCCGCGAATATGAGCGGTTCTCGACGACGGCAATGAACGCCTATGTCGGGCCGAAAACGGCATACTACCTGCGCAATCTGGAGCGAAGCCTCAAACAAGAGGGGTTCGATGCCCAATTGCGCATCATGCAATCGAACGGCGGTATCGGCACCGTCGATACCTGTTCCGAGAAGGCCGTGACGATCCTGACATCGGGCCCCGCCGGCGGCGTAATCGGGGGCCGGTGGGCCGGTGCCCTTTCCGGGGTCGACAATATCATTACGGTGGATATCGGCGGCACGTCGGCCGATATCAGCACCATCCCCGGCGGCGAAATCAAGATAAAGAACCCGCGTGACACCTATGTCGGCGACTATCCCGTCCTGGCGCCGATGATCGATCTGACGACGATCGGTGCCGGCGGCGGTTCAATCGCCTACATCGACGAGGGCGGCGCGTTCCGCGTGGGCCCGCGCTCTGCCGGGGCCGATCCGGGGCCGGTGTGTTACGCCAAGGGGGGAACCGAGCCGACGGTAACCGACGCCCAGGTCGTGCTCGGTCGGCTCGATGCCGACAAGCTTCTGGGCGGGGAACTTGCGGCCGACCGGGACTTGGCGCGCCAGTCCATCGAGGACAAGATCGCCGTGCCGTTGGGACTTTCGGTCGAGGAAGCGGCGCTCGGCATCATCAAGATCATCAACAACAACATGGCCCTGGCAATCCGCGCCAACTCGGTAGCGCGGGGGCTCGATCCCCGCAATTTCGCGCTGATGCCCTTTGGTGGGGCCGGACCGCTGCACGGCGTGGCACTTGCCCGCGTCGTGTCCGCCAAGGAGGTGATCGTTCCGCCGGCACCCGGTATCACGGCGGCCGTCGGTCTGCTGGTTACCGACATGCAATACGAGTTTACCCGCTCGGTGCTGACTGTCCTTAATGAGGCCGACCAAAAGGCGCTCGACAATGTCAACGTCCATGTCGAGAAGCTCGAACAATTGTGCCGCGAACGACTGCAGGCCGATGGCGTGCCGCCCAAGGAACACCGTTTCGTCAGGATCGCCGAGTGCCGCTATCAGGGACAGGGCTTCGAACTACGGGCCGAAATGCCCAGCGGGCCCCTAACCCCGGAAAACAAGGATGTGGTGATGGAGAATTTCCATCAGCAACATCGGCAGGACTATGGCTATGCGTTCGAGGGGTCTTTGGTGGAAATCGTCACCCTGCGGGTTGTTGGCGTGGCCGAGGTGAAGAGCCTGGAATGGCCCAAGCTTGCGGCAGCCGATGGCGCGGGTATCGAGGATGCCCATCTTTTCAGTCGGCCGACCACCTTCGATGATGGCCAGACGTTGGACGCCCCGCGCTACGCCCGCAGCAAGCTGCGGGCCGGCGACGAGGTGACCGGGCCGGCGATCATCATCCAGCACAATTCAACAACCCTTGTGCCGCCAGGCTCCACGGCCCGCGTGCACGAATCCGGCAACCTTCACGTTTCCGTCTGATCGCAGGCCAGGGAGAAGTAGTGATGAGCATCAAGGAAGTCGATCCGATCACCCTGCAAGTGATTGGTGGGGCGTTCGATACCATCGCGCAGGAGATGGGACACGTGCTCTATCGCATGTCGTTCTCATCCATCATCCGGGAGTCCCAGGACCTCGGCGCGGGGTTGTTCGACGCCAACTTCAACACCCTGTGCGAGTCGGATTCGACGCCGCTGCACATCGGCTCCATTCCCGGCTATCTGCGCGGCATTCAGGAATCCCTGCAAGGCGGCGAATGGAACGAAGGTGACATCGTCATTCACAATCACCCCTATTACGGGGCAAGCCATTCCCCGGATATCGCCGTTGTCATACCGATCTTTTGGAAGGGCGAACTGGTCGGTTTCTCGGCCAACACCGCCCATCATGTCGACATCGGTTCGGCAACGCCGGGCCTGATCATCGACATTCCCGACGTCTTCGCCGAAGGCATGCTGTTTGCCGGGATTAAGCTCTATGAGAAGGGCAAGCGGAACGAAGCGATCTGGCAGTTCCTTGGCTACAACAGCCGCATGCCGAAGCAATTACAGGACGATATCGAAGCGCAGATCGCCTCGGTCAAGCTTGGCGCCCGGCGATTCATTGAACTGATCGAAAGCTACGGCGAGGACACGGTTATGGCCGCGGCGAACCAATTGATGGATTACTCGGAACGCATCCTGCGCAGCAGGATCGCGGAAATTCCCGATGGCGAATACTACGCCGATGGTTTCCTGGATGACGACGGACGCAACCGCGACAAGCGCCTGCCCATCAAAGTTTGTGTCCGCATCAAGGGTGATTCGGCAGAGGTCGATTTGACCGGGTCGGCCGACCAGGTTCCCACTGGTTTTAACGTCCCCTTCGAGGGGTCCACCAAGGTCGCCTGCTACTTCGCTTTCCGAGCGCTGCTCCTGGACACGGCAACATCGGACGAATACGTCCCGCAGAACGAGGGTTCTTTCCGGCCGATCAATGTGATTGCGCCCAAGGGATCAATCTTCAATCCCAAATTTCCCGCGGCGGCCGAGGCGCGGTTCACCCAGTGCAACCGCGTTATCGACCTCATCGTGAAGGCGTTATCGCCGGTGCTACCCGACCGCGTCACGGCGGGCAATTCGGCGAGCCTCTCGTTTGTCGCCTATTCGGGCATTCGTCCGAGTGGCGATTACTGGGTGTTCCTCGAGGTGAACGAGGGGGCCTACGGCGGCAGGCCGCGCTCCGATGGTCCCGATTCCATCGACAATTTGATGTGCAATACCCGCAACAACCCCATCGAGGATCTCGGCATGCATCTACCGATGATCTGCGACCGCTACGAACTGCGCGACGACGTCATGCCGGGTGCCGGCAAATATCGCGGCGGGATCGGCGTGGTCAAGGCCCAGCGGCTCCTCACGGACGGGTCGATCACTCATGAGAACGAGCGCCATCTCGATACGCCGTGGGGCGCCTTCGGCGGCAAGTCGGGCACCGTCGGAAAGGTCGAGGTCTACAACACCCTGGAAGATCGGGGCGTGAAACAGCTGCCGGCCAAGTTCTCGGGGGTGCAGGTGAAGGCCGGCGACGTGATGGCGTTCTATGCACCCTGCGGCGGCGGCTTCGGGGATCCGCTCGAACGTTCGCCCGAACAGCTGCGCGAGGATGTGCTGGACGGCTTCTGTACGCGCGAGCACGCCCGGCAGGCCTACGGGGTCGTCCTGTCGGACGACGAGGAGATCGACGACGTGGCAACCGCCGACCTGCGTGAGAAAATGCGGCAGAAAGTGGCCTGAAGGCCAAAAAGGGAGCGTCACATTGGCAGAGTTTTTCCCAACGCTTTTCTCTGAAGCTCGGCTTGGCAAGCTGACGTTGCGCAATCGTATCGTCATGGCGCCCCTAACCCGGCAGATGGCCGAGCCGGACGGAACGCCCACCGAGGAAATGGTCGCGTACTATGCCCGGCGTGCCCGCGGCGGGCTCGGATTGGTCATTACCGAGGGCACCTATCAGAACGATGAATTTGGCTGCAAAGGATATCTCGACCAGCCAGGTATCGCGAACGCGAAACATGTCGAGGCCTGGCGGAAGGTTGCGGATGCCGTCCACGAGCAGGGCGCTGGCTGCATTCTCCAGCTCATGCACGCCGGCCGGGTGGTCGACCCGCGTTGCCTGAAACCCGGAGAGTCGCCGGTAAGTGCCAGCGATACCCATAGCGCGGGCTGGGTGCTTTATACGGACACCGACGACGAAAAGAATATTCGTGGCATCGAAGGGGACTGGCCCAAAGTTACTTTCCCGCCTGCAAGAGCGCTGTCTCACGAGGAAATCGGGCGCGTTGCCGAGGGATTTGCCGAGGGCGCCGTACGCGCTGTCGAAGCCGGATTCGACGGTGTCGAGATCCACGGCGCCAACGGATATCTGCTGTATCAGTTCATTCACCCGTCGACCAATCTGCGCGACGACAAATACGGCGGTTCGGCGGAAAACCGGGTGCGCTTCGCCAAGCTGGTCTGCCGCAAGGTGCGTGAGGCCATCGGCCCCGACAAGATTATCACGCTTCGGCTATCCCAGAACGGCGTCGACGATTTTGCCGGAAGGTGGCCCGGGGGTGTCGAGGACGCCAAGCAGATCGGCACGGCCCTAGCGGATGCGCCGATCGATGCGCTGCACTGGGCGAGTTTCGATTACACCGACAATCAAGACCCGAGCAGCGACGTCCCGATGCCCGCGGCTCTGCGTAACGCCAGCGGGCTGGCCATGATCGTCAATGGCGGTATCGAGGACGGCGCCAAGGCGGAAAAGGCATTGACGCGTGGCGCCGCCGATTTCGTCGCTATCGGCCGGCCGCTGTTTGCTCAGCCGGACTGGCCTTACATCGTTCGTTCGGGCCAGCCGTACCCGTGGGCCGAGTTTGATCGGAAATACGTGGTGCAACCGCCCCTCGACTGGCGCTGGGCGTACCCGGTGCCGCCAAAGGTTCCGGATTGGCCGACGAAATGGTGAGAAGCACTCCGGCAAACGTTTTTCGAGAGCAGGAAAACTGATGGCATTGGATATCAATTGCGACATGGGCGAGAGCTTCGGGCTCTACAAGATGGGCGACGACGAAGGCATCATGCCCTACATCACAGTGGCCAACGTCGCCTGTGGATTTCATGCCTCCGATCCTGTGGTGATGCAGCAAACCGTGCGCTTGGCCAAGGCCCATGGCGTACGCGTGGGGGCGCACCCCTCGCTGCCGGACTTGCAGGGCTTTGGCCGCCGCGAGATGAAGATGCGCCCCGACGAGCTGACGGCCTGCATTATCTATCAGGTCGGCGCGCTGAAGGCGTTTCTCGATGCCGAGGGCCTGGCGCTCAACCACATCAAGCCGCACGGTTCGCTTTATGGCATGGCGGCCCGCGACAAGGAGGTGGCGGGCGCCGTAGCGGATGCCGCCCTGATATTCGGCGTGCCGGTGTTCGGGATGGCGGGCACGGTCCACGAGGAAGTCTATGGCGGGCGAGGGCTCGAGTTCATACCCGAATTCTACGCCGATCTCGGCTACGCCAAGAATGGCGGCCTGATCATTACGCGCGAACATGACGCGGTGGAGCCCGCGGAATCCGCCGCCCGGTGTGTGCGGGCCTTGACGGAAGGCTTGGTTGCGAGTGTCGAGGGACCCGACGTCCCGGTGCGGGCGGAGACGGTCTGCATTCACTCCGATACCCCCAACGCCGTCGACGTTGCAAAGGCTGTTCGTGAAGCTCTCCGTCCGTTCATCGAGGCCGCATAACGGCCCGACTTAATAGGAACCATTGGGAATAGTCGAAATAGGGGCATGGCAATGAAACAAATTCTCTCTCCGCTGCCGGGTACGTTTTATCGTAAACCGGCACCCGACCAGCCGGATTACAAGTCGGAGGGCGATAGGGTCGCGCCGGGAGACGTCATTGGCCTCGTGGAAGTGATGAAATCTTTTCATGAGGTGAAGTCGGAGGCCGAGGGCAAAGTGAAGGCCTTCCTGGTTGAGAACGAGGGTCCGGTGACGGCCGGACAGCCGCTGGTTGATCTCGAAGATTGACGTAGGCAAGGGTCGGATTTTACGAGAATGGGCATACGCACTCTTTTGATCGCCAACCGCGGGGAAATTGCCGTCCGGATCATCCGGGCTGCGCGCGAACTGGGCATCCGCACCGTCCAGGTCCACAGCGATGCCGATACCGATTCCCTGGCAGTGCATATGGCGGACGAGGCGGTGAACATCGGCCCGGCACCGGCGGCAAAGTCATATCTCAATGCCGCGGTCATTCTTGAGGCCGCCGCCAAGACCGGCGCCGACGCCGTTCATCCCGGCTATGGTTTCTTCGCGGAGAATGCAGCTTTCGCGGATGCGGTCGCGAAGGCGGGACTGATCTTCGTTGGCCCGGATGGCGNTACGATCCGCTTGATGGGNGACAAGGCCGCGGCGCGTGCGGCCGCGGCATCGACCGGTGTCCCCACGGTGCCCGGCAGTGATGGGCGGCTCGACGATTTAACGGCCGCGCGGCGTCTGGTCGAGGAGATCGGTTTCCCGGTCATGATCAAAGCCGCTGCCGGTGGTGGCGGTCGGGGAATTCGGGTCGTCGCTGACATGGCGGAATTCGATCGGATGGCGCCTCAGGCCCAGGCAGAGGCGCAGGCGGCGTTCGGAGACGGCGGAATCTATATCGAAAAGTTCGTCGAAAAAGCCCGCCATATCGAGGTGCAGGTATTGGGTGACGGGAAGGATGTCATCCATTGTTACGAGCGCGAATGTTCGCTTCAGCGACGGCGTCAGAAGGTCTGGGAAGAAGCGCCTTCCGCGACGCTGCCGCAGAGCGTCCGGGAAAAATTGTGTGCGGCTGCGGTGAAACTTGCTTCGGCGGTTAACTACCGCGGTGCCGGTACGGTCGAGTTTCTGTATGACGACGAAACCGGCGATTTTAGTTTCATCGAGATGAACACCCGGATTCAGGTCGAGCATCCGGTGACCGAGATGATCACCGGGATCGATCTCGTGCGCGAGATGATTCGGGTTGCGGCGGGAGAGCCGCTTCGCTTGAGCCAAGGCGAGGTGCGCCTGCAAGGTCATGCGATCGAAGTCAGGATCAATGCCGAGGACCCGTCGAAANACTTCATGCCGTTCCCCGGTGTGGTCGAAACGCTCACCGTTCCGGGTGGGCCGGGCGTTCGCTTCGACAGTATGCTTTACAGTGGTTATGCCATCCCCCCGTTCTACGACTCGCTGCTCGCCAAGCTGATCGTCCACGACGAAACGCGGGAGGCCGCGATTGAACGCCTGCGCCGCGCCCTCATGGAATTTGACGTAGGCGACCTCAAAACGACGAAGCCCCTATTCACGGCACTAGTGCGCGATGAAAACGTGCGGACGGGGGCGTTTCATACGCGCTGGCTTGAGCAATGGCTGGATACGAATGCAAGCCGGTTGGCATGACAGGGAGAATGGTTGAGCGATGAAAACCAGATACAGCTTCGGAGGAGACGAGCACATTTTCGTCGAGATGGACGAAGAGATGTCGCTCGATGCGTTTTTCAAAAGCCTTTCCATGACCAATGCTGTCCGTGCGGCGCAGATCGATGGCGTCACCGAGATCTGTCCGTCCAACGCCAGCTTCCAGGTCAAGTTCGATCCGGACAAGATCGCGCCGGATGACATGTTGGCGGAGTTGAAGACTCTGGAAACCGTGGCGGAGAGTGCGGAGAGGCGCCTGAACACGCGGATCATCGAGGTTCCCGTGTTCTATCAGGACCCCTGGACGCACGAGACGCTGATGCGTTTCCGCGAACGGCACCAGGATCCGAACGGCACGGATCTGGACTATGCGGCGCGCATCAACGGCTTCGATAGTGCCGCGGAATTCATCACCGCGCACCATTCGTCGCCGTGGTTTGTGTCGATGGTCGGTTTCGTCGCCGGACTGCCATTCCTCTACCAATTGGTGGAGCGCGCGCGCCAACTCGAGGTGCCGAAGTACCTGCGGCCGCGCACCGACACGCCAAAGCAGACCGTCGGGTATGGCGGCTGCTTTTCCTGCATCTATTCGGTGCGCGGTGCCGGCGGCTACCAGATGTTCGGCATTACGCCGATGACTATTTACGACCCCACGCAGACGACCTCGTACCTGCGGGACTTCCTGGTGTTCTTCAATCCAGGCGACATCGTCAAGTGGAAGCCGATTGACCGGGAAGAATACGACTCGATTCTGGCCGACGTTGAATCGAACCGCTACGAGCCGTTGGTCAAGGATGTTGAGTTTGATCTAACCGCCTTCAATGCGGATATCGATGGCTACAACGCAAAGCTGATGGAGGCTCTCCATGGCGTTTAAAGTCCTCAATCCAGGCCTTTTCACAACCGTTCAAGATCTCGGACGGCCGGGATACTTCCACCTCGGTATTCCCATATCCGGCGCGATGGATCGTTTCGCCTTGCGCGCCGCCAACCTTCTCGTCGGCAATGACGAAGGTGCGGCCGCGCTCGAAAGCGTCTTCATGGGACCGCAGCTCGAATTCGAGGTCGATGCGACGGTCGCCGTTACCGGCGCCGACATGCCCGCCCGCGTGGATGGCGAGGCGAAGCCGGGTTGGACAGCGTTCAGGGTTCGTGCCGGACAGGTGCTCACCTTCGACTATCTGAAGGGCGGAGCACGGATCTACATAGCCATATCCGGTGGCGTCGATACGCCGCCGTCGCTGGACAGCCGCTCCACATATCCGATCGGCGCTCTCGGCGGTGTGGAGGGCCGCCCCCTGGCGATTGGCGACATTGTGCCGCTGGGCAAAGGCGCGGGCGCCAAGGAAGGTCGAAGCGTTCCTGAAAATTTACGGCGCTTGCCGGGATCGCCGGTGGAACTTCGGGTGCTGCCCGGCTTGTATTGGCGCCTGATTACGGAAGAGGCTGGACGAAATTTTTTCGGCGACGAATGGACCGTAGCACCGGAGGCGGATCGAATGGGATATCGCTTCCGGGGTGGGCGGCCCATTCAATTCGAGGAGCGGAAGCAGCCGTTCGGCGCCGGTTCCGATCCGTCGAACATCGTCGACGGCTGTTATCCGTACGGATCGATTCAGGTGCCGGGTGGAACGGAACCAATCGTCCTGCACCGCGATGCGGTATCGGGTGGCGGTTATTTCACGCTCGGCGCGGTTATTTCGGCGGACATGGATCTTATCGGCCAACTTCAGCCGCACACGCCGACACGTTTTGTCAAAGTCGACATGAAGACGGCGCTGACCGCCCGGCACGACAGGCAATCTCTGCTCGGCAAGATGCGGACATCGCTAAGCTAATTCGGAACACAATAGGGAGGGACCTGTGATGAACACTGTCCTCGTATCGGCCTTCTGGCCCCAGAAAAGCCAGTCTTTGATATTCAAGCTGGGCCTCGTCCTCATCGGCTCGCTCTTGCTCGCCGTCTCAAGCAAGATTCAGGTGCCGTTCTGGCCCGTTCCGATGACCATGCAGACTTTCGTCGTGTTGGTTATCGGCATGGCCTTCGGGCCGAGGCTTGGGTTGGCCACGGTGGGGCTTTATCTCGTCGAGGGGGCGTTCGGTCTCCCGGTTTTCGCGGGCACGCCGGAGAAGGGGCTGGGGCTCGCTTACATGGCCGGCCCGACGGGAGGGTATCTCGCCGGATTCGTTGTCGCCACGATGCTTGTCGGCACGCTCGCGGCACGCCGATGGGACCGGCATCCAATGACCGCGGCGGCGGCGATGCTGGTTGGCATGGCGGCGATTTACACCCTCGGTGCCGCGTGGTTGGCCACCTTTATCGGTGTTGAAAAAGCACTTCAATTCGGCGTCGTGCCGTTCTTGTTGGCGGACGCCCTGAAGATCCTTCTGGCGACAGCGCTCATGCCGTTGGCATGGAAAGTTGTTCGTGGATTTCGGGGGGACGATCATGTCCGTTGAGCGTCCCCGGGCAAGGGCCACGGTTCAGGTCGACGATGCGCGTGTCAAGGTTACCGAGTGGCGGTTCCCGCCTGGTGCGGCGACCGGGTATCACCGGCACGAGATGGATTATGTGGTGGTGCCGATGACATCCGGAAACCTGCTCCTAAAGGGTCCTGATGGAGAGGCAACGGCCAATCTCACGGCGGGCCAATCCTATGCGCGGAATGCCGGCGTCGAACATGACGTTATTAACGCCAACGAGTACGACTTCGTTTTTGTCGAAGTTGAGATCAAAAAAGAGGAAAGGGAGTAAGCAGATGGCCAAGGAAATTCTCTGCGCTTTTGGCATCGATGTCGACGCGGTCGCCGGTTGGCTTGGATCGTATGCCGGCGAGGATTCGCCCGACGATATTTCGCGCGGCTTGTTTGCCGGCGAGGTGGGGTCCATGCGCCTGCTCGAACTGTTCGACCGTCTGAATATCAAGACAACCTGGTTCATTCCGGGGCATTCGGTGGAGACTTTTCCCGAGCAGATGAAAGCCGTTGTGCAGGCCGGGCATGAAGTCGGCATGCACGGCTATTCACATGAGAATCCCATTGCCATGACACCTGAGCAGGAAGAAGCGGTCATGGATAAGTGTATCGACGTCATCACCGATCTCTCCGGCAAGCGCCCTACCGGCTATGTGGCGCCGTGGTGGGAATTCAGCCCGGTTAGCAACGAGTTGCTTCTGAAAAAGGGTATCAAGTACGACCACAGCCTGATGCACAAAGATTTCTCACCCTACTATGTGCGTGTCGGCGATACCTGGACAAAGATCGACTATTCGAAGAAGCCTAAGGACTGGATGAAGCCACTTGTCCGCGGCGAGGAAACGGACCTCGTCGAGATTCCGGCGAACTGGTATCTCGATGATCTGCCGCCGATGATGTTCATCAAGAAGGCGCCAAACAGTCACGGTTTCGTCAGTCCCCGCCATCTCGAGGAAATGTGGCGCGACCAATTCGACTGGGTATACCGCGAAATGGACTATGCGGTGTTTACCATGACCATCCACCCGGACGTGTCGGGTCGTCCGCAAGTTTTGATGATGCTGGAGCGTCTGTACAACCACATCATTCGGCATCCCGGCGTCAAGTTCCTGACATTCGACGAGATCGCCGATGACTTCACCCGCCGCTCCCCCCGCAAGTAAGCGGGTAATTCGGTGCCGGATTAGGCCATAGCCATGTGCAGCTTGTGTGGACTCTTGGGGGAAGATCATTGGACCGACATGTCGGCCAGCCCCGAGGCGTTTGGCGGGCGGCAGGGCGTTATGCCGCGGCGTCAGGAACGCTTCTACCGGGTGAAACTCGTCAACGAAATTCTGAAGAGTTTCGCGCTACGCCTCGACGACTGGCAGGGCCAATCCTTCATTTTGAGCAACCGGACCGGCAAAACCGAAATCGTCGACGATCTCATGGCGGTGTGGCCGGCGGCGGAAAAGATGATAGGGCGGCAGCTTGATCCGATGGACCCGGCGCTGTTGGCACACCTTCGGCAACAGACGATGGGGCACTGAGCGGTGACCGTGGAGCTGAGCCATATTCCCGTCAATATCATCACGGGATTTCTGGGGAGCGGCAAAACCACGTTGCTGCAATGCCTGCTCAATTCCGACGAATTTGCCGATACGGCTGTTCTGATCAACGAGTTCGGTGAGGTTGGTTTAGACCACCATCTTCTCGAGAAAATCGATGAGAATACGCTGCTTCTGCAAAGCGGATGCATTTGCTGCACGATACGGGGCGATCTCAAAGACGCAATCCGGGATCTCTACTCGCGCCGTGAGCGGGGAGAGATTCCGGCGTTTCGGCGCTTGGTGATAGAGACAACAGGGCTGGCGGACCCGGCACCCATCCTGGCCACCATCACCTCCGAGCCCGTGATCCGGCATCATTTTCGGTTGGGCAATGTGATCACTACGGTCGATGCCGTGAACGTCGCGATGCAGCTACGGCGTCAGCCCGAATCGGTCAAGCAGGTGGCGGTCGCGGACCGGATTGTTCTAACCAAGACCGACCTTGCCGAACCAGACGTGGTGGTGGCGGCCGAGGATGCGGTCAGGCGGATTAATCCGGCGGTCCCCCTGGTCGAATCGGCCAATGCGCCAGTCGACCCATCGTTGCTTTTGGCGCACGACATTCATGATGACAGCCATAAGTCAGCCGAGGTTGCGCATTGGCTAGAGGTAATTCCGCAGGACGCCCCGCACGAGAGAGCGCATCATCACGACGTAAACAGACATGACGCGCGGATCGCGGCATTCGCCCTGGTGTTCGAGAGGCCGATGGATTGGACCGCCTTTGGTATCTGGCTGACGATGCTGTTGCAAAGCCGCGGCGAGGATGTCCTGCGGGTCAAAGGAATTCTGAACGTCACAGGAGTTGCGACACCGGTGGTGATTCATGGCGTGCAGCATATCGTTCATCCTCCGGTCCACATGAAGGCATGGCCTGATGGCGACCGTCGATCGCGCGTCATTTTCATCGTTCGCGATATCACCAAAACGGAAATCGAACAGTCGCTTTCAGCCTTTAACGACCTCGCGCTAGCGATGAGCAGCGCGTCGGATGCAGCTTAAGGTGAAATCTATTCGCTAGGGAACAAGACAACGAGGAGCATGACAATGTCGAAAAAAGTCGATCCCATTACACTGTCGGTGGTTCGTGGAGTCTTGGAAACAACGCAACGTGAAATGACCGTGGCGCTGGAGAAGACCGCTCGGTCCAGCGTCTTTAACCTGGCGCACGACTACTCGAACGCAATTTTCAATCACACCCCCGAGATGATTATGCAGGGGCAGGATATCCCCATCCATCTCGGCTCACTGATTCCGGCGATGAAATGCGTGGCTGGGTATTTCGGGGACGACATCCATCCCGGAGATGTGATTTTGCACAACGATCCCGCCTACATGGGGTCGCACATGATCGACACCTGCATGTACAAGCCGGTGTACTACAACGACGAACTCGTTTTCTGGACGGTGTGCAAAGGACACCTTACGGATATCGGCGGTCCTGTCCCGGCGGGCTACAACCCGGATGCCAAGGAACTCTATGCCGAGGGGCTTCGCATCCCCCCGGTGAAGATTTTTGACAAGGGGGTGAAGCGCTACGACGTGATGAATCTTATTCTCACGAACCTGCGCGCACGCCGTGATCAGGAAGGCGATTTCAACGCGCAGCTTGGCGCCGTGCAGGTGGGCGAACGGAACCTCATTGCCCTGCTCGACAAATACGGCGTCGACGTCGTGCGCGCCTGTATCGACGAACTCATGGGCATGGCGGACAGGCAAATGCGTTCGCTGATGCGCAGCGTTCCCGATGGCGTCTATGTCGGCAAGGCGATCGTCGAGGATGCCGGGCATGGNCTCGGCGACATGGAAATTACCGGGACGGTAACCATCAAGGACGACACCTGCCATATCGACATCGTTAGCCCGCCGCAGGTGCCGTATTTCATCAATTCCTATGAGGGCAATTCGTACTCGGGTGTTTATCTCGGGGTGATGATGTTTGCCCAGTTACCGCCGCCCTACAACGAAGGTCTCTATCGTTGCGTCAGTGTCGACATGGGACCAAAAGGCACGATCTGTAATGCCATGGAACCGGCGCCTCACATGAATTGCACGACGACGCCGATGGAAACGTTGGCGGATGCCGTGCGTCTCGCCTTCGAACAAGCGGCGCCAGAGCATGTCTCCGCATCCTGGGGACACGCCAACGGCTGCAATATCGCCGGGTGGGATACGCGCCACGATGAGGAGTACGTAACGATGGTTCTTGCCTCGATCATCTCCGGAGCCGGGGCGACGCCGCTGCAGGACGGTTGGCATGCGTGCGGTCCTGAATGTTGCTTCGGGGCTCTAACGTCGGGCGACGTCGAGCTTCTCGAATATTCCTATCCCATCATCATTCACCGCTACGGCCTGATGACAGATTCAGGTGGTGCGGGGAAATTTCGGGGCGGATCGGGAACCTGTTGGGAGGTCGAGCCTTTGGACAAGCCCATGACGTTTATCACTTTCGGCGAGGGCCGGCGTATCCCGGCGATGGGCGCGGCGGGCGCAACGTCCAAGCTTGTGGAATCCAAGGTAGGGCGCATCGAGATCAGNCGCGGCGGCAAGGTCGAGGTCGTGAAGAAGAATATTATCGAGACCATAGAACCGGGTGAGCGGGCCGCGAACATNAACCCCGGTGGGGGCGGTTACGGTGAGGCCTTCGAACGACCCGTCGACNAGGTGGTTTGGGACGTTAAGAACGGCCTGGTTTCTCTTGAGGGAGCTCGAGGGGATTACGGAGTCGTAATCCTCGATCCCGAATCGCTTGAGGTCGATACAGCCGCGACACGTGCGCTTCGCACGCAACCGGCTGCGGCCGAATAGTGGCGGGGGAGGGAGGTTAGTCATGCGTACAAAATACCGTTTGGGTGTTGACGCCGGAGGTACTTTCACCGACTTCGTGCTGGCCGATAACACGGGAAATGTCAGGCTCTACAAAGCGCTTTCGACACCAGACGATCCGACCAAGGCGATCGAAAACGGACTGGCGTTGATTGCCAACGACCTTGATGCCACTCCTCGCGACATCGTTTCCGGGTGCGATCTTTGCATCAACGGCACCACGGTCGGCCTCAACGCACTCATCCAGCACAAGGGCGTGAAAACCGGCCTGATCTGTACGTCCGGCCATGAGGATTCGATCGAGATTCGTCTCGGTCACAAGGAGGACGGGTATCGTTACGATGCCGAATACCCGCCGGCTGTGATGCTGGTTCCCCGATATCTGCGCGCCGCCATTCGCGAGCGCATACTTTCAACTGGAGAAACGCAAACGCCCCTCCATGAGGAGGACGTGCGTGCGGCGTGCGACCTCTTCATCAAGGAGGGCGTCCAGGCTGTCGCAATTTCCTTCGTCTGGTCGGTGTTAAATCCGGCTCACGAACGGCGTGCGGCGGAAATTGTCCGGGAAATGATGCCAGATGTCTTTCTCACCGTTGGAGGCGAGCTTTATCCTCAGGTGCGCGAATATACGCGGACGTCCACGGCGGTCACCAATGCGTATCTTGGGCCGATTCTCAAGAAGTACGTGAAGTCCATCGATCGCTACTTCGCCGAGCTTGGCGCAAAATATCCGGTAAGATATTTTCAATCGAATGGCGGCCTTGCGATCGGCCAGGCAATGAGCGACCGCTCGGTCTACGCGATCAACTCCGGCCCCGCATCGGCGCCGCAGGCGGGACTTTACGTCGCCAATCCCTTCGACAAGAAGGACGTGATCACCGTCGATATGGGCGGCACGTCATTCGACATTACGCTCACCAAGGATGGCGTTACCAATCTCAACAAGAACATCGATTTCTTGCGGTACCGCATCGGTGTTCCGATGATTCAGGTTGAAACACTTGGTGCAGGCGGTGGCTCGATCGGGTGGATCGACGAGATGGGTCTGCTCCAGGTCGGACCGCAGAGCGCTGGCGCCGATCCGGGACCGGCCTGCTATGGCCAGGGGGGTGCGGAACCAACGGTGACCGATGCCAATGTGATCCTGGGCTATGTCAATCCCGCCGCGTTGCTTGGCGGACGCATGTCGCTCGATAAGCAGAAAGCGTATGACGCCGTTAAGGCGCGTATCGCGGATCCATTGGATTTATCGGTCGAGCGGGCGGCCTATGGCATGTTTACGATCGTCAACAACAACATGGTNAACGGCATTCGCCGTGTGTCGGTGGAGCGGGGCTATGACCCTCGTGATTTNGTNTTGGTTGCGGCCGGTGGCGCAGGGGCCGCGCATATCACGGCACTTGCCACCGAGATGGGTGTGGACACGGTGCTTGTCCCGAAACTTGCTTCAGGACTGTGCGCTTTCGGTCAGATTATCTCCGATGTGAAATACAACTATATGGCTTCCGCGCCGCTACGCCTGGAAGGCGTGGCGGCCTATGACCGCCTCAATAGTCTCTACAAGGAGATCGAGAGTCAGGGGGTGCAGCATCTCGAAGCGGACGGCTTCGAACGCGATCGCATAGCCATTACCCGTAGCGTCGACATGCGTTATGTAGGCCAGGTTCATGAATGCACTGTGGAAATCGGTAATTTTGAGATTAGCGAAGACACGGTAGATAAGGTGAAGAACGCATTTCATGGCCGCCACGAGCAACTCTATACCTATTCCGAACCGCACAACGCGGTCGAGGTCGTCAATGTCGAAAGCACGCTCTATGGCCGTGTCGACAAGCCGCAGCCACCTCGGCTCAGCGGCGGTGGGGGTGCGGAGGCGGCTATCATGTTACGCCGGCCGATGATTTTTTCTGCCGATGGAGCGGCTATCGAAGGGCCTGTCTACGACGGTGGAATGCTGGGCGCAGGTGACGAGATTCCCGGCCCGGCGGTGATCGAGGAAGAGACGACCACGATCGTGATCGAGCCGGGTTGGCACGCCAAACTTCACGAGAGCGGTTCCTATGTTCTTCGGCGCGACGCCTAAGAAATTACCACGGGAATCTAGATGGCGACGGCTTTCGCCCAGGAGAACGAATGGAAGCGGTCGTCAATGTGGTCATCCCGGTCTTTGCGGTGATCCTGAGCGGATATGGCGCGGGAAGGCTCGGAATTCTGGGCCCGGCAAGTAGCGAGGCGCTCAACCGCTTCGTCTATTTTGGAGCGCTGCCGCCGCTTCTTTTCGTATCGATGGCCAGCGTCGCGCCCGCGGCGATTTTCAACTGGTCCTTTGTCAGTGCCTATCTGGGCGGAATTCTCATCGTCTCGGCGCTATCGTTTTTCTTGTCGAAATTCCTGTTCGGGCACGATCTGCCGTCGTTGAGTATCCATGGAATGACGGCGATCTATGGCAACACCGGCTATATGGGCATCCCGCTTTCCCTGGTGGCGTTCGGCCCCGAAGCGGTGGTGCCGGCGGCGGTCGCCACGGTGATCAACAGTGCCATCGTCATCGGGGTTGTCACGGCGCTTGTCGAGGTTGGGCAAAACAAGGCGCAAGGGATGGCCGTCGGGCGTGACGTCCTGCGCGCCCTGATACGCAACCCCCTTCTTATTGCCTCTCTGGGGGGTATCGCCATATCGATCATTGGCCTGTCGCTGCCTACACCGATTGAGACTTTCTGCCGGATTCTCGGAGGTGCGGCTGGCCCTGGTGCCCTATTTGCCATCGGTCTTTTTCTTGTCGGCCGGTCATTCCGCGGGCACGCCGGTGAAGTCGCGACCATGGTCTTGCTGAAGCTCGTGGCGCAACCGATCGTCACATTGGCGCTGGTGATGGCATTCTTCCCCATGGACCCATTGTGGGCCGGTATGGCGATACTTCTGGCGGCCCTGCCAAGCGGCGCAAATATTTTCGTTATTGCCCAACGCTATGGTACCTACGTTGAGCAGTCGTCGTCGGCGATCCTGTTTTCCACGTGTGTTTCGGTCGTTTCCATAGCCTTGATCCTCGCGCTCATGGGCGAGGGCTAAAGGAAACCCATGGACCACCGAAATTGCGGTTATCCGAAGGAGGCCCGGGGATGGTGAAACGGGGCGAAAAGCAGAAGCTGGCTTCGCCCAATGTTCGGACCGCCGGCAAGCCGGTCCTCCGGGTGCTGGGCACCGGCGTGACACTTATCGAGCAGATTAGGCAAAGAGCCGAGGAAGATCTTGGTATCGGCTTACAGTTCGAGGTTCTCGACGGCGTTGCGGCGCAGGCAAAAGGGGTGATGCAGCCGGGCAGCTACGACGTCTACGATCAGTGGTTTCACAGTGTCGAGTTGCTTTGGCTATCCGGGGCCATTCAACCAATCGATCTCAGCCGAATTGAACTTTGGAACGAGGTCAATACGCTGGCTAAGGAGGGGCGGCTGACGCCGGATGCCCGCTTTGGACATGGGGACAATCCGGTGAACCAGCTCTACGTACATCAAGGGCGCGGTTTGGGGCGGGAGCCCAACGGCAAGATCAGCATGCTGCCGGGAGCTCACAATGTCGATAGCTTCGCCTACAACCTGGAGGAGGTTTCCGCCGGCGTGCCGTATCAGACGGAAAGTTGGGGATGGTTGCTCGACGACCAATGGAGAGGCAAGGCCGCTCTGGTCAACGACCCGGCGATCGGTGTCATCGATGCCGCCCTGGCGGCCGAGGCACAAGGGCTGATGAGCTTCGTAAATGCCGGCAATATGTCGCTCGAGGAAATCGACTGCCTCATCGATATCTTATTGGAAAAAAAGAAGGCAGGGCATTTCAAAGCCTTTTGGAATTCCTTCGCGGAAGCGGACGAACTCATGGCGCGTCGCGACGTGGTGATCGAGAGTATGTGGTCGCCAAGCGTGACGCGACTCAAGGCGCGCGGTATTCCGGTGCGATATGCCGCGCCTAAGGAAGGTTACAGGGCGTGGCAGGGCGGGATGTGCATTTCGTCCCGCACCGAAGGCCGTGTTCTGGATGCGGTCTATGATTACCTCAACTGGTGGATGTCAGGCTGGCCGGGCGCAATGATGGCGAAACAGGGGTACTATTTTTCGGTCCCCGATCGTATCCGCGATCACCTATCCGACAATGAATGGGCCTACTGGTACATGGGAGAGGATGCTGTAAGCGACCTGCCTGGTCCCAATGGCCTCGTTGTCGCGCGCGCCGGTGAGCGCCGGGATGGCGGGTCCTACTGGCAACGGTTCGCCAACATCGGTGTGTGGAACTCGATCATGGACGAACACAACTACCTCGTTCGGCGCTGGCAGGAGCTGACAGCGTCGAATGGCCCCTCGGCAAGTCGTGTCAAAAGGTAACGGCAAGATGGCTTGCCGTCTGCCCCTGAGTCAGGATCTCAATTCGGCATCTCTATGGTTATCTTGATGCTCGAATACCACTCCGCCACATTTTCAATATCGTCGTCGTTGAGCATTTTTGCGATTATGTTCATCTGTTCATGGCGACGCTTGCCCGCGCGATAGGCCTCGAGTTGGGCGACGATATACTCTTTCAGTTGGCCGCTTAGGTTCGCGGCCATGGGCGCGGTAGCCTGGCCATCTATGCCATGACACACCTGGCAGGCGGCCTCGACCTTCGCTTTTCCGGCCATCAAATCCCCGGCGAAAGCCTGATTGCCGGCCGGTCCCGATACGAGAATTAGCGCGACCGCAAGGATGGGTGGCATTCTTGTCACAACCATATTCACCCGGTCAAAAGCATTTGGACCGGGCTCTCACCCGGTCCAAATCCCCTGTTATCCGTTCGCCTAGAGGTTAGTTTCCGCTGTAGGAGATGCGGTAGATCGCCCCGGCCTTGTCGTCCGATACCAGGATCGAGCCATCGACATACTGCTGCACGTCAACCGGCCGGCCGAGATAGACGCCATTCTCGTTCATCCAACCTTCGGCAAAGGGCTCTGTGCTCGCGGCGTTCCCATCATCATCCAAGTACGTGACCATGACTCTGGCGCCTCTGGGAACCACGGCGTTCCAGGACCCATGCTGGGCGCTGAAGATCGCGTTGTGGTATTTCTTGGGAAACATTTTACCCGTGTAGAACATCATCCCCAGGTCCG
>JGI24023J19991_10000732_pt1 | contig 25791 bp, 19 predicted proteins | sample Cruoilmetagenom1_FD_19991 | JGI IMG/M metagenome (IMG submission 19991) | reverse complement strand
CTCTTCTCAAGAGATGGTTGAAGTTGATATTGAAAGTTTTACAAAAATTCATAATATTAATGATATTAGTGAAAATGAACTAGTTGAAGCAATAGGAATTGCTTCTAGTGTTATAATAAATACAAATAAAACATATGAAAAAAGTTTTGAATTTGCAAAAAAAGAATCTCAATCTGTTGATTTAATGCAGATGAATATAACTAATGATTTGTTAACTCATGTGAAGAATAATTATTTAGAAAAAATACAAAATGCTATAAAAGTTATGGCAAAAAAAGAGAGATATAGTGGACTTAATGATATATCTATAATAATATCTACTGATGATTATTGTGTTGAATATGGTCTTGAATTAAAGGATATTAGAGAAGCAGTTGAGCTTGTAAAAAAAGAGATTGTTCGAGATATGATAATAAATGAGAACCTAAGAGCGGATGGTAGAGGATTGAAAGATGTTCGAAAGATTACAATTGAAACAAATATTTTACCATCAGCACATAGTAGTTGTCTCTTTACAAGAGGTGAAACTCAAGCTTTAGTAGTAGCTACTTTAGGGAATAATAAAGACGCTCAAATGTATGAAGTCTTAACAGCTAAAGATGTGAGAAATGAAAACTTTATGGTTCATTATAATTTCCCAGGTTTTAGTGTAGGTGAGGCAAAACCAATTTTTGGTGTAAGTAGAAGAGAATTAGGGCATGGGAATTTGGCTAAAAGAGCATTGGAGTCTTCAATAGATAAAGATTATACAGATACTATTAGATTGGTTTCGGAAATTTTCGAATCAAATGGTAGCTCTTCAATGGCAACTGTATGTGGAGGTTCACTTGCGTTAAAAGCTGCTGGTATTCCAATCTCATCACTTGTTGCTGGTGTTGCGATGGGAGGAGTGTTTAAAGATGATAAACATGCAATTCTTACTGATATTATGGGTTTAGAAGATCATGATGGAGATATGGACTTTAAAGTTACAGGAACTACAAATGGTATAACAGCACTACAAATGGATATTAAACTAGGTGGAATTTCATTAGAAGTACTAAAAGAAGCACTAGAACAAGCAAAAGAGGGTAGAGTACATATTTTATCATTGATGGAAGAAGCTGTAAAAGATATAGTGCCAAGTGATGCTTTACCGTTAATTGAACAATTTAGTATTGATCCTACAAAAGTTTTAGCAGTTATTGGGAAAGCTGGTTCTGTTATTAGAGAGATTATTGAAAAATGGGGAGTATCAATAGATTTAGATAAATCTAGTGGTGCAGTAAAAATAACAGGAAACGATAAAAATAATATTTTAGGTGCAGTAGAACAAGTAAAAAACATATCTTCAAATGCAAAATCTTTTCACAAAAAAGAGGTGATAAATTTTGAGAATATTTACAGTATTGATGATATTTTAGAAGGTAAAGTTGTGAGACTTGCAGATTTTGGTGCTTTTGTTGAATTACCAAAAGGTGGAGAAGGTTTATTACATATATCAAAAATTTCTAAAAAAAGAGTTAATAATATTAAAGATGTATTAAATGAAAATGATATAATAAGTGTAAAAGTATTAAAGGTCTCTAAAGATAGAATAGAGCTTATATCATCGGATTTTTAAGGCTTTTTTTTAGATTAGTTTAAACTAAGTTTAGTTATAGTTATTGCTATAGATATTATTTTAAATTCATTGAAGGGAATAAAATGAAATTATTGATTATAGATGATTCTACTATGTTAAGAGATATGCTGTCATACGCTCTAAATGAGGGTGGATATAATGATGTTGTTGAAGCTATAGATGGTATAGATGGATTAGAGAAGGCAAGTAAAGCACAGTATGACTTGATTATTACTGATATTAATATGCCTAATATGGATGGATTAACATTAGTAACAGAACTTCGAAAACTTAATCAATATTCAAAAACTCCTATTTTGGTTCTTACAACTGAAAGAAGTGATGAGATGAAAACAAAAGGTAAAGTTGCTGGTGCTACAGGGTGGATTGTAAAGCCATTTGTTCCTGATCAATTGTTAAAAGCTGTAAATATAGTTTTAACTAAATAAAAAATAAAATAAAAAGGTGTAATGATGTCTGGATTTGATATATCAATGTATAGAGATATGTTTGTTGAGGAAGCGGAAGAACTTTTTGAATCAGCAGACAATGTACTATTAGAAGCGGAAAATAATGGTAGCTTAACTGATGAAGAGATGGGTCAATTATTTAGAGACGTTCATACACTAAAAGGAAGTGGTGCTTCTGTTGAATTAGCTTTTTTTGCAGAGTTTACACATGATGTTGAAAATATGATGGATAAGCTTAGAAATCATCAAATTGAATTTATTCCTGAGATGGCTGGAACACTTATGGATGGGCTGGATGTAATGAAAGAGATACTCCAAATGGAGTGTGATGATGAAATGAATAGAGAAAAATTCACTGAAATGACATCTGAACTTTTAGTTACAATTAGAGCATATATAAATGGTGAGGGAGCAAGTTCGCCAAAGCCCGAGAAAGAAGTTCCCGCAGAAGAGTTAAAAATAGTAGAAAAAACTAATGAAACTTCTTCTTCTAACTCAAATGAATCATGGGGGTTTTTTGGAGAAGAAACAGCAAATGATTCAATAGAATCTATTTCGAGTGATGAAAATTTTGGTTTTTTTGATGAAGCTGAAAAAATTACACCACAATCTAAAATTGAAGAACCAATAAAAGTTGAAGAACCTAAGGTAGAAGAAGTAAAAGCTGCACCTAAAGCTACTACACCAGCATCAAAAGTATCACCAAAAGAAGAGGCTCCTACAAAAAAAGCAGCAGCTAGTACAATTCGAGTTAATTTAGATAAAATTGATTTATTAATGAATAATGTAGGAGATTTAGTTATTACAAATGCTATGTTAACACAATATAGCACGACAATTAAAGAGAGTAAAGTAAGAAATTCTGTATTAGAAAGACTTGAATTACTAGAAAGACATATTCGAGATATGCAAGATTCTATTATGAGTATTAGAATGGTTCCTATGGAATCTATTTATTCAAAATTTCCTAAGGTAGTAAGAGATATATCAAAAAAACTTAAGAAAAAAATAGAATTTAAACATGAAGGTGATAGTGTTGAGATTGATAAAGCAATGATTGAAGGTTTAACAGATCCTTTAATGCATATTATTAGAAATTCTCTTGATCACGGTATTGAGATGCCTGAAGATAGAGTTGCAGCAGGTAAAATAGAAACAGGTACAATTTTAATCTCAGCAGAACAAGCAAATGGTCAGATGATTATAACTATAAAAGATGATGGGAAAGGAATTCCAGCGGAAAAAGTTGCTCAAAAATCGTTAGAAAATGGTTTAATAGATGAACAGCAAATGGCAACAATGACAGATAATGAAAAAGCTATGTTGATATTTGGGGCAGGAGTAAGTACTGCTGAATCTGTTACTGATATTTCAGGACGTGGTGTTGGAATGGATGTTGTTAAAACAAATATTACTAAACTAGGCGGTGTTATTAATCTTGACACAGAAATAGGTGTTGGTACAACAATTACTATAATGCTTCCATTAACACTTGCTATTCTTGATGGTCTTGATATTGCTGTTGGTGACGTGAAATATATTTTACCATTAAGTGCAATTGTAGAATCATTACAACCAACATCAGAGATGATTAAAAGAATTGGTGATGGTACTCAAGACTTGTTGATGTTACGAGAAGAGTTTATCCCAGTTGTAAGACTTCACCAACTATTTGATATTGAACCAAAACACACTAAATTAGAAAAGGGTATGTTAATTGTAGTTAAATCAGGAACAACTAAAATTGCAATGTTTATAGATGAGTTTTTACATCAACATCAAGTTGTTGTAAAACCACTTGATAAAAACTTTAGAAGTGTTGAAGGTGTTGGTGCTGCTACAGTGAGAGGTGATGGAAGTATTGGGTTAATTCTTGATGTAATGGGTATCATAGAAGCTCAAAAGAAGTCAGAATTACTTCATGCTGATCATAGAGAACCTCGTAAACGTAATCTAGTTGCTTCATAAGCATAAGTATTAATGTCAAATACCCAAGAACTGTATAATAAAGTAAAATCTATACTTTATTCTCTTACAGGAATTACCTTAACAGAGAATAAAGAGGTTATGATTGCTAACAGACTAGATAAACTTAAAAGAAATACCGCTTATATAGGTAATATTGAAGATTTGTTAAATAAAATAGAAGATGGTGAGTATACAAAAGAATTTATCAATACATTTACTACAAATAAAACACACTTTTTTAGAGAAGATTTTCATTTTGAAGATTTAAAAACAAGAGTTTTGCCAGAATTTGATAAATTAAATCAAGAGATTACAATGTATTGTTCTGCTGCTTCCACGGGAGAAGAACCTTACTCTATGGCTATGACAGTAAGAGAATTTAGTAGCACAATGAAAGCGTCAATAGTTGCAACTGATATAGATACAGATGTTTTACAAACAGCAGCGAATGGAATATATCGTTTTCAAAAGAGTTCAAAAGAATTTCCAGAGTGGATTAAACCTCAAAAGTATTTTCAAAGAAGAATTCAAAAGAATCTCTCAGGTGATGAGATTCTTATTAAAGTAAATGATAATTTGAAAAATATGATAACTTTTGGACAAATGAATTTAAATGATGAAGTTTATCCTTTTAGTATTCATCAATTTGATGTGGTTTTCTGTAGAAATGTATTAATATACTTTTCTATTGAAGATCAAAATAAAATACTGAAAAAACTTTTTAGAACTTTAAAAATAGGTGGTACACTTTATATAGGTCATTCTGAAAATCCTCATGAATTAATTAATTATACAAAAAGAGTTGGACAAAATATTTTTGTTAAAGTTAAGGATATAGAATGATTACTCTTGGTCATAAAGATGGATCAATAGAAAAGATTTCAAATACTAGAATTACACAAATTGTAAAAGGAATGCCCACTCACACAATAATTGGTGGAGAATTTGCGGTAGTTGAAGATAGTAGAAATGTTGCTTTTAAAACTTTACTTGGATCTTGTGTTGCTATAATGTTTTATGATAAAGTTAAAAAAATAAAAGGTATGAACCATTTTCTTCTTCCTGATACAGAAAATTCTAATGAAGATATGAAATATGGACTTTATTCTGTTGAAGCTATGCTTAATGAGATGTATAAGTTAGGGTGTAATAAAATAAATATGGCAGTAAAAATATCAGGTGGTGCAGATATTATGAATATGCCATCTTTTGCAAAAAGTATTGGACACAGAAATGTAGAGTTTGCACACACTTTTTGTCAATCAGAAGGATTTAGAATAATATCTGATCATACAAGAGGAAATGCTGGTAGAGTAATACTTATGGGTGATAGGTTTGAGACATTTATTAAAAATGTTGATAATAAAAACACATCAAATGCAGTTATTGCTGAAGAGAAAAAACTTCAAAGAGAGATTTCTGTTAGACAACCTGCAACTGCAGAATATATAAGCGGTACAGGAATATTTAGTGAAGATGCTAAATCTGACAATACTATGGAAATGGAATTTTTCTGATAATGAGATTGGAGTAAAAAACTATGTATACTGTACTTGTTATTGATGATTCTGCTTCTATGCGAAAAGTTATTAGTGATTTTATAAATTCAATTGAAGATTTTGCTGTGGTTGATACAGTAGTAGATGCTTATGAAGCTAGAGAAAAGATCAAACAACTAGAACCAGACTTAGTAACAATAGATATAAATATGCCAAAAATGGATGGTGTGACATTCTTAAGAAACCTTATGAGGCTTCATCCTATGCCTGCTGTTATTATTTCAGGGGAAAGTGTTCGTGGAAATGATATTTTTGATGATGGTGCAGTTGGTTTTGTTCCTAAACCAGCTTTAGGTGAGTCGATGAGCTCATTTAGCAGTAGAATTAAAGAAACATTACTAAATCTTACTTTTTTACTTAAAAAATATACTCTTAAAAAACCAAAACCTATTAAACCAATAGAACAACAAGTGAAAAAAGCGCATATCTCGGAAAATTTAGTTGAGGAAAAAGTTCATCCTGATAAAATAATCAAAAATATGCCAGCACTCATGTCTGGACCTAAAATTATTGGAATAGGTTCATCAACTGGTGGAGTTGAGTCATTATTAAGAGTTTTTAAAAAACTTCCTTCTAATCTTCCTCCTATTGTAATTACACAACATATACCATATGGTTTTTCTAGCTCTTTTGCCCAAAGACTAAATGATCATTCAGAAGTTATTGTATCAGAAGTACAAAGGGAAACTATACTAGAAAAAGGGCATGCTTATTTAGCTCCTGGTAATATGCACTTAGTGATTAATAAAAAAGGTTCTAATTATATTGCAACTTTGCTCGACGTAGTAAGAGTTAGTCGTCATAAACCAAGTGTTGATATTATGTTTAGAAGCTTAAATAATAGTGCAGGTGGGGGTGCTATGGCTGTTATGATGACAGGTATGGGAGATGATGGAACAATAGCTATGAAAAATTTGTATGACAATGGGGCATATACTATTGCTCAAAATAAGGAAAGTTGTGTAGTTTTTGGTATGCCAGCACAAGCAATTAAAGCAGAAGCAGTAAAAGAGATATGTCACCTTGATGATATTGCTCAATATATTATTGATTTTTCGCAAGGAAAGAAAAAATAATATATGAAATTAAATTATAAATTATTAGCATTACCTATTATTGTTTTAGTTGCACTTGTTTACATAAGTTTTATGTTTTCATCAGAAATTGAAAAAATGAAAAATCAAATTGATAATATATATTTTGGAAATTTTATTCCTGTTCACAAGCTTCATATTATAAAAAGTGAATATAAAAATCTTATAAATAAACCGACTTATATTACAAAAAGTAAAAATATAATTTTAGAAAATTGGAATTATTATAACTCTCAATATAAAACAATTCAAGAAAGAGATGTTGTCAATAAAATAAATAAACAAGTACATAACTCTTTTAAAAAAAAGAATATACAATTTTACGATTATATGACAAAACAGATTGATTTATTAATACAATATGAAGTGTTATCCGCATCGTTACAACGTAAAGAATTCTTAGAAAAATATGATAGTGTTAAAAGTTATCTATTTTATAATCAAATATTTATTATTATCTCTATTGGTATTTTTATTTTAATTACTATAATTAGTACTATTAAAAATCATAATAAACTAGAGTATTTAGTAAATAAATATAAATCAGACTCTATTACAGATGGATTAACAGGACTTTATAATAGAAAATATTTTGATAGTATCTTGGATGAGACTATGATTGTTAGTTATGAAAATAGCTGGGAAAGTGCTTTTGTTATGATAGATATTGATTTTTTTAAACAATATAATGATACTTATGGACATGACGCTGGTGATATTGCATTAAAGACAGTTTCAAATGTTTTAGATACATTATTTAAAGATGAATATGACTATGTATTTAGATTAGGTGGAGAAGAGTTTGGAATTTTAATTTTTAATATCAATAGAACAACTTTAGAAAAAAGATTAAAAGTTTTACAAAATGCAATTTCAGCACAAAAAATTAAACATAGTGCAAGTAAAACTAGCTTTTTAACTTTATCTATGGGTGTAGTTTTAATTGATAAAAATATTTATCATATGTCCAGAACAGATATATATAAATTAGCAGATAAAAAACTGTATCAATCAAAAGAGTATGGAAGGGATCAATATACATTATGACATTTTTATTTAACAAAGAGAACCATTTTAATTTAGCTAATATTGTTACATTTTTTAATATAGCTTCAGGAATATTGGCGATTTATTTTTTAACACACGATGACTTTTTTGCAGCAGCTTTATTTGCTTGGCTTGCAGGAGCTTTTGATATCTTAGATGGAAAAATTGCTCGTAAATATAACTTGTCAACTCAATTTGGTATTCAATTAGACTCTTTTGGAGATTTTTTATCTTTTGTTATTGTACCAGTTATGTTCATATTTTTCGGTGTTATAGATGGAAAAGAGATAGAATTTTTAAATACTACATTTGTAGCTTTTGCTTTTATATATTATGTAATCTCTGGATTAAGAAGATTAATTCAATTTAATATCAATGCCGATGAAGGAGTGGTAAGTAAATATTTTACGGGTATTCCAACTCCCTTAGGAGCAATCTTATTGTGGTTTGTATATTTAGGATGGATTTATGAACTTATCCCAAGTGAAAACATAGTACTTTCTTTGATGATTATTATTGGTTATCTCTTAAATTCAAAAGTCAAAATACCACACCCTTAATTAATAATATTAAGAGGTAATATTTTAAGATGCAACTAAAAGTTTAATATTTTGTTCTGTTTTTGCATTAGCTTGAGTATCAACTACAGAACCTTGTAGTTTTTGTATAACTTGTGGCTCAAAACTAATACTTTCCATTGCAAAATCAAACTCTTTTATTTTTGGCTGTTGTGTTTCAAGTTCTTGTTTTTGAGTAATAAATAACTTTTTAGATTGCTTAATATTATTTAATACTTCATCATTTGTAACTTTATTAATATTTTGTAATCTTTCTCTTTGAGATGTTACTTCTGCAAAAATTTCTTCACTACTTAAAGGCTTTGCACCTAGTATTCCATCAAAATAGACTCTACTTTTTTCATCTTTATTTGAATCAATAGAAATTACACCTTCTAAAGTAGATATACTACTAGAGAGATTGTTAAAGTTATCCATTAAGCTTTTGACTTTTGGTTGAATATCATTTAGTGTTTGATTAGTAGAATTAGATATAACTGAAGATATTGATTGTTCAATCTCATTTGTTATATCAAGCTGTTTTGATACTACTGATGTTACACTTAATAAACCTGAGATTTGTTTAACATTATTTATCAAACTATTTGCAAAAGAAGAACTTTGACTTTGATTTTGAAGCTCCACCTTATCTACTCTTGAAGGCTTACTAGTAGAATCTAATTTACTTTCATTTACACTCTTCAATTGATTTAAATCTGATTGACTTATATTTGAAAATTGTACACTATTTAACGAGTTTAGTTCCATAATAATAACCTCCTTTTTTTACTTTGTAACTAATTATACACCATTTTATGTTATTCTTTTCTTAAAATTAACTTAAATCTATATATTTTTTAAGATTTACTTAAATTTTATAGTTTTATACTCTTATCAACTCTTAATATTCATTTAGATAAAATCCAATTATTTTTAAAGAAAGAGAAGTTTTATGAGTTACAAATCAAATAATACAAGTGAACAGTTAACGGGTTCACAAATCGTAATTGAAACATTAAGACGGGAAAATACAGAAGTTGTATTTGGATACCCAGGTGGTGCTATTATGAATGTATATGATGAGATATATAAACAAGATCATTTTCAACATATACTTACAAAACACGAACAAGCAGCAGTACACGCTGCAGATGCATATGCAAGAAGTAGTGGTAAAGTAGGTGTCGCAATTGTTACATCAGGACCTGGATTTACAAATGCAGTTACAGGATTAGCTACAGCTTATACAGACAGTATTCCAATGGTTGTAATTAGTGGACAAGTGCCAACAGCTGTTATTGGTACAGATGCATTTCAAGAGATTGATGCTGTTGGTATTAGTAGACCATGTACAAAACATAATTTTTTAGTGAATGATGTTAACGACTTAACAAGAGTTTTAAAAATAGCATTTCATATAGCTAGAAGTGGAAGACCAGGCCCTGTTCATATTGATCTACCTAAAGATGTAAGTGCAGATTTAGCAGATTTTAATTATGATCAAGAGTTTGAATTACCAACTTATAAACCAAGTACAAAAGGTAATGTTAGACAAGTAAAAGCTGCTTTAAAACATATAAGTGAATCAAAAAGACCAGTATTATATGTTGGTGGTGGAGCAGTTTTATCAAATTGTTATGAAGATATAAGAACCTTTGCACACCAAACAAAAATACCAGTTGTTGAAACTTTAATGGCTCGTGGTATTATGCGACACGATGATGAACTTTTATTTGGTATGTTAGGTATGCATGGTGAATATGCTGCAAATATGGCTATGAGTGAAACAGATATGATTATTTGTCTGGGAGCTAGGTTTGATGATAGAGTAACAGGAAGGCTTGATACTTTTGCTAAAAAAGCACATGTTGTTCATATTGATATAGATCCAGCTAGTATAGCAAAAATAGTAAAACCAAATTATCCTATTGTTGGTGATTTAGCTATTGTTATGAAACAAATTTTAGAACATACTAAAGATTTTGAATTTAATGATTATACTTCTTGGGTTGAAAAATTACATGGATATAGAAAAGAACATCCATTGGCATATCATGAAGATAGTGATAGATTAAAACCACAGTGGGTAATACAACGAACAGGAGAGCTTTTAGGAGATGATGCACTTATCTCTACTGATGTTGGTCAACATCAGATGTGGGCAGCTCAATTTTATCCATTTAATTATCCAAGACAATGGATGACAAGTGGTGGTTTAGGTACTATGGGAGTAGGGCTTCCATATGCTATGGGAACAAAAAGGGCAAATCTAGATAAAGTATCTGTTAACTTTACAGGTGATGGTAGTATTATGATGAATATACAAGAGATTATTACTTGTACACAATATAATTTACCACATATAAATATTATTTTAAATAATAACTATTTAGGTATGGTTAGACAGTGGCAAACAAGATTTTATGAAGATAGACTTTCTGAAACAATTTTAGATATACAAGCAGATTTTACAATGCTTGCACAATCTATGGGTGGAGTAGGATATAAAGTATATACAAAAGAAGAATTTGACGCAGCATTAAAAGATGCAGTAGCTTCAAATAAAGTTGCTATAATTGAAGTTATCATAGATAGAAGAGAAGAAGTTCTTCCAATGGTACCCAATGGACATGCTTTAGATGAGATGCTTTTATTAGAAAAAAGTCAAGGAGAGAAGTAATGAATAACTTTAAAGATTTTTACAGTAAAGAGGAAAAAAGAGAAGTTCTCTCGGTTATTGTTATAAATAGAGAAGCGGTTTTGAGTAGAATTGTTGATCTTTTTTCTGCACGTGGTTATAATATTGATTCTCTTACAGTAGCTCCAATTCCTAATAGTGAGTATTCAAGAATTACAATTATTACTGTAGGGGTTGCAAGAGTTATAGATCAAATTGTCAAACAACTTAATAAACTAGTACCTGTATTAAAAGTTATTGAACATAAAGATGCAATTGAGAAAGATACAGTACTAATAAAAGTTCCTGTAGAAGAGAATTTAAGTGATATAGATGTAATAGCAAGAGCTTATAATGGTGCTATTCAAAATGTTACACATGATGCTGTAGTTATATCTGCAACAGATGAACCACATAGAATAGAAAATTTTATAAACATCATGGCAAAATACAAACCAATTGAGATAGTTAGAAGTGGTGTTGTAGCTATGGAAAGAATATAATTTATAGTGAAAAGTTTACAAGAAATCTGTGAAAAACTTTCAATAACATGTGATATTGATAAGAGTATTACTGGTTTAAATACTTTAAAAAATGCTTCTTCTTCGGAGATATCTTTTTTAGAAAATAAAAAGTATAAAGATGATTTATCTCTTACGAAAGCTTGTGCGGTTTTTGTTACTGAAGATATGAAAGAGTTAGTCCCAAATGATTGTATAGCACTTATTTGTGAACAACCATATCTTTCATTGGCATATGCAAGTGCTTTTTTTGCTCCAAAACTTATAGAAAGTGATGGGAATGAAGCAATAATTGGTGATAATACAACTCTTATGTCCAATGTCTTTATTGGAAAAAATACTCACATAGGTAGCAATTGTACTATAATGGCTGGTAGTTTTATTGGAGATAATGTAACAATAGGAGATAATACAATTATATATCCAAATGTTACAATTTATAGAGATTGTGTAGTTGGAAAAGATTGTATTATCCATTCAGGTACTGTTATTGGTGCAGATGGATTTGGCTTTGCTAATACAAAAGATGGAAAATATATCAAAATATATCAAAATGGAAATGTAGTTATTGGTGATGATGTTGAGATAGGTTCAAATACATCTATCGATAGAGCAGCTTTTAACTCAACAATTATAGAGAGTAGAGTAAGAATAGATAATTTAGTACATGTTGCACATAACTGTAATATTGGAAAGGGTTCTATTATTGTTGGGCAAGTAGGACTATCTGGTTCTACAAAATTAAATGAATATGTTATAATGGGCGGACAAAGTGGAGCATCTGGGCATCTAGAGATAGCACCTTTTACAACTATTTCTGCTAGGGGTGGAGTAACAAAATCTATTAAAGAGCCTAAGAAACAATGGGCTGGTTTTCCACTTATGGAGCATAGAGCTTGGCTAAGACTACAAGGTAAAATTCAAAAATTATTAAAAGGATAAATAATAGCTACAAAAATAATATCTATAACAGTAGCCTTTGTGCTCATTTTTTTCTCATACTCTATTTTTGTTACTGATACAAATAGTGTAGGGAAAGTTGGATTTTTAGTTTCAACATATTCAAAAGAATATTTAGGATATTTATCATATATATACTTACCTATTTTACTATATCCACTATATAAATATAATTTTTCACATATAGAAAATCCAATCTCCAAAAGTATAGCAATATTAATATTATCTATTTCAATAATTGTATTGCAATCATTGGTAGTTGATGGTGTAATGTCTGGTAAAAGTGGTAATTATATTGTCGGATATCTATCTCCTTTTATTGGAGTTGCAGGACTTTGGATAGTATTTTTAATAGGAATGTTTGTATCTTTCTTTGTTCTTCTTGAATCTTGTTCTGAAATTATTCATGAAAAGTTTACTACTTTTAAAAATTCTTTTTTTGAGTTTTTTAAGATAACGTATCCTACAAAAAAAATAAAAAAACTACCACAAAAGATGCAAAGAGCACATGAACAAAAAGTTACTGTTAAAGAAGTTGGTGATACTGCTGAAATAAGTATTTCAGAAGAAGATGAGATATATTCCCCTTTATCTCAAAAAGAGATAGANTCTGTTGACTTTGAGATTAAAGNGGAAGATATTGCANCTATAAATATTTCTAATAATTTAGAAAATATTGTAGNAGAAGAGAAGTTACCAACTTTAGAAGAGATTATAGATCAATCAGCTAAAGAGAAAGAATCAAAAAATAAAAATAGAATTTTNGTAGAAGAATTAGAAGAGAATAAAAAATTATTAGATGATATAGAAGTAGGGGATTNAGTGAAGCCAAAAGACTTTAAACTGCCACCTACAAATATTTTTTATCAACCTAAACATGATACAAAAACAAAAATAAATGAAGCATATATAGATAAGAAGATACAAGATTTACTAGAAAAATTGAGTATGTTTAAAATAGAAGGAGATGTTGTAAGAACATATACAGGACCTATTGTTACTACTTTTGAATTTAAACCTGCTCCAAATGTAAAAGTTTCTAAGATATTGAATTTGCAAGATGATTTAGCGATGGCTCTAAAAGCGACAACAATTAGAATTCAAGCTCCAATTCCTGGAAAAGATGTTGTTGGTATTGAGGTACCAAATGAGGAAACAGATACTATTTATATAAGAGAGATACTTGAAAGTGACCTTTTCCAAAAAGCTTCATCTCCTTTAACTATGATTTTAGGAAAAGATATTGTTGGAAATCCTTTTATAACAGATTTAAAAAAACTACCACATCTTCTTATTGCAGGTACAACAGGAAGTGGTAAAAGTGTTGGATTAAATGCTATGATTTTATCTTTATTATATAAAAATTCTCCAGATAACTTAAAGCTTATTATGATCGATCCAAAAATGTTAGAGTTTTCTATTTATAATGATATTCCACATCTTTTAACACCAGTTATTACAAAACCAATGGAAGCTATCAATGCTTTAGCAAATATGGTTGCAGAGATGGAACGAAGGTATGCTATGATGGCAGATACTCGTACNAAAAATATTGAAAATTATAATGAAAAAGCAAANAAAAATGGNTATGAACCATTTCCTTANATNGTAATTATTATNGATGAGTTAGCAGATTTAATGATGACAAGNGGNAAAGAGGTTGAGCTTTCAATTGCNAGNTTAGCACAAATGGCAAGAGCNAGTGGNATTCACTTAGTTGTNGCAACNCAAAGACCNTCTGTAGATGTNGTNACAGGACTTATTAAAGCAAATCTTCCTAGTCGTATTAGTTATAAAGTAGGNCAAAAAGTTGATAGTAAGATTATTTTAGATTCTATGGGTGCTGAATCATTACTAGGTAAGGGAGATATGCTTTTTACACCTCCAGGTATGAGTGGTTTAGTTCGTATTCATGCCCCTTGGAGTGATGAAAAAGAGATAGAGCAAGTTGTTGAATTTTTGAAAGACCAAAGAGAAGTACAGTATGATGTGAGTTTCTTAAAAGAGAAAGCAGAAGAGGGATTTAGTCCTAATTCATCTGTTACAAGTGTTGGGGATTTGGATGAACTTTATGAAGAAGCAAAAGCAGTAGTTATACATGATAAAAAAAGTTCTATTAGTTATTTACAAAGACGATTAAAAATAGGTTATAATCGATCTGCAACAATTATAGAGCAGTTGGAACAAACAGGTGTATTATCAGAAGCTAATGCAAAAGGGAATAGAGAAATATTGATTTAATTTATATGAAATTAAATCAATATTGTATATGAAATTATTTTTCGTAAAACTTATTTGTATAAAGTGCATCTATAAGTTGTTTTACGCTTCCTACTGATTTAGCAAATTTTCTATCTTGGTCATCATTTAGATTTGCTTCAATCACTTTTTCAGCACCTGCAGCACCAATCATAACAGGAACTCCACTTACTACATCTTTATATCCATATTCACCATCAAGCATTACAGCACAAGGGTAAATTTGTTTTGTATTACTTAATACAGCTTCAACCATAATTGCAGTTGCTTTTGCAGGAGCATAATAAGCACTACCATCTTTTAGTAAGCTTACAATTTCAGCTCCACCATTTTTTGTTTTTTCAATAATTTCATTGATATCTTCCCAAGATAGAAGATCAGTTAAAGGAACACCTGCAACTGTAGAAAATCGTGGAAGTGGAACCATATCATCACCATGACCACCCATAACAGAACATCTGATTTGACCTGCACCATACCCAAGTTTTTCATATACAAAGTGAGCCATTCTCGCACTATCTAAAATACCAGCCATACCAAGGACTCTATTTCTTGGCCAACCCGTTTCTTTTAGTGCAACATAAACCATAGCATCAAGTGGATTAGAAACTGGAATAATAACAGCATCAGGAGATGTCTTCTTAAGTGAACTCATAACATCTCTCATAATTTGAGCATTTTTAATAAGTAAATCATCTCTACTCATACCTGGTAATCTAGGACTTCCAGCAGTGATAACAATTACGGCACAATCCTTTACATCTTCTAAAGTTTCAGCGACAGTGATAACTGTATGTTTTCTAGCGGCTTGTGCTGCTTGAGATAAGTCAAGTGCTTTCCCTTTTGCTCTATCTACATTATTAGCTCGTAAAATAATTTCATGACATGCGCCAGTCATTGCTAAACTATAGGCTACACTAGAACCAACATTTCCAACACCAACAATGGCAACTCTTTTTCCAACCATATAGTCTCCTTTTTAATGTGCTAAATATTAAATGCTAAATAGTTAGTTTATAGAGAACTAGATACTTAGTACTTACATAATAGCACTTTGTGAAATTTAATTTATTATTATATTATATAAAAGATTAAAGATTTTAAATAGATACTTTAATTTTATCGAAAATTATTATTTAGTTACAAGAAGTAATAATACTTCTTGTAAAGTGACAATTATATATTATCTATAATTGTATTTAATGTTACAGATGGTCTCATTGCAGCTTCAGCTTTTGCATCATCTGGATGAAAATATCCACCAATATCTTGTTCTTTACCCTCAACAGACAAAAGCTCTGATATGATTTTATCCTCATTTTCAGTTAATGTAGCCGCAACTGGAGCAAACTTTGCAGCTAATTCTGGATTATTACCTTCAGATAATGCTTTTGCCCAATACTGTGCTACAAAAAAGTGAGAAGCTTTATTATCAGGTTCTCCACATTTTCTTGAAGGCTCTTTAGAATTATCTAAGTAACTGTCATTAGCAACATCAAGAGCTGCAGTTAAAGCAGCTAATTTAGAATCAGAATGTTTGTTCCCTAAGAATCTTAAAGACTCAGCAAGTGCTAAAAACTCACCTAATGAATCCCATCTTAAGTGACCCTCTTTTAAGAATTGGTCAACATGTTTAGGAGCAGAACCACCAGCACCTGTTTCATACAGTCCACCACCAGCTAATAATGGAACAATTGATAACATTTTTGCAGAAGTTCCTAACTCTAAAATAGGATACATATCAGTAAGATGATCTCTTAAAACATTTCCAGTAATTGCAATAGTATTTTTTCCTGCTCTTGCTCTTGCATTTGTAAATCTTGTAGCAGAAGTCACATCCATAATTTGAATATCTAAACCATCAGTATCATGGTCAGCTAAATAAGTATTTACTTTTTTAATCATTTGGGCATCATGTGCTCTATTTTTATCTAACCAGAAAATTGTTGGTACTTTTTCTATTCTTGCTCTTTCAACAGCAAGTCTAACCCAGTCTTTGATTGGAATATCTTTTGCACGAGACATTCTCCAAATATCACCAGCTTCACATTCGTGACTCATAAGAACATTACCAGCAGCATCTTTAACTTCAACTGTTCCAGCTTCACTTAATTCAAAAGTAGTTGGATGAGAACCATACTCTTCAGCTTTTTGTGCCATAAGTCCAACATTTGCCATTGAACCCATTGTAGTTACATCATATTGACCATTTTTAACACAATCAGCTACCATTTCTGCATGAAACATACCATATGTAGAATCAGGAATAACAGCTACACACTCAACTGCATCGCCATTTCTATTCCACTGTTTTCCACCTTCTCTTACAACTACAGGCATAGATGCATCAATAATAACATCATTTGATGCGTTAAAGTTAGTTGTTCCTTTGTCAGAATCAACCATTGCAATCTCTGGATTATCAGATTCTACAACTGTTTGAAATGCTGCTTTGATTTCAACCTCTTTTGCATGACCTGAAATTTTCTTTTCTAAATCAGACATACCTTGATTTGGATTAATATTTAACTCTTTAAATGTATCTGTATATTTAGTAAATACATCTTGGAAAAATACTTCAAATGCATGACCAAACATAATAGGGTCAGATATTTTCATCATTGTTGCTTTTAAGTGAATTGACCATAATACACCATTTGTTTTTGCATCTTCAATAGTTTTGGCAATAAATGTTCTTAAAGCTTTCACTGACATATATGTAGCATCAATAATCTCTTTATCAAGTGTATCAATAGAAGCTAATTCTTTTCCATTTAAAGTTATAGTAACTTTTTGGGCTTTATCAATAGTAATCGATTGTTCATTTCCATAAAAATCTCCATTACCTTCCATATGTGCAACATAAGCTTTTGAGTTTTCGCTAAATTGCTTTAATCTATGAGGATTTTTTTGAGCAAATTTTTTAACTGCTTTTGCAGCTCTTCTATCTGAGTTCCCTTCTCTTAATACGGGGTTAACAGCAGATCCCAAACAAGTGCTATATTTAGATTGAATAGCTTTTTCTTCATCATTTGCTGGATTTTCAGGATAGTTAGGAATATCATATCCTTGCCCTTGAAGTTCTGCAATACAATCTTTTAATTGACCAACCGAAGCAGAAATATTTGGAAGTTTAATAATATTTCCATCTTCTTGTAAAACAACTTCACCTAGTTTTGATAATTCATCAGGAGCTAAACCCATTGCAGCTAAAACTCTACCTGCAAGTGAAATATCAGAAGTAACAACTTCAACTCCAGCAGCTTTAGTAAAAGCATTTACGATTGGTAATAATGAGTAAGTTGCTAAAGCTGGTGCTTCATCAATTTTAGACCATATAATTTTTGACATATGTATTCCTTTTTATATTTAATTGTAGAGAAAGTGTAACACGAGTTTCTTGTATCGAATTTAATAAATTAATTTACTAAGGATATAAATTTTATTTTTGTTACTAAATTACACATAATTTCTAGATAAAAAATAAAACGTTACTAAAAGTAATATATTAAAACTTTTGACTTATTGCCATAATGCTTTTAAATCTCTCTTAAATATTGATTTTTCTACAGCTTCTTTCTTTGGTAGTGTTTTTTTAGTTGTTTTTGTAATAGTTTGTTTCTTTTTTATATTTCTATTGTGTCGTTGAACACTTCTTATATTTTGAATATGCTCTTTATAAGAGGAAGAAAAGTTATGACTATCTCCATTTTTAGACTTCATAAAATAAAGATAACTTGTTTTTGTTGGAAAAATTGCTGATCGAATTGCTTCAAATTCTATAGCACAAATTGGGTTTTTAGGAACACTTTGTTTTTTATATGTATTATAATCACTTGTATCGTTTTTAATCATTTGGGGGGTTATTTTAAGATGTGAATATTTGCCATAATTTAAAGTGCCATCCATTTGTAGTCTCATCCCTTTATTGATGCGATTATGAATTACACTTGAAATAAGATGCATCTCCTCTTTTGATGCTGATTCTTTTTGTATAATAGATGCAATTGTTACATATCGATACCATTTTTCTCTATTGTAAAGTCCAAAAATCTTTTGACTTAACTTTTCATATTTTTTATCTGTGATATCAAAAAGATAGTCAATAAGTTCCTCTTCATTCATACCTATTGGTAAGTGGTAAGTATCTGCAATGATATTTCCATCAAGTCTATAAGCTTTTTGCGCATAGATTTCAAAAAGCTTATTGGTTGAAATATTTAATGTTTTTGCTAAATCTTGTAAAAAAAAGTAATAAGTTTCACCTGGAATTAAAGTAATTTTTTTCAAGGCTGCTTTAGATGTAGTTAATCTATACAAAAATTCTATTTTTGACATTTTCGTTGTTTTTAAATCAATCCATCCACTTTGTGGGTAACCTAATAGTTTAATAGCTATCTTATCAAGAACATTCATATCATAATTATCTCTATCTAAGTATGTTACTATATAATTCGTACTACCTTTTGGTATATAAATAACTCTTTTTGTATTCACTTCAAGTGTCATATAAAAACATATAATTATAAAAAAAACAAGGATAATATCGATAATGGTCAAAAATGTATTAATAATCTTTGGTATTTTAATTTTAATTTTTTTGATGCTAGTAATCTCTTTAATTAATGGATTTAAGATAGACAATATATCTTTTAAAAACATTAATATACAAGGTTTGTATTTAAAGTATGATAAAAAACTTATAGTAGATACAAGAAATATTTCAATTGGTTATCAAGGAGATACAAAAAGTGTAGATATGAAAATTAAATTTTCTATAGAAAGTTTTTATGATAATTATTTTATAGAAGTTTATGAATATGTTTTATTTGAACCTTATTTAAAAACATCAGGAAAATTTATATTAGATTTAGAGGATATGTCACTCGAATCAATATTAAAAGAGACAAAAATTAATGATTTTGCTTTGCAATTCAATAATAATTTGAAATTTATTACAGCTGATAATTGTTATGTAACTTTTAAAAATAACAATTTTTACTTCACTTTTAATAAACCTATATATGAAGGGGTTAATTTAGAGGGTAGTAAAGCTACAATTTTTGATTTAGATAGATTACAACTAGAACTTACATCGCAAGATAAACTTAAAAAACCACTTTTAGAACTTCTTAGTAACTACAAAATAAATCTTCCTCTTATTCAAGAATATGGAAAAAACAGTATATCGACGGAACTTTTAATACCTTTTGATATTAAAAAAGAGTTAAAAGTGCAATCAAAAATCGCATTAGAAAATTCTAAAATATATCTTTATGAAATTCCTTTATATACAAAAAAGTTTGATATACTTTTAGATAATAATATTTTAAAAGCTTCAGGAACACTCTATAAAAAAAGTGATGTTAATAATTCTTTATCTTATAATAGTGATGTAATATTTGATATTGATTTTAAGAAAAACATTGTGAGTGGTAACTTTATCACAAAAAATAGTTCTTTTAAAGGAATATCACTAAAAGGTATTCAAGGTGATTTTATTCTTGATTTTAACAGTAGTTTTTTTTCAGATATTAAAGTTGCAAAAGGAAAGATTACAATACAAGATGAAGAGTTTGATGCAAGTAATTCATTGATTAAGTATAAAGATAGTGATAAAACTTTTTATTCTAATCTTAACTTATCCAATACTAAACAGCCGTATACACTAAAAATAGATGATCAATTTAATCTTTTTGATATAAATTCTACAGGGAATATAGAGTTTACTTACAATGATAAAGATATAACGCTATTTTCAAATACACTAGCCTATAAAGCAAACTACAAAAACAATACAAATATAGAATTTTTATTTAAAGAGTTAGAAGGGAGTATATTTGAAAATAATGTGATAATGAAAAATGGAGAATTTCATTATACTAATGATTTATTAGATGGGGCTATAGGGAGTTTAAATTTTAATAATAACTTGATACAATTTAATACTCAAGACTTATTATTAAAATATAATAATAATTTAAATGCAAGTTTAAATCTTGATATGAATAATTCTAAACTTTTAATTGCTAATATTGATTTAGGATTACAAAGTAGTAAGATTAAATATACAAAAGATAATTTAGAATTAAATAATGTTATTTCAAACAAATACCAAAACTCTACAATATATAGCAATATCGATTTAGTCAATAAAAATATAAGTGGAAATATTCAAATATCAAAACCTAATAAAGAAAAAAAAGATATATTTGATTATGGAATAAATTATAAAAATGAAATATTAGCAAATATACCAAAAATAGGATTTCAACTAAAAAAAACTAAAGATAATACTCTAACGATTTCAGCTAACAAACTATCGTTAATAGATGATTATTTTGATTTTATTGGGATAGATACAAAAAGTAAATTTCTTTTAACAAAAGATAAAGATGGAATAATGAATATTAATTTAGAACATATATCTATTGTACTTGATGAATATTACAATAATATTCTACAAAAAGACAGTGATAAAAAAGATTTAGATCAGAAGGTAAATATATTTTGGAAAAATAGTTATTTAGAATTTAATAAATTAAAATTTTATTTTGATACATTAAATTTAAAAACAATACAAGATAATTTATATTTGGAATTAGATAAAGATTTGACACACATAACAATTGATAAAATTAATAATAATACAATTATCAAGTCAAAAAAAGTAGATGCAGATTATATAAATTTAATATTTGGAAAAAAGATTTTGAAAGATGGATATTTAGATTTTTTTGTCACAGGTGGTTATGGAAAATATCAAGGAGATATTAACTTTTTTGATACAACAATTATTCAAATGCAACTTGTTGACAATTTATTATTATTTTTAAATTCAGCTCCAGCAATGATAAATCCATTATTGGTTATCCCCACAGTATATAGATTAACACAAAATAATTTTGAGATAGGTGGCTATTATATTGAAGATGGATTAGTGAAATTTAATTATAATTATTTGAATAAATATTTAGATATTTATTCATTAAATACTAATGGAAAAATTAATGATTTTAGTGGGGATTTGCGTTTAGACTTTTTAGAAAATAGTATTGAAGGTAAGTTGCAAGTATCTACATTAAAGGATTATGCAAAAATAATTAATAATATACCATTAGTAAACTTTTTATTTTTAGATAATAAAGGTCAGTTCTCTATCCCTGTATCTATTGATGGAAGTATAACAGATCCTAACTACAAGATTATTAATATAGGAAAGAGTAGTGAGTAGTCATATTATTTAATATAAAATTAATAATTAAACATCTATAATAACTATACGAGTAAATAATAAGGAGTATATCATGGGTATGAATATAGATTCTTCATATGTGAACGCTTACAATGTGAATAGTGTAAGTGCAAGTTCTGTAGAAAAGCTTAGTAGTGGTTTAGCTATAAATAAAGCTAGTGATGATGCTTCAGGACTAGCTATAGCAAGTCAGTTAGGGGTACAAAAAAGTAGCCTTTCTCAGTCTATAGAAAATACAACAAGTGGTATTGCTGTAGCAAATATAGCTCAAGGTGGCATATCAAATCAACAAGCTATATTGCAAGAGATAAATACCCTTACCTTACAAGCAATGAATGGTACAACAAGTGCTGAAGGTAGAGATGCTATATCTGAACAGATTGGTAAATATATTGAACAGTATGATCAGATTGCAAACTCAACAACATATAATGGTGAGCAATTATTAAAAACAGCAGGTGAAGTTAGTGATGATATGTCTATAGTTGGTGAAGATGCTATTGTAGAGATTTCAAAAGCAGATACAACTTCTATCTCTGATTCTTTAAAATCATTTTTAAATGATTTCGCAACAGATCCAAATGCTAGGGAGGGGATGTTAGATTCTGTTAATCAAGGTATGGCTCAGTTGTCATCATATGCAAGTGATTATGGTAGTGCTTCAAATCAGTTGGAATCTATGACTAGAAATTATATGGCTCAAGAGACAAATACTGCTCGTTCGCAATCAACAATTATGGATATTGATTATAGCAAAGAAGTTTCAGATTTTAGTAAAACTAATCTTCTAACACAAATTGGTTATATGATGCAAACACAGGCAAATGCTCATCAACAAAGAAATATTGCGTTGCTTTCTTAATATATATGAAGATTGGAATAATACTCTTTTTAATAGGGTCTGTTATGACCCTATATTTTTCTAAAATAAAAATTGAAAAAAAATTTTTAACAGAGATTGCAATAGTTATTGGAATAATCTTGTCTATTTATGGATTGATTTTGATAGTTCAACCAAAAGAGGATAATTATGTTAAATTTACTAAAACAACTATCTCTAAATCTGATACAAATACTACTAAATAATATTAAAATATAAAAATAATCTCCAAAGAGATACAATTATGTTACGATGGCTCAAATTCAATAGAACATAAAGGTTATTTTTATATATGTCGTTCAACTCATTAGGTTTATCAAAACCAATTTTAAAAGCCGTGCAGGAGCAGGGTTATACAACTCCTAGTCCAATACAATTACAAGCCATACCAGTTATTTTAGAAAGAAAAGATATTCTTGCAGGTGCTCAAACAGGTACTGGTAAAACAGCTGGTTTTACTCTTCCCATATTAGAACTTTTAATGCAAAAGCCAATTAAAAAACAAAGTTTTAAAGTAAGAGCTTTAGTTTTAACACCCACAAGAGAACTAGCAGCTCAAGTTGAACAAAATATTGAAAACTATAGTAAATATTTACCAATCACATCAGCAGTTGTATTTGGTGGAGTTGGGATAAATCCTCAAAAAGCAAAGCTTAAAAAAGGTGTAGATATTCTTGTAGCAACACCTGGAAGACTTTTAGATCTTGTGGGACAAAAAAGTGTTGATCTTTCTAGTATAGAATTTCTAGTTTTAGATGAAGCTGATAGAATGCTTGATATGGGTTTCATCCATGATATTAAAAAAATATTAGCAATAGTTCCTAAAAAGAAACAAAGTTTACTTTTTTCAGCTACTTTTTCTAGTACTATAAAAAAATTAGCCGATACTTTACTTCATACACCAACATTTATTGAAGTAGCAAAAAGAAATACATCAGCACAAACTATTGAACAAACAGTACATTTCGTAGATGATAGTAGAAAAAGAGAACTACTTTCACATCTTATTAAAAAAGGTGATTGGCATCAAGTACTTGTATTTACTAGAACCAAACATGGTGCAAATAAACTTACAAAACAGCTAGAAATTGATGGTATCTCAGCTGCTGCAATCCATGGAAATAAAAGTCAAGGTGCTAGAACTAAAGCATTGGCTGATTTTAAAGACAATACAATCCAAGTATTAGTAGCAACAGATATAGCAGCACGTGGAATTGATATAGACCAACTTCCTCATGTAATAAACTATGAGTTACCAAATGTACCTGAAGATTATGTTCACAGAATTGGAAGAACAGGTCGTGCAGGAAATGAAGGTGAAGCAATCTCTTTGGTATGTATTGATGAGCATATATTTTTAAAAGATATAGAAAAACTTATTAAAAAAGATATAACAAAAGTTGTAATAGAAGGCTTTGAAGTAGATAAATCTATAAAAGCTAAACCTTTAAGTAAAAGAGGTCAACAACGTAGCAATAGACAAAATCGTTCACAAAAACCAAGAGGTAGAGCTGATAACTCTCATAGCAACAGAAATCAAAGAAGATAAAAAATTTATTAATTAGTTAAATTATATACTATTTACTAATTAATAAAACTACAACTTTATTGTATACTATTCACTTAATTTTTTTACAAACTAAAAGGCAACAATAACATGACAGATACAATTAAAGTATTTAATGCAAATGAAAATAATCTAAAAAATGTAAATTTAGAGATTCCAAAAAATAAACTTATCGTATTTACAGGGCTTAGTGGTAGTGGAAAATCTACACTAGCTTTTGATACACTTTATGCTGAAGGTCAAAGAAGATATATAGAATCTTTAAGTGCTTATGCTAGACAGTTTTTAGGAAAAATCGGGAAACCGGATGTAGAAAGAATAGAAGGTTTAACTCCAGCTATTGCAATTGATCAAAAAACAACATCAAAAAACCCAAGAAGTACAGTAGGAACTATTACTGAAATCTACGATTATTTAAGATTACTCTATTCAAGAGTTGGGAAACAACATTGTCATAAATGTGGAGAGCCAATTTCTCAAATGTCTAGTAGTGATGTTATAAACCAAGTTTTAAAATTACCAAAAAACTCTAAAATAGTGATACTAGCACCACTTATCAATAGAAAAAAAGGTACATTTGCTGATCTATTTGAAAGTTTACGAGCAAAAGGGTATGTAAGAGCACAAGTTGATGGTGTAATGGTACGGCTTGATGATGAGATAGAACTTGGAAAATCTCAAATGCATACTATTAAAGTAGTTATTGATAGAGTCGTTGTAAAAGAGGAAAATAAAGAAAGAATTGCCCAAGATGTTGAAAAAGGTTTAAAAGAAGCTTTTGGAGAACTTGAAGTTGAAATTTTAAATCACGAAGAAGTAGGGTGTGACAAGCATATTCATTATAGTGAACATATGGCTTGTTTTGATTGTAAGATATCTTTTGAGCCTTTAGAGCCTTTAAGCTTCTCATTTAACTCTCCTAAAGGTGCTTGTACATCTTGTGATGGATTAGGGATTAGATATACACTTGATATGAAAAAAGTGATTGATGAAGAGTTAAGTATTGAAAATGGAGCTATTAAAATTATTTATGGTTTTAACAAAGGATATTATTTTAAAATGTTAAAAGCTTATTGTGAAGCAGCTAATATTGATACTACTGTTCCTTTTAAAGACTTGGATACTCATGAACGAGGGGGTATTTTAAATGGTGGAATTGAAGATGCTGTTTTTACTTGGAAACGACATAAACTCACAAGAAAATGGGAAGGTATTATCAAGATAGCTTACACAATGGTCAAAGATGAAAAAGATATGGAGGCTTTTATGACTGAAAAGGTATGTGACACTTGTGGTGGACATAGATTAAAAGCTCCATCTTTGGCGGTTAATGTTGCATCTAGAGGTGTTGCAAATATCTTAGATATGCCTATT
>JGI24023J19991_10000730_pt1 | contig 25839 bp, 23 predicted proteins | sample Cruoilmetagenom1_FD_19991 | JGI IMG/M metagenome (IMG submission 19991) | reverse complement strand
CTCGGCAGACTTAAAATTTTTACTGTGGAGGTACGTTCGTGAAACGTATTATTATTATTTTGTTGGCCTTTGTGTCGACAGCTGCATTTGCTGATGTGGAAATTATTGTTACTGCATCAAGAATCGAAGAAGATTCAAAAACTACACCTGCCTATGTCCGGGTTATCCCGGAGGAAGAAATTGACAAAAAGACAACAGTTCTTGATGTTTTAAAAACTATTCCGGATATCTCTGTTAGAGAAGTTTCTCCTGCAAAGCAATCTATAAGTATGGGTGGCTTTGGAGATGGTGGTTTTGGTCGAACACTAATACTTATAAATGGCCGGCCGGTTAACCGTCCGGATATGGCTTCGTTTGACTGGAATTCTATTACTCTTGCCAGTGTCAGTAAGATTGAAATTGTAAAGGGTTCCATGTCTTCTCAGTATGGAGATCAGGCAGTTGCAGGTGTAATAAATATAATTACAAAACAACCTGAAGGTCTGACAGCATCTGTTTCTGCATCTATTGCAAATACTATTAGTAATAATGAATCAGTTTTTGTGGCTTATGGAAATGAAATAGCCGGTTTAGCTCTTGGAATAAATAGAGCTGATAATAATCCAACCCGGGATAGATCTGATTCTACCATTTTAAGTACTAATGTTGATTCGTTTTATAATTTTAAAGGAATTGAAACAAAACTTGGGTTCAATTATTCCAATAGTGAATATGAACTTCCTGGTAGTTTAACTGTCGATCAGTTTGATGATGATCCTGATGTGGCTTTAAATCAGGAGGACGAAGGGATCTCTACCAGTTATGGAGTAAATGGGTCTATTGATTTTACAATAGGCAATATTGATGTCTCTATTCCAGTTTCATATTCGGTGGTTGATACTGTCTCAGATATGACTTCATGGTTTTCGTTTAATGATACATCTATAGGTACAACAACAGCTGGTATTAAAGCAAGTGGTTCCTTTTATGCTAATGATTCTATTGAGATTACCCCTATTGGAGGGATCGATTTTAAACAGCATAATTTATCTCTTGATAAATACAGTAATTCTGATAGAGATACATTAACATCAGAAACAGATCTTGCAAGAATTGACTCTGCTCTTTGGGCACGTACAAAGGTAAACTATCTGGATACCCTTATTATTGATGGTGGTATTCGCTACAATTATTCAGACCTTGATACAAATCCAGGGATTACTCACAATGAGCTTGTTTATGATGTTGGAGGTATCTATTTAATAACTCCAGAGCTTTCTCTTAACCTAAGATATGGAAAGGTTTTTCGCTATCCCAACTTGAACGAGCAGGCCTCATATGTTTTTGGACCACTGGTTGTGAATACTGATCTTAATCCGGAAACTGGAAATAATATCACAGCATCAGTTGATTATACAAAAGAAAGTTTAAGGTTCTCTATTGCTCCATATTTAATAAGTATGGTAGATGAAATTGTTTATGATGGCAGCACAAATGTAAATACAGGATCTACCCTCCATTATGGAGCTTCTGTTGAATCAGGATATTCAAAAGGAATTATTAGTATAAATGCTGGTTATGCATATGACCATGCAGAGTTTATGGATACCGGTAAGATAATACCATTGGTTCCTGAACATGCTTTATATGGGTCTGTTTCAGTAACACCTGTTCAAGTTCTATCAATAACTTCTGATGCCCGATATACTGCTGCTTTTTATAATGGCGGCGATACTGATAACGTACAGGAAACAATACAGGGACGTCTTGAATGGAATATACGTGCAGACTTGAAGATTCTGGACGATATTTCCTGGTATGTCAATGTTGATAATATTCTCAATAACCGTACTCCTTTATGGGTATTTTATGGAGGTTGGTATCCCATGCCCGGCCGAACTTTTGAAACCGGATTAAAGTGGGTATTTTAAAAACTCAAAGTACTTTAACTCTTGCAGTGTGGAGCTCTCTTTTGCTGCATGCTGTTGGTTTTCTGGGGTTCGAGCTGGCATTCTCCAATAAGAGAGAGTCCTTCCCAAAGTCCGAACCCCGGACTGTTTCTATTGTTACAATAAGCTCTTTATCCAGTGCTGTTTCTCCTCAGGGCATGACAGTCACGGATAGTGTTCAAAAAGAAGTTTTAGAAATAAATCCTCTGAAAGAAACTGTACAGGAAAAGAAAGTATCACAGGATGTCCTGGTAAAGGAAACAACCTCTTCTGAAATAGTATCAAATAACATTACTACCACTAAACAGGAAGAGGAGATCTTATTCCCCACAATACCAGTTAATTCAGGCCAGGGTGTTATTGCAGAAAAAGCTTTGCTGGTTACAGAGCCTGTCCCTATTAATAGCATAGAACCGGAATACCCTTTTATAGCCAGAAAAAAAGGTCTTGAAGGGGTAGTTGTACTTAATGTTACTATTTCTATATCCGGTAAACCTGTGTCTTGTGATATAGTGGACTCCTCTGGTTATGTAGAGCTGGATAATGCTGCAAGGGAAACAGTTCTCTCTGCTTATTATGAACCTGGTTCAATGAATGGGGAAGATATAGAAAGTAATCTACGTATTAGTATTAGTTTTCAACTAAATAAAACTTGATTTAGTGCCAATATGATGCCATAATGGTATATAACTAATATATGGAGGCATAAAAATGGCTGCACTAAATATAAAGAGTATTCCGGATAATTTATACAAGGAGTTAAAAAAATCTGCAAAAATACATCATCGAAGTATAAATAGTGAAGTAATTGCAATTCTTGAACCAGTTTTAATGCATACAAGGATTACAAGGGAGCAACAACTTGCTAATGTGATATCCCTAAGATCCAGAATAAAACCGGGTATTATATCTGCAGAGGATATTAAATTAGCTATTCATGAGGGACGACCTTGATTGTAGTTGATACCAATATTATATCTTATTTATATTTGCCAACTATTTATTCAGAAAGGGCCAATTTGATATTCCTGAATGATTTAAATTGGTGTGCTCCAAAAATATGGAGAAGTGAATTCCGAAATGTGCTTGCTCAATATTTAAGAAAAGGATTAATGAATATAAATGAGGCCTTTATTTTTCAGGAAGAATCTGAAAAAATGATGGAAGGAAATGAATTTCACATAACTTCCCGGCATGTCTTAACACTTGTAAACGAAAGTAACTGTTCGGCCTATGATTGTGAATTTGTGGCTCTAGCACAACTGTTAAATGTAAAATTAATCACAGAAGATAAAAAAATAATTTCAGAATTTAAAGATATTGCTATAAATCTTGATACTTTTCTTTCTTAATACCCATAGACATTTCCCTTTAAATTTCTCCCGCCATCCACATAAATTACCTGTCCTGTAATAAAATTATTTTGGAGCAGGAATAAAACCGTACTGCTTATTTCTTCCGGAGTTCCAATCCTCTTAAGAGGATTACCTTCTTTTAGTTTTAATAGAGATTCTTTATCATTTATATTTTCAGGGATAATAATCCCCGGAGCGACAGCATTTACCCTAACCTGCGGAGCAAATTCCAGGCTCATCATCTTTGTCAGGTTAAAAAGCATCTGTTTACTCAATTGGTAACTAATATGATTTGTTTCGTAATCTGTCATTCTTGCATCCAAAAAATTAATAATTGCTCCATTGGTGCAGATTTTTTTAAACTCTCTGGCAAGAACAAAGGGGGCAAGGGTGTTTAAATTGATAGTAGTACTTAGACTTAAGTCAGATAAAGATTCCAGATTATCTTCCGGATAAACTGATGCTGAGTTAATTAAAAAATCAATTTTTCCAGTGATAGATAGTGCTGAATTTATAAGCTCATTTATTCCTTCAGGATTTTTAAAATCGTACTGAATCTTATCAGATATAACCCCTCTTTTTTTTGCCATTGTTACAGTCTCGGCAGCATCATTTTTAGATTTGTTATAGTGAATTATTGTATTTATTCCATTATCAGCAAGGGTTAATGCAGTGGCTCGTCCAAGTCTTTTCGATGCCCCTGTTATTAGTGCGGTTTTTCCAGTTAAATCATTCATTGTTTAAGTATATGCGAAGTGAATACATGTGGTAAAGGTAATGCATGATTCGGAGGGATTATTAATTGGGGATAAACCGAATTAAGCGAAGTGTACGTATGAAGTAAGGGCAAAGTTTGTTACAGGGGGATTATTAATTGGGATAGACTGTAATAAACATTTATTAAAATAATGCAAACCGCAAATAGCTTTGATAAATATTTAACATATTTCGGGTTCCCGTCCGACAATTAATATGATATATTAAACCAAGTTATTACAGGAGTATTTAATTATGAATCCTACAGATGCAGCAATGTCTATAGCTCACGTGTTAATTTTCTTTTCAACAATTGGGTGTATTGTATTTGTTCTTATTAATTGGAACAAACAAGATTCCAATACACCCGTAAAAGTTGAAAAAGACTAGCTATTTTTTCTTTCTTTTATCCATATAATAAAGTAGTTTCCCCGGAGAATTATTTAACACCCTTTCTTCTTTGATAAAAAGATCTGTTGCATCAAGTAATTCGCCTAATTTCTTCTTACCATAATTTCTGGAGTCAAAGGCTGGGTCTCTTTTTGCTATATTCTGTCCGACATTACCCAGATATGCCCAGCCTGTATCATCTGTGGAATCTTCAACAGCATTTCTCAAAAGAAAAACAAGTTTTGTATCCTGTTTTAAGATTGCAGTAGATTTTTTGCTTTGAGGTTGTTCACTGTTATCATCTTCTCTTAAAATTTCGGTATAGATAAATTTATCACAAGCAGCTACAAAAGGCCTGGGAGTTTTTACTTCACCAAAACCATAGACTATTAAACCTTCTTCTCTAATTCTTGCTGCCAGGCTTGTAAAGTCGCTGTCACTGGAGACAATACAGAATCCATCAAATTTTTCTGTATAAAGAAGATCCATCGCATCAATTATCATTGCAGAATCTGTTGCATTTTTTCCTACTGTATATCCAAATTGTTGTATGGGAATTATGGAATATTCAAGGAGTGATTCTTTCCATCCCTTCAAATGAGGATTAGTCCAGTCTCCATAAATTCTCTTTACACTGGCTATTCCAAATTTAGCAATTTCTGCCAGTAACCCGTTTACAATTCTTGCTGGTGTGTTATCAGCATCAATAAGAACTGCCAGTTTTGTTTGGTTCATTTTTTCAGTATCCATTATTTGTTCCTTTTAATATCCCAGGGGGATTGGACTTTTTTATAATCCAGCAATAGTGGATTTTTTTATTTCGTTCAAAATCCAATGGAATAGTATCATTAGTTATATTCTTTATTTCAAATTTACTAAATAGTTCTTCATCAAGTTTGAATTTTCTAAAATTAGTAGAAAATATCAATGTTCCGTTTTTCTTAAGTATTTTTATACAGCTGTTTATAAGGCTGCCATGGTCACGTTGGATATCAAGTGTTCTCTCCAGGCCCTTTGAATTAGAAAATGTGGGAGGATCCAAAAATATGAGATCATAGGTAGTTTTTGCACTGTTTAACCAGCTAAAACAGTCATCCTTAATAAAAAGGTGGTTGTTTCCTGTAAATCCATTTAATTCCATATTTTCTTTTGACCACTGGGTATAGGTTTTTGAATTATCAACAGAAGTTGTTGTCTTTGCACCTCCCCTAGCTGCATAAACTGTTGCTGTCCCGGTGTAAGCAAATAAATTAAGAAAATCAGTATTTTTTGCCAGTTTTCCAATTAATTCTCTGGTTATTCTATGATCAAGAAATATACCTGTGTCCAGATAATCAGAAAAATTAGTAAGGAATTTATTACCATTCTCACTTATTTCCTGTTTTTCTCCTTTAACAGAGAGTCTTTCGTATTGGCTGGATCCTGATTGGCGTTTTCGTGTTTTCATGAAAATCTGTTTTTTATGAAGATCGAGTGTAAAAATAAGTCCTTCAAGAATTTCCTCTAAATGTCTGTTCTTTTTTTCTATTTCTATTTCTGAAGGAGCTGCATATTCCTGTACATTCACCCATTTCCCTTCATAAAAATCGATGGCTGCCGAATATTCGGGCATATCTGCATCATAAATCCGATAGCATGAGACATTTTCTTTTTTAGACCATTTTTTTAATTTTTTCAGATTCTTTTTTAATCTATTTGAAAACATATCTGCCCCGGGAGACAGTGGTTTTTTATCTTTATTCTTTTTTTGAATTTCTTCATTTATTATATTACGTTCTTTTTCTGAATAAATACTGTATGTAGCCAGGGTACATTTAATTTTACCATTAAGAACATTGTTTACCTTATCAGGTTTTAAACCAATAGACCTGGAAAGCTGTTCGTTTCCAGATAGTATAGCTGCTTTCCAGCCTTTAAAATCTTTCGTAAGTCGTTTCCCAATAGTTTGATACAAAGGGAAAAGTTCTTCAATTTCTCCAAGGCGTTCACCATAGGGAGGATTAGAAACAATTAATCCTGGTTCAGCGTTATATTTGTCATATCTTTCCACATCCCGTTTTTCGATATGAACAATGTGTGTAAGTCCTGCTTTTTCTACATTAAAAATTGCTGATGTAACAGCTGATTTATTCCTGTCCCAGCCTACAATTGCCGGTATTTTCTCTTTACCTTGTATTTTTCTTTCTTTGGCTTCCTCTATAAGCTTTTCCCAGAGATTTGTATTATGATTTAGCCATCCCACAGGGCCATTTGAGCCGCTGATAAGAGCTGGTGCAATATCACCTGCAATAAGGGCTGCTTCAATAGGCAAAGTCCCTGTTCCACAAAAGAGATCTAAAAAGGATCCGCCCCGACTTGCTATCTCTGCCCATCCGCTTCTAAGTAGAAGAGCGGCAGCAAGGTTTTCTTTTAGGGTAGCAGGACCTCCTGAACCCCTGTAACCTCTTTTATGAAGACTGTTACCGGAGAGTTCAATACTTAAAGTACCTGTATTGTATTTTAGAAGCAGATGAATCCTTAAATCAGGATTATCTGAATTTACAGAGGGTCTTTCCCCTGTACTGTTTCTAAATTGATCCACTATTGCATCTTTAACTCGCTGACTGGCAAAATTGGGGTGATTAACTACTGTACTATTAATAAGATCACAACTAATTGAGAAGGAAGTTTCTAACTTCATTTCTTTTTGCCAGTCAATTTCACCTGTTTTTTCATATATATTTTCAGGACTGTTTGCTTCAAAGGTTGAAAGTTCAAGAAAAAGTCTTCCGGATATTCTTGACCATATCAGCATATTGTAAGCTGTTTCCAGATTGCCTGAAAAAGAAACTCCTGCTGGAGCTGTTTTTATATCTGTGCCACCCAGATTTTTTATCTCTTTTGCAGAAAGTTCCCCCATATTTTTAGGGCAATTTGCAAAGAATCTGTATTTTAAAATATCCACTGAATATATCCTGATACTAATTGTCTCTGTAGACTATACACCAGTATTTCCTTTTATTATATAGATTGTTTTCATTAAGATAGTATTTACCGGAGTGAAATAGTAAATTTATACTGGAAAAAAAATAGTTTAAAAAAGAATTTGTTTTATATAGTAAAACAGTGTATCATATATTGAACAGAAAAATGATAAGGAGATACCTTATGCGGGGAAAACCAATAATAGATACTGATAAATGTAAGGGATGTGAACTTTGTAATGGAGTTTGTCCGGTAAACATAATGTCAATGTCAGAGACTTTTAATAAGCAGGGTGTGCAATATGCAGTCTGTATTGATGAAGAAAAGTGTACCACCTGTGGGGCTTGTGCAATAATTTGCCCTGACATGGTAATCAAAGTTATTAAGTACGAACAAGGATAAAGGTATGAGTGATCAAATTCTTATGAAGGGTAATGAAGCCCTTGGAGAAGCAGCAATTATAGCAGGATGCAGATTCTATTTTGGTTATCCTATAACGCCCCAGAATGAAGTGCCTGCATACATGTCAAGGAGGCTGCCGGAAGTCGGAGGAACATTCCTCCAGGCTGAAAGTGAAATAGCAGCGATAAATATGGTTTACGGGGCTTCAGCAGCAGGAGCCAGGGTTATGACATCCAGCAGTTCTCCTGGAATCAGTTTAAAACAGGAAGGCCTTTCCTATATTGCCGGAGCAGAGCTGCCTTGTGTAGTTGTAAATATTATGAGAGGTGGTCCGGGTCTTGGTAATATTGCCGGTTCCCAGGGTGATTATTTCCAGTCTACAAGAGGTGGAGGAAATGGTGATTACAGACAGCTTGTTCTTACACCTGCTACTGTTCAGGAAATGGCGGATCTAACGGTACTTGCATTTGATTTAGCAGATAAATATAGAATAGCAGTTTTAATCCTTGGCGATGGCTATCTTGGGCAAATATCCGAAGCATTAACTTTGCCGAAACCAACAGGAAAAGTTTTTGAGAAACCATGGGCATTAACAGGAGCTAAGGGACGAAAGCCAAACAAAGTTGCCTCCCTTAGATTGGTACCGGAAAGTTCTTTGGAAGAACTTAATTTGGTTTTAGATGAAAAGTATAAAAGTATTAGTGCAAATGAGTGCAGGTCAGAATCTTATTTAACTGAAGATGCTGATTATTTGCTGGTAGCTTATGGAACAAGTTCCAGAATTTGCCGTGAAGCTGTAAATGAATTACGTGAAGAGGGTATTAAAGTTGGTCTTTTCAGACTTATTACCGCATGGCCTTTTCCTGCAGAAGCCTTACGTGAAGCAGCAGATAAAGCAAAAAAGATTTTAACAGTGGAAATGAGTCTTGGCCAGATGATTGAGGATGTAAAATTATCGGTAAAAGATCCTGAAAGGGTTGATTTTTATGGTAGATCCGGTGGAATGCTCCCTGAAACTGATGAGATAAAGAGGAGAATTAAAGCTTATGGAAACTAAAAAGTTTAAATATATTTATGATAAACCGGAAGCTCTTGTAGATAAAGTGACACATTATTGTCCGGGTTGTGGTCATGGAATAGTACACAAACTACTCTCTGAAGTAATCGATGAGTTTGGTGTTAGAGAAAAGGCAATAGTAGTGGCTCCTGTTGGTTGTTCGGTACTAATCTACGATTATATGAATTTTGATGGATGTGAGGCTTCACATGGTAGAGCGCCTGCTGTTGCAACAGGACTCAAACGTGTTAATCCTGACAGTGTTGTTATATCCTATCAGGGGGATGGTGATCTTCTTGCTATTGGTACTGGTGAGGCAATTCATGCTGCAAACAGAGGGGAAAATTTTACAACTATTTTTATTAATAATGCTATCTATGGGATGACTGGTGGACAGATGGCTCCCACTACTATGGAGAATCAGATAACAGCAACAACACCTACAGGGAGAGATCCTATGGATGTTGGATATCCCATTCGTGGTTGTGAACTTCTAAACAGCCTTGAAGCTCCGGTTTTTATTGAAAGATGTTCAATTTATGACTTTAAGAATACTTTGAAAACAAAAAAAGCCATAAGAAAAGGAATAAAAAATCAGATTGAAGGCAGAGGTTACTCTTTTATTGAGGTTCTATCAACTTGTCCTACAAACTGGGGAATGAAACCCCAGGAAGCAGCCGATTGGGTCAAAGATACAATGGTTCCTTACTACCCATTAGGAAATTTCAGAGATAACTAGGTTTTAACAGGAGATATTTAGTATGCATGAAAGAATAATTGTTGCAGGATTCGGCGGACAGGGAGTAATAATGGCAGGAAAGCTCCTGTGTATTGCCGCCATGAATGAAAATAAGTATGTGTCCCATATCCCAAGTTATGGTGCTGAAATGAGGGGAGGAACAGCTAATTGCTCTGTAGTAATATCTGATAAAGAAATTGGAAGCCCTACAGTTCCTAACCCCAGTATTGCTATAGTAATGAATACACCTTCACTGACAAAATTTGAACCAATGGTAAAACCGGGCGGACTTTTAATTTACAATAGTTCTTTAATTGATCAAAAGCCTAAACGTACTGATATTACAGTTGTGGCCGTAAAAGCTAATGATATTTCTGAAGCTGAAGGCAGTCTTCGTGCAGCAAATATGGCTGCGATAGGAAAGCTTATATCTCTTAAACCAGAGATAACAAGTCTTGATTCTGTAATAAAAGCACTGGACATAGCGATTTCTGCAAGAAACAGAAAACATAACGACGTCAATATAAAAGTATTACAAGCAGCACATACAGTATAATTTATGTAGAGACGTAGCATGCTAAATAGCACGCTACGTCTCTACTTACAAATATCCAAATATTAATGTTATAATGTAACAATATGGAAATATTATCTGTAATAATCATTATTTTTATAATTGTTCATTTTTTTTCATATAGAAAGGTCAAAAATGACATTAATTATTTAAAAAAACGAATATCTGATATTGAATCATCCTCTGTAGAAACGCCCAATTTGGACGTCTCTACAGAAGACAAACAATCTGATTTACCAGTAGACATCAGGAAAGACAGGCTATCAGAGCCTGTTATACCAGAGATAGAGGAAGAGTCCCCGGAATCTTCAATATCTGAAAACAAAAAATATAAACGAAAAGCAATAATTCTATTTAAAAGATTTGAACATGTTTTTATTGAAAGCTGGATAGCTGTTATAGCTGTAGTTATACTGGTTGCAGGAATAAGCTTTTTTGGTATTTGGGCCTCTACAAGAATATCTCCTGTTTTCAGATTTTGGCTGATTGTTGGGGCAGCTGTGATTATTGGCGGAGTATCTGTTTTTGCAGGAAGGTATGAAAAGTTTCATTCTCTCTCTGTCTGGTTAAGAAGTGCAGCAGCTGCTATTTATCTCTTTGCAGCTTTAGGTGCAGGAGGAATCCCTGGGATTCAGTGGATTGAATCACCCTTAATGGCTTTAATAGTGCTTATTTCAGGTATATTGGTTAATATCATTTTAGCTTTTATTGGTAAAAAGCAGGTTTTTTCTTCGCTTCACATTATTCTTGGAATTATTGCAGTTTCAATTGCTCCTCAATCTGTAGTAACTCTAATAGTTGCTACTGTGGTTACATTTTCCGGTATTGCCATATCATATAGAAAAAAATGGGATATTCATCATCTTATTTCCTCACTGTTCTATTTTGCATTTATAATATTCTGGGGATTTAATGTTGACCCTGGTAATGATTTTTATAATATCTCAGCACTATCAGTAATAGTTGTAACAAGCTTAATTACACTTTTTATTCATTATAGAAGAATTTATGCTGATTCGGATTTTGAAGTAACTCCACTGGTTGTTCATTTAGTAAACTGGTTATTTCTTTCTGTAGGACTGATTAAATACTCACCAGAGTTTGATTATGTTTATATTCCTCTATTTACTGCAGGTGTACTTCTGTTTTTTCTGGCTGGAAGAGCAAAAAAATTAAAAATTGGATGGCTTTATTCAATCGATACATTAATTTCTCAATTGATAATATTACTTGCAGTGGTTTCACTTATTGAGTTTGATCTTAGTAATATGCTTATAATATTTTTAGTTCTTATAGAATCATTAGGTTTTTTAATAATCATATGGCGGGAGAAAGAGTATTTAGTCCATACTATTGCATTTTCTGTTTCATCCCTTGCTGCTTTTGCCCTCTTATTTACAGGACTTGAACAATTTTTTAAATATGGTTCAACCGAGTTTTGGATATATTCCGGATTGTTTACTTTATCAGCAATTCCTATGTCAGCTTATCTTATCTATATATCAAAAAGTAATGTAAATTTATCCGTAGGTAGCGGAAGTATTAAAAATAGAATTTTAACTGTTGTACATAAGGCAAATATCTTTCTTCAGGGACTATTTATTCCTTTATTTATGCTGGGTGTTTATCTGCTTATATTAACTAGTGATATAAGCACGGATTACTTTGGACCTGATACAATGGTAGCTCCATTATTTATAGCATTGCTGTTTGTAAAATCCCGTCTGAAAAATTTGGGTATGAAAATTGGAATTGGTATTTTTATTGTTTTTGAAACAATTATCTCCATGCTTTTTATAGCGTTTGAAGTTGAATCTTCATTCTTTCCTATGCTGATCTTCTCTTTGCCAATTGTTGCAATATCTCTATCCCTGACAGCTTATTCTTTGAAGAAACAGGGAGGTTTCCACAAAATAATACCCGGGATTTATCTTTTAACTGTCCACTTGTTATTTATATCCTTTTTCATTTTTGATAATTCAAGATCTTTTTTTTCCGGCTTAAGCTGGTTGTTTTTAGCAATTTTATTTTTATTACTTTCAAATACATTAAGACCCGGGAAATTAAGCGAAGATATGGCCCTGAGACTTAAAAAAGGTTTGATTAATAGTGGGTATCTTTTTCTTATAAGTTTTGTTATCAGGTTTTTATTTTTTGATATTCATAAAGATACAATGTTCCTGGTAACAATTAAGGCAGAATATTTATTGGAGATTGCCGCATTTACAGTTATGGGCTTATGGTTTTTCTTAAATAAAAGACGAAGACTTGTAGATTTATTTTTTCTGGAAATTACTCTTATTTTTCTAATAATTGTACTATTCTTTGAGGTTTCTATAACCATTCTTCCTTCTGTCTTTATGGTTCTTTCACTTGTTCTCCTACTTATAGGATTGTTGTTTAAGAAAAATTTATCCAGATTAAGAATAGTTTCGGTAGTTCCAGCCTGGATTTCAGCATTTTTAATTGCATTTGTTACCAGTCCATATTTAACAAGTTCATTGTCTTATACAGATATTTCCTGGATTATGAGTGCATTGGGTATATTTCTACAGTTTATTTATCTGGCTCTTTTTCATTTTACCCATAAGTCGGATGATGTTAGTTTTCCTGTTAAATTATTGGGATTAGAGAAGGTTGTAAACAGATTGGTTTCCGGAGAAAATATTTTTCTTTATTATCCGGTATTTATATCTGTATTATTCTTTATTATCTGGTCATTTAACGGAGCTGTTCTTACGGCATTAATTAGTTTGGAAGCATTATTAATCCTTATTTTAAGTTTAGTGGTCAAAGAAGATTCTTTTAGGTATACAGCCCTTGGAGGAATTTTAGTTAGTGTAGTTCGACTGGTCTTTTTTGATCTAAGAGAAGCAGAAATATTTGTTAAAGCAATTGCATTTATCTTTGTTGCAGTAGTAATGCTGTTAATGAATGTACTCTATAATAAGTTTAAAGACAGGATAGAAGATAAAATACAAACTGATATTGAAAAATGAGTAATTATGGTATATATTTTATACTATGAGTGACTTCGAGTTTGATGAAAATAAGAGTACTTCCAATTTTGCTAAGCATGGAATCGATTTTGTCACTGCACAAAAGATTTGGGATGATCCCGAATATGTAGAAGTTAAGGCTAATTCAGAAAAAGAATCACGTTCATTGGTTATTGGACTCATTGGTGAAAAATATTGGTCAGCTGTGATAACTTATCGTGGTAATATAATTCGAATTATTTCTGTAAGAAGATCCCGGAAGTTGGAGGTGGAATTATATGAAAGCTGAAGAATTTGATAAAAAATTTGATGACAATGAAGATGATATTATTGAAGATCTCGATTTAGCGTCTTTAAAGCGGCCTAATCAAACACAAAAAAGAGTTAATGTGGATTTTCCTTCCTGGGTTATTGATTCTCTTGATAGAGCAGCAAAAAATATTGGAGTTACACGTCAATCCATTATAAAGGTTTGGTTAGTAGAGAGACTTGAAGCTGAAGCTGCAAATAAAATTTATGCAAATGAATCGTCTACATCCATAAAGTATAATATTAAATAAATTTCTTCCAGATATCCACAATTTCTGGGCTGTATCGATCTTTGGCTCTTTTCTCTGCCCACCTCATAATATCCGGTTGTTTAGCTTCTACAGTACAAAGTTTATCCGGATCAGTCTTAATTTTTACTCTGTAAAGATCCAGACGATCAGCATCCCAGCATGTTCTTACAGTTATATCCCCTTTCGTTTTACCGGCAGTNTGGCCTGCACAAGCAGTATAAAGAAGATCTAACCTATCCTCAGATAGATTAAGAAGATCTTCTTTAAGGGNTATNGCAAAGTCTCCTCCCCGTTTACCATGATCATCATCTCTACCTTCGTTTTGACGCTTACAGTCGTGAAATACTGCAAATAATGCTACAATTTCTTTATCTGCACCATTTAATTCTGCAAGTCGAAGGCCATTTTCCATGACCCTTGCCCAGTGAGTTATTCCATGAATACCATCCCATGTAAGAGTGTATTCAGAAAATATTGCTTTAATAAGTTCTGTCGATATATAGTTGTTCTGCATGGAATATATTGTATCAGATAATATGGGGATTAGTAACTGCATTGGAATAGATATTCATATAATGTTATAGTTGTTTATAAAGGAGATGAATAATTATGAAAAAAGCTTTATTTGCATTTAATGGCGATCCTATGTGTTTTGTACATGTATTATTAAATACATTGGATATGCACAAACTGGGATGGGATGTAAAATTAATTATTGAGGGTAGTGCTACTGCTTTAATAAAAAATCTGGATACGGAGGATTCTCCCTCTGGAAAGATGTATCGGGAAATTAAGGAAAAAGGCCTTATTGACTGTGTCTGCAGGGCCTGTGCTAATAAGATGGGTGTACTGGCAGAAGTAGAGAAGCAGAATTTGCCCTATGGTGATGATATGAAGGGACATCCCTCTTTTTCTTCTTATATAAACAAGGGATATGAGATTATGACATTTTAGGTTATATTAATTATCTCTATTTACTCAATAAACTTAAAAATATTTCTTGTATCTGACAGCATCATCACTTATAATTATATTAAAGTAACTTTAAGTCTTATAGTTTTTTCTATAAGACTTATTCTTACAGACATTAATCATATGATCGAATAAAGTTAGGTATAATATGAAGACGAGTAATGAAAAAGAAAATAAATTATTAGATACAGGTTCTACTGAGAATTCCTTATTTAGAGCTGTTTTTGATAATAATCATACTATGATGTTACTTGTTGATCCTGGTCCAAAACAAAGCATAATTGACGTTAATACAGCAGCACAAAAATTCTATGGTTATTCTTATGAACAATTTTTAGAATTGAATATGGGTGATATTAATACCAAAACAAATGAAGAGCGAAAAAAACTTATGAGTTATGCCATGAGTAAACCTCAGAGTCATTTTAATTTTGTTCATATCACCAGTACTGGATTGTTTAAAAATGTTGATGTGGATGCATCTCCAATAGTTTATAAAAATAAAAAGATTATGTTTATTATTGTTCATGATATTTCTGAATTAACAAAGAGTAATGAACAACTTGAACTGGCAATGGCTGGGTCTAATTTAGGGTTATGGGATTTCTGGGTACAGACCGGAGCCCTTCATATAAATAATAGATGGGCTGATATGCTGGGATATTCAGTGGAGGAACTTTCTCCTATTACTTTTAATACATGGAAAGAACTCACTCATTCTGAGGATTATCAGAAAGCTGTCCAATTAATAGAAAGATGTTATATTAAAGAGCTTAATGAATATAAATGTTCTATAAGAATGAAACATAAAAATGGAAGCTGGGTATGGATTCAGGACAGGGGAAAAGTCTTTGAATGGTCTGAAGATGGGAAAGCTCTTCGAATGTCGGGAACCCATTTAGATATTACAGAAAGAAAAAATATTGAAATAAAACTTGCTGAGAGTGAAAAAAGATATAGAAGTTTTTTTGAGAATTCTCCATTGTCTCTTTGGGAACAGGATTTTTCAAGTGTAATGTCTTATATAAAAAAATTACCAATATCAGGAATAGGAGAGCTTCGTAGTTATTTAACAAAACATCCGGAAGTAGTAAAAAAATGTATTGATATGGTTAAAATACTTGATGTTAATTCAGCTACTCTTGAAATGTATGAAGCTCAGAGTAAAGAAGATTTATTCTGGAATTTAGGTAATATCTTTACAGAAGAAGCATATGAAAACTTTAAAGAGGAATTACTTTGCATTTATAATAAGGATCAGGTGTTTTCTGCTGAAACTAATGGTAAAACATTAAAAGGGAAAATNATAAGATCACGAATTGACCTCGTAATGCTTAGTGATTATAAGGTATTAGTTACAATAACTGATATAACAGAACAAAAATTACTTGAAAAAAATTTAACAGAGAGTGAAGCTAAATTTAGAAGCTATTTTGAGAGTTCTCCATTATCCCTTTGGGAAGAAGATTATTCGGATGTGATTGAATATCTTCATAATCTTCCTGTTTCAGATGTTAGCGAACTAAAGGTGTATTTAGAGAAACATTCAAAGGATGTTAAAAAATGTCTTAGTCTGATTAAAATCCTGAATGCAAATAAGGCTACACTTGATTTATATGATTTAGAATCGAAGCCTGGGAACCTGTTTGAATATACCAGAAAATCTAGTCAAAGTGGCTTTGATACATTTATTGAGGAATTGATTTCTTTATATATTAAAAAACCTTTAATTACCCTTTATTTTCAGGATGAAACCAGGAAGGGGAATATAATTGATGTAAAGCTTGAAATGAGACTCCTTTCAGATTATAAATATCTTGTAACGATTGTGGATTTAACAGAAATTAAGAAAAATGAATTGTTTTTAAGTAAAATTCTTGCCCAAACTAAAGCAGATTCTGAAACTAAAGAAATTCTTCTTAGAGAAATAAATCATCGAGTTAAAAATCACCTGTCTTCGTTTATCGGTATGCTCTATGCTGAAAAAAAACAATCCGGAACTGATTCGAATACTGTTCAAATGGAACATGTAGATAACTTAATAAACAGAGTAAAGGGAATTAGTCTGGCTCATGAATTGCTTTCAAGATCTCAATGGGCACCAATATCTATTAATAAATTAACAGAAAAAATTATTCATTCACTACAGCATTTAATTCCAAAAGACAGAATAGTTGATGTAAAATTGAAACCTTCAGATATTTTTTTGGATGCAGATCAAAGCCATAATACGGCAATACTTATAAATGAACTTTTTACAAATACCATTGAACATGCATCCCACCCAGGTGAGAACTTAGTAGTTGAAATTGAAATAAATAAAACAAAGGAATCAATTACGCTTTTATACAGGGATAATGGCCCGGGATATCCTGATGAGATACTTAATTCAGAATTCTATAATGTAGGTATGTATTTAATAAAAAATATTGTTGAACAGAGTTTAAGAGGTGTTTTCAAAATATCCAATGATAATGGAGCAAAAATAGAAATAGAATTTCCTGGAGGCAGCAAGCTTGAAGAACTATAATNGGAAAAGTAANAATTTAAAAATACTTATTGCAGAAGATGATTTTCTTGTTTCGGAAATGATTGAGGGTGAGTTGATAAATGCNGGATATGAAGTAATTGGAAAAGCTGCCAATGGCCAAATAGCTCTGGAATTAACAGAAGCCTTAAAACCGGATCTGGTTCTAATGGATATTAGAATGCCGGAGATGAATGGTTTTGAAGCTTCCAAAAAAATAATGGATATCTGTCCAACTCCCATAATTATATTAACTGCCTATGATGATAGAGGTATGGTTATTGATGCCGGAGATGCAGGTGTCGCTGCATATTTGAACAAACCTTTGGATTCTCAGGAGCTTGAAAGGGCTATTTTAATTTCAATGGCCAGGTTTAAGGATATAATGGTCTTAAGGGAGAAAAATAATGAACTTAATGAAGCTAATATCTTAAATCTTTCTCTTATGAAAGAGATTCATCATAGGGTTAAGAATAATTTCCAGTTAATTTCCAGTCTTTTAAATCTTCAGATTGGAAGTATTAGCGATAATATGTCAAAACATATTCTTGAAGCTGGTAGAGACAGAGTTCAAACTCTTGCTATATTACATGAGAAACTGTACGAAACTGGAAATTTGGTATCACTACCAATGAATGTTTTTGTTGAAGATTTATTAACAGCACTTTTGGAAGCTTATAATACAGTAGAAAATACTATTAATCTTGATACTGAAATTGAAAGTATTGTTCTTGATTCAAAAAAAGCCGTCAGTGTTGGACTTATACTTAATGAAGCAGTAACCAATTCTATTAAATATGCTTTTACAAATTATAAAGAAAAGAAAGCTTTAATTAGTGTTTCTATGAGTGTTNAAGATAAAGATATATTACTAAGTATTAAAGATAATGGGATTGGNGTGTCTGATATAGAAAGGATGAAATTGGGAGATACNCTTGGAATGCAATTAATTTTTTTACTGGTAGAATCCCAGTTGGAAGGAAGTATAGAAGTTAATTCTATAGATGGATTGGAATTTCTTATCAGATTTCAACCCTGAATAGGCTATTTAAAAATCCGGAGACGCGATAAATCCGGAGACGCGATACCTGGTCGTTCGTAAACTCACTGCTCGGCTATGCGTCCTAAAAATCGCGTCTGTACGGAAAGATTCGATAAAAAAACCGCCCGTTAAGGCGGTTTTTTTTATTCGTTGAGACGCAATGCCTGGTCGCCAACAAGTTGGCTGCTCGGCTATGCATCCCTACTATCGCGTCTTGATTATTTAAAGGATTTCTCCCAATTTCTTATAGAAGTTCAGTCTTCGCTTAGCATCTATTTCAGCTTCCTTGAAAAGGGCTTCAGCCTCATCCGGTGCTGTTTTATAAAGTGCAGAGTATCTTGATTCTCCTTTTATAAACTCCTGATAGTCAAGTTTAGGTTCTTTTGTTTCCCATTTAAACCTGTTCCCTTCTTCTTCTTCCGGGTTGTATCTAAACAGAGGCCAGTAACCTGACTCTACAGCTCTTTTCTGTTCTGACTGTGATTCACTCATATCAAATCCATGGGCAATACAAGGACTGTATGCAATTATTATAGAAGGACCATTATAAGCTTCGGCTTCCATAATTGCTCTTTGTGTCTGTATTCGGTTGGCACCCATTGATATGGAGGCAACATATACATAACCATAACTCATGCACATCATAGCAAGATTTTTCTTACCTGTTCTCATTCCGGCATTTGCAAACTTGGCTACTGCTGCAATTGGAGTAGCTTTGGATGCCTGTCCTCCGGTATTGGAGTATACTTCTGTGTCAAGAACAAGAATATTTACATTCTTCCCTGCAGCGACTACATGATCTAATCCACCGTAACCTATGTCATAGGCCCATCCGTCTCCACCAATTATCCACACACTCTTGTCTACAAAATAATCTTTTAGTTCAGATATTTTTGTAAGAATCTTTTTTGCTTCTCCATCAGTATCTCGCAGAGCAGGCTGTAAGAGCAGAGCGGTAGCAGTCTGAGCTAATATAGCTTCGTTACCCTTTTCATCCCAAAGTTCAATATTTCGTTTAAGAGCAGCTGCAAGATCCGATGTTGTTCCCACTTTAAGAAGAGCATCGACCTTGTTTCTAAGAAGCGTTCTATTGCTGTCCACTGCAAGCCGCATACCAAATCCATACTCTGCATTATCTTCGAAGAGAGAATTACCCCATGCAGGGCCTCTTCCGCTTTCAGCTTTACAATATGGAATTGTGGGAAAAGTTCCTCCATAGATTGACGAACATCCTGTAGCGTTGGCTGTAACCATATTCTCACCATAAAGCTGAGTTACAAGTTTAATATATGGTGTTTCACCACAACCTGCACATGCTCCGGAGAACTCAAAGAGAGGAGTTTTTAGCTGTGCTCCCTTAATAGACGTTTCCTTTGTTCCATCCACAATGTTGTTAGGAAGATCAGCAAAAAATTCGTAGTTTTCTTTTTCTCCCTCTTCTCTTTCTTTTCCAATGGGACTCATTACCAGTGCTTTTGTTTTTGCAGGGCAGACATCCACACATACACCACATCCTTCACAGTCATCGATATAGACCTGTATTTTATACTGCAGGTCTTTATCATTTTTGGTATTTGATTTGATTGTTTTAAAGCTTGAAGGAGCATTTTCCAGTTCAGAAGGTGCTATTTGTTTTGCTCTTATAGCTGCATGGGGACAAGCCATAACACAATGAGTACACTGAATACAGTTTCCGGATATCCAGGAGGCAACAGAAGATGAAACTCCTCTCTTTTCCAGTGCTGCTGTTCCTAATGGTATTACTCCGTCAAAAGACATCTGTGATACGGGAATGTCATCTCCTTTAATTCGAAGGACAGGTTCTATAATGTTTTTTGCGAAACTGCCTGCATTAACTGAAATTAGAGGTGGAGCTGTAAAGGATTTTGTGATACTGGATGGTATTACAACCTCTTCAAGAGCAGAAGCTGATTTATCAATAGAATCCCAGTTCATTTTAATTATCTCATCACCCTTTTTTGCAAAGGATTTAGCAACAGCTTTTTTTATAAGTTTAATAGCTTCATCTTCAGGTATAATTCCTGAAACTTTAAAAAAGGCAGCCTGCATAACAGTATTAATTCTAACTCCAAGTCCGGTTTCTCCGGCAATTTTTAGTGCATCAATGGTATAGAACTTAATTTTTTTAGCAATAATTTCTTCCTGCATATCCCTTGTAAGACTTTCAAAAACCTCAGAACCGGGAAGCTTGGAATTAAGCATAAATGTTCCGCCCTCTTTTAAGGGCCCCAGCATGTCATATTTACCAATATAGGCCTGATTATGGCAGGCTACAAAGTCTGCAGAATCAATTAACCAGGGCATATTAACACCACTGTCTCCAAATCTTAGATGGGATATTGTAATACCACCGGATTTTTTTGAGTCATAGGTAAAATAAGCCTGGGCATTTTTATTTGTATTTTCACCAATAATTTTAATGGAGTTTTTAGCAGCTCCCACAGTTCCATCAGCTCCAAGACCCCAGAATAGACAACTTACAACATCATTTGGAATTACATTTATTATTTCTTTTACTTCAATAGAGAGATTGGTAACATCATCATTTATACCAACTGTAAAATTATGGAAAGCCTTTCCATCAAGATGATCAAAAACAGCTTTTGTATGACTTGGAGTAAATTCTTTACTGGAAAGACCATAACGGCCACCAATAATTTTTACATCCTTACCCTTCATTGCAGCAACAATATCCAGATAAAGAGGTTCTCCAATTGCACCAGGTTCTTTTGTTCTGTCAAGAACAGCAATCTTTTTGCATGTATCCGGTAATGATCCCAGGAATGCTTCTACTGAGAAGGGTCGGTAAAGTCTTACTTTAATTGCTCCTACTTTTTCCCCTTTTGCTACCATATAGTTAACAGTGTGGTCAATTGTGTCACAAGCACTGCCCATGGCAATAATTACCTTTTCTGCATCCGGTGCTCCAACATAGTCAAATAGATGATACTGTCTGCCAATAACTGCAGCAACCTTATCCATGTATTCCTGAACAATTGCTGGTGTAACATCATAATATTTATTTACAGTTTCTCTACCCTGGAAGTAAACATCAGGATTCTGGGCAGCAACTTTAATTATTGGGCTTTCCGGTCGCATTCCCCTGTTTCTGAACTGTTCAATATATTCGGGTTCAATTAATGATTCTATTTCATCAAATGTAATCTGCTCAACTTTCTGAATTTCATGTGAAGTTCTAAAACCATCAAAAAAACTTACAAATGGGACCTGGGATTTTAAACTTGCAAGGTGTGCAACCAGAGCCATGTCCATAGTTTCCTGAATAGAGCTTGCTGCTGTCATTGCAAAACCGGTATTTCTCACAGACATTACATCCGAGTGATCACCGAAAATTGAAAGGCTCTGAGCCGCAAGGGATCTGGCAGAGACATGGAATACTGTAGGCAGCATTTCTCCGGCTATCTTGTGCATATTAGGAATCATTAGAAGAAGTCCCTGGGAAGCTGTAAATGTTGTAGTTAGTGCTCCTCCGCTTAATGAACCATGAACAGCTCCAGCTGCTCCTGCTTCTGACTGCATTTCTATGACATCAACGGTTTTACCAAAAACATTTTCCATGCCTGTACTGGCCCATGCATCAGCATTTTCTCCCATAGGTGAACTGGGAGTTATTGGATATATTGCCGCTACCTCACTGAAGGCGTAAGCTACATGTGCAGCAGCTGTATTTCCATCAATCGTAACCATCTTTTTTTCTGACATTTCGTATCCTTCTTATTTGCTTTATTTGCGTAAAAGTATACAAAAAAAGGCTCTATTTTTCAAGGTTAATTAGCTATTCCTAATCAATAAATTGATATTTTTTGATGATTATTGTGAAAATAGGCTGTTTAAACCGGGTCATTGAGTAAACTTATAGAAGCAAAATTTACAAAAGAGCTTGTTATACTACTATTTATGTTTCTTTTAGGGGGAGAGGCTGATTTTATTCCATTTTTTAACGAAGAAATAATATTTTCAATTTGTTCTGCATGATTAGGTAAGCTGAATTTTTCAATATCCGGTCCTTCGAAGTTATTCATATCCATAGATAACATTAATTCTATCTGTTGGAGTGTTCCTGCATTCATTTGCCGGGTTTCTTTCAAAAGACCATAATCCTTAAGATCTATCAAAAATTCTCTCTGCATAATTGGTGAAAGATAAGAAAAATCAATGTTGTTTTCTTTCACTATTTGTGATTTCTGTTTTTTTAAATTCGAAATAATTTCTTTACTGTAAAATTTACCAAGTTCAGATATTTTTTTACTATATTCTATTTTTAATTCTTTTCTTAGGGTTGCTCTTAATGGAATATCTACAGATTTATAAAAATTACTAAACTTAGTACTAAATATATTTTTAAAGTCTTTAACTATATCCAGGTCTCTTGCAATAAGAGGTTTCCCCCATTGAAGTGAATTTATAAAAAGATAACCGAATCCTTCCTGTACCGAGCTTGAAATAATAATTTTACCGGCATTCATAATATTAGCAAATGTAATTCCTTCCGATTCAAGAACTATTCCAGCCTGGGAAGCCCCTGGAATTAGTTTACCCATAAAACAATTGTCTACAATTTTTGAATAACCAATTTCTGTTTTTGAAACACCTGGCAGGGTTGGAAGAATATTTACAGGAATTGTGCTGCATTTTGCTAAAAGGCCTGCTTCGAGAACATTTTTTCTTCTTATGGTTCTAACCGGATAGATCATTAAGGGAGCACCCTTCATATATGAAGGTTCAGATTTAGAAAGGATTTTATCTATTTTGGTATAATAATTTATATTATCTTTATTTTTCAGGCTTTCAACTGGATTATTTAATAAGAATACCATTTTTTCCGGTATTCCTGCTGTAATTAAATAGTTTCTATCTCTGCTGTTTATTGTTACATATTTTATATTAGAACAAACGGGGTAGAGTGGCTGGGTTACATATTTATGAAGGGATTCCAAATTACTATATCTTGATTCTTCAGGGAAATCGTGAATTTGCAGTACCATTGTTTGTTCAGGAGATTCTTCTGCTATTTGTAATAAGGCTTCTGTGAAAAAAGGGTTTTTCCCTAAATGATAATTATGAATCCACCATATATTACCTGCAAAGTGTTTTCTTAAGATCTTTTTCAGGTTTTCCGGATAGGGATGCTTCTTCATATCAGATATGTATCCAAGTTCAGGGAGAATAATACATTCTATATCTGATCTACTGGAAATACTTATATCAAGTTTTGCCTTTATACCGGCAACAACATTATCTGTATTTTCATTATTCCCGCTTACCAGGGTTATTCCATCTAAATCCGGAAGATATTTAAGAACAGCAATTGCAGAGGATGTTATTACCTGGGTAACTCCACCCGGAAGAAGATGATAATGAAATATTACTAATCGCATGGATTAGCTGGTCTTCCCCATACATCTTCTACTAAACCCCGAAGCTTATTCTGGAGTACTGTATAAGAATAATGCTTAAGGCTTAATTCATAGTTTTTATCTGTTATTCGCTTTATCTCTACAGGATCATCCAACAACTTATTAGTTTGATCAACAGTTGACTGGGAGATAAAATCATCCATCTCAATTGCTTCAAAACCCTTTGGTTTTATATCGTAGGCATAAATTGAGTAATTATTTACTAAAATAGGTTTTCTAAAATACACTGCTTCCAGAAAGGCATTTCCAAATCCTTCCTGAAGAGATGGATAGGATACAAGATCTGCATGGGGGTAAATATCCTGAAGACTGTATATTTTTTCTCCGCTTTCTGTGTACCCCCTGGAATCACCAATAGATTCGCTCACAAAAAGAGCTTTTATTTTTAACAGTTCTGCAAATTCTTTTACTCTTTGTTCATATTCGTATCCCTCATCACCGGAGGCATGGCTAATAACCAGAACAGCTTTCCTTTTTAGTCTTGCAACAAGTTCAATAGCATGTTCAATTCCCTTTCGCTGAACTACTCTTGTTGGCTGAAGTACAAAAAGCTCATCTTCTGCTATACCAAAAGTTTTTCTAACATCTGCATTGTATTCATCAATAGGAGGTACTGGGTTTTCAAAATTCATTACATTAGGAATTAGTGTTGATGAAATACCTGTTCTGAGGCCCAGTTGGTGCCCGGCAGAAGAATTAATTACAACATGTTTTATAGAATTCAAGTGTGGAGGATAGTTTGCACCCAGATAATCCCAAACACAGTTTCTTAAAAATCTCTTTCTCTCCCAGAAAAAATCGTGATGGTGGGCAATAGTAGGTATATTGGTTTCTGCAATAACTTCGGTTATTGCCATAGCAAGGGGTATATTTAAAGGGATTGTGAGGGTATTTTGCGGTACCAGCATATCCAGATTAAATTTTTCAATAAACTCATATATTTTATCTTTTAGAAGATCTCTGAATATATGCATATCTCTGGAAAGTTGTCGGGGACGGGTATCTCCTCCGTTAAAGGCTTGTTTATACAGTCGTAAGGCTTCCGGATGTTTAAAATGGGTTTCCTCTACTCTAAAAGAGACTTTAGGATCTGTATCCAGCTCTCCAGCCATAAAAAAGCTTTTATAACCGAATCTGTCAAAGATATCTGCCCATTTTTTTGTTTCCAGGGAAACACCATCTGTTCCGGAAATCCTAAATGATATAAAGCCAATGTTCTTTTTGTCCATATGAATGTCCTTTTTAGAAGAATCTATACTTTCATTTTAGTATAAATCTCCTAAAGGTCAAGAATTTATAGATTTTTTATTTATTTTCAACTACTCTTTGTTCTTATGAAAAACAAGAAGAAACTACAATGGACCGAAAATACAAGAAAGATTTTAAATAAATGCAGGATATTCGATCTTTACCAGGTTGAAAGATTATCACCCGATGGAAAGGGTGGCAGTTTTTTTCTTTTGGACGCTCCAGACTGGATTACTGTTATTCCGCTTATAACTGACGGAAATGGGATTGATTGCTTTCTAATGGTGGAACAGTACCGTCATGGAAGTAATGAAATTACCCTGGAATTTCCAGCCGGAATGATAGATAAAGGAGAATTACCTATTGATGCAGTCCAAAGGGAACTACTGGAAGAAACAGGATATAAGGCAGATCAAGTATTTGAAATTGGAGCAGTTTCTCCTAATCCTGCCTTTATGAACAATATTAGTTATACTTTTGTAGCCAAAGATCTGAATTTTATTGGAGAACAAAATCTTGATGAGGATGAATTTATTCATTTTCATTTAATTCCATGTACGCAGGTTATTGAAAATATGGGTACAGGGAAATATTCCAATGGTGTTATGATGATGGCATTGGCATATTATCAAAGGTGGATTAAAAATTAATCGAGTTAATTTTTTTTCTGCCGAATCAATAGTTTTACAATTACTCTTAGAGGATATCCTCCATAAACAATACCCCATCCCAAAATTCTGAAACGTTCCTTCCACTCTGGTCTCATTGCAAGTGGATAATTGAAATTCTTTGTGCCTGAAGGATCATAGATGAACAAAGTACCCAGAAGTAATATAAAAATAAGAGCAATAATTTCTCTGATAATAA
>JGI24023J19991_10000727_pt1 | contig 25875 bp, 22 predicted proteins | sample Cruoilmetagenom1_FD_19991 | JGI IMG/M metagenome (IMG submission 19991) | reverse complement strand
ATATTCTTTCTTGAAACCTCAAAACCAATTTCTTGTAAAGCATCAGAAATATTTTGAGAAGTAACAGATCCGAACAGTTTGTACTCTTCTCCAACCTTAACTGGGATCGTAACACTTGCTCCATCAAGGTTAGATGCAAAACCCTGCGCTTCGGCTTTTAAGCCCTCTTCACGTTTCTGTATTATATTACTTTTTTGCTCCCAAATTTTTATATTTCCGGGAGTTGCTCTTATAGCCATTTTTTGTGGGATTAAATAATTCCTGGCTAACCCATTTTTAACTTCCTTTATTTCGCCCATTCTACCAACTGAGTCGACGTCTGTTATAAGTATAACCCTCATATTCTGAAAACCTCCGAGTATTTCTTGTTAAATCAGTATTACTAAAAATTTCTTCCCATACTCTATTTAATGTAGCACCGTATATGGAAGAAGCGCCATAAATCTTGATCTCTTGATAGTAGTGGCAAGCTGTCTCTGATGATAAGCGCAAAGACCAGAATTTCTTCTTGGCACAATCTTTTTCCTATCAGTAATAAATCTCGATAGCAAATCGACATTTTTATAATCCATTTCTATAGTTTCTGTGCAGAATCTGCAAACTTTCTTTTTAGTAAAATATCTTCCTCTATCTCTTCGTGAATCCATTATTGAGTTCCTCCTTCTTCTTGAGTGCTTTTAACCTCTTCTGAAGTTTCTGCTTTAGCTTCGCTTTCTACCTTAACTTCTTCAGCATTTTCTGATACGGCAGATTCAGCCTCTACTTCTGGAGCAGATTCAGGCTCAGCCTCTACTTTTGGAGCAGGTTCTGGTTCAGCCTCTACTTTTGGAGCAGGTTCTGGTTCAGCCTCTACTTTTGGAGCAGGTTCAGGTTCGGCCTCTACTTTTGGAGCAGGTTCAGGTTCAGCCTTAGGAGTTTTATCCTCTTTAGACTTCTTGTTCTTGTTAGCTGCTTCCTCAGTAATTTTGAGGGTCATGAATCTGAGTATGTCAGTATTGTAGAACTGAAGATGCTTTTCTATCTCTTTACTAGCATCAGGCAGGGCTTTAAATACAAGAATGTAATAAATTCCTCTTTTATGGTCCTGAATCTCATAGGCCAATTCCCTTTCAGCCCATTTCTCGGCTTTTACAATCTCACCTTGGTTGTTGGAAATTGAATCTTGGAGTTTCTGTTGGATTTTGGCAAGATCTTCTTCTGGCAGATCTGGCCTTGTTATATAAAGTGTTTCGTAATAGTTTGGCGTAATAGCCATTTTTTACTACCTCCTGTCTCGGTCATTTGGGCCCTGATGGTAGCTTGCAATTTTATCAGAGCGACAGATTATTTTAATATTCGTATATTTTACCTGTAAATACCAACTTGTTAAGATTATTTGGGGATGCGGCTTTAATACCGCATCCCAGTTTATTGTTTTTCATCAAATTAATAGCGGTGCAATTACAAGTGATACAATTGACATTAGCTTAATCAAAATGTTCATTGCTGGTCCTGAAGTATCTTTAAACGGATCACCAATTGTGTCTCCCACAACTGCTGCATGATGAGCATCTGATCCCTTTCCGCCCAGGTTGCCTTCTTCTATATATTTTTTAGCATTGTCCCATGCGCCGCCAGAGTTTGCCATCATAAGCGCTAGCATCACACCAGAAACAATTGCTCCAGCCAGAAAACCGCCTAAGCCTTCAGGGCCAAGAATAATNCCTATAACTATAGGGGCTATGACAGCAATGATTCCAGGGATGATCATCTCTCTAAGTGNAGCATCCGTACTGATAGCAACACATGTGGCAGAATCAGCTTTTGCTTCTCCTTCGAGAAGACCCGGGATATCCCTAAACTGTCTCCTTACCTCTTCGACCATTTTTTGCGCGGTTCTTCCGACAGCCCCCATTGTAAGAGCGCCAAGTAAAAACGGTAGCGTTCCGCCTAAGAGCAAGCCTGTAACAACATTGCTATGAGTTAGGTCAATTGAAGTCAAACCAACAGCCTTGGTATATGCTGCAAATAAAGCAAGAGCTGCAAGCGCTGCAGAGCCGATTGCAAATCCTTTTCCAATTGCCGCTGTTGTGTTTCCAAGTTGGTCAAGTTTGTCAGTGATTTTTCTTACGTCTTCTCCAAGATGCGACATCTCTGCTATACCGCCAGCGTTGTCAGCTACAGGACCGTAAGCATCTACAGACATTGTTATTCCTATGGTTGCAAGCATGCTCACAGCTGCGATTCCGATTCCGTAGAGTCCTGCGAACGAATAGGAAACTCCAATTGCAATAGCAATTACTATCACAGGAGCTGTGGTGCTCACCATACCCACTGAAAGTCCTTCAATGATGTTTGTAGCAACCCCGGTCTGAGATGCTTCCGCAATTTTTTTAACCGGAGGGCCTGAAGTATAGTATTCAGTTAATAGTCCGATTGCTATACCAGCCAATAACCCTAGAACAGCTGATAGCCATATCCAGATTATATATCCGCCTATTCCATCTACTAAACCTACTACTAAGAGCACTATCAGAGAAATTGCTAAGTAAATTCCACCTGCATAGAAAGTCGCCCTTCTTAGTACAAGATGAGGTTCCAAGTCTTTCATCCACTCAACGCTTTTGGACCCTATTATTGAGGAGAAGCTGCCTACCGCTATAAGTATTATTGGAATAGACATTAATGCTATTTCATTCACACCCATACCAGCGGCGATAACCATTGTCGCGATAACAGCGCCGACATATGATTCAAAAAGGTCAGCGCCCATTCCTGCAACGTCTCCAACGTTATCTCCAACGTTATCTGCAATTGTAGCGGGGTTTCTAGGATCATCTTCAGGAATGCCGGCNTCTACCTTACCTACCAGGTCAGCNCCNACGTCTGCTCCTTTAGTGAAGATACCGCCGCCAATTCTTGCAAAGAGNGCTACAGTACTAGCGCCCATGGCGAATCCACCTATAACNTCNGCGAAGTTTTGGGCGAATAGTGCAAGCGCGGAAGGATCGCTCGGATTTTCCGGAAGNCCTATTCCAAATGTAAAGGCTACTGAAAGCCCAATTAAGCCTAAGCCGGCTACTGACAATCCCATGACGTTTCCGCCTTTAAATGCTACTGCTAGGGCTCTACCCTGTCCTTCTGTAGCTGCGGCCTGCGCTGTTCTAACATTTGCCTTTGTTGCAGATTTCATTCCGAAGAATCCTGCAAGTATAGAGCAAAGAGCGCCGCCTATGTATGCGATCGCTGCTTTCCAGCCGATAAAAATGCCTAGTAGGATAAAAACTATGACAACAAAAATTCCTATTATCCTGTATTCTCTATTTAAGAAAACCATCGCTCCTTCATGTATTGAAGCAGAGATTTCCTTCATTGTGTCATTGCCTTCAGGAAGAGACTTTATCTCGCGATATACTAGATAAGCATATCCTAAGACAATTACACCTAAGATGAGCCCAAACAGGGCTGCTATTACTTCTCCCATTGGATTAAACCTCCTTTAATTAATGAGAACTTATTTGTTCTGTGTTTTCTTTATTTTTAGATTTAACATTGTACTTGTTCATGGCTTTTTCAAGCCCGTTGTTAATGATCTCTAATACCGCATCGGCAGCCGTTTGAATTGATTCTTCTACCATTGTACTCTCGCTTTTACTGAAGTTGGAAAGTACATGGTTTGCTCCATCCGATTTTGCATTAGGTTTTCCAATACCAATTCTGACCCTTATAAAATCTTTACTTCCCAAAGACGATATAATCGATTTAATTCCTTTGTTTCCAGCACTTCCGCCGCCCGGCTTTATCATTATCCTGCCAAACGATATATCCATTTCATCATGTATTACGATAATGTTTTCGGGGGGAATTTTATAAAAATCCGAGGCACTTGAAACCGCACCCCCACTGCGGTTCATATAGGTTTGCGGTTTTAAAAGAAGTATTTTATTGCCTTCTAAAAATCCTTCACCGTATAAACTTTGAAATTTATTCTTTTTTATATCTATTCCAACCCTTTTTCCCAATTCATCTACAACTAAAAAACCGACGTTATGTTTAGTCAGCGTGTATTCCTTCCCAGGATTTCCAAGTCCTACGACTAACATCATTAGGGTTAGCTGTCCTCTTCGGTTCCTTCTTCTTTAACTTCTTCAGACGCCGCTTCTTCGCCTTCTTCTTCACCCTCAACCTCTTCTTCTTCAGGTGCTTCGACCTCTTCAACCTTAGGAGCCAGAACAGTAACTATTGTGTCTTCATTATCATGCAGTATCGTTATGCCTTCTTCTATTTCCAAGATATTAACATGAATTGAATGACCTATTTCAAGCTCTGTAACATCAACTGAAAATGAGTTGGGGATATTTGAAGGTAAGCACTCAACACTAATCTCTCTTAGTATTTCCTCAAGTATACCGCCTTCCTTTACTCCTTTTGCTATACCTTCAATCTGAACAGGGACAGCAGCTGTAATTTTCTCTTTCATATCCAAAGTCTGGAAGTCTAAATGAATGGGTTTATCTGTTAGATAGTCATATTGAACTTCTCTTAGTAGTGACAACTTTGGGATATCCGTATCTCCGTCTTTAACGCGTATCTCAAGCAAGGTGTTTTCACCCGCTTCTGTAGATAGGGCTTGTTTTAACTCGACCGGGTTAATCACAAGAGATATAGCTTCTGTTCCCTTACCATACAATACCGCCGGAATATTACCTTCTTTTCTAATTTCTCGTGCCCCGCTTTTACCCATTCTTATTCTCTTTTGTACATTTAATATGCTCTGTGCCATTTTTATGCTCCTTCCATAAATTCTTAATGCTTGTTAGTTAAAAAGACTGCTTATGGATTCTCCTGTTGTTATTCGTTTTATTGATTCACCAAGAAGATCGGCGATTGTAAGAACTTTAAATTTATCACAATCTAACATTTCTTGAGACGGGGGTATAGTATCTGTAATTATAACTTCCTCAAGTGCTGAATCTTTAATCCTTTCAATTGCATTTCCTGATAGCACTCCGTGTGTACAGCAAAGAGATGCGCTCTTTGCTCCCTTCTCGATTAGCGCTTCTGCCGCTTGTATGGCAGTGCCGGCAGTGTCGACTAAATCATCAAAGAGAATTACGGATTTGCCTTCGACGTCTCCAATCACATTCATTATTTCCGCTTGATTTGGATTAGGGCGTCTCTTGTCCGTCATTGCAAGTCCGGCATCAAGTCTTTTTGCGAATGCTCTGGCTCTTTCCATTCCTCCTGCATCAGGAGAAACAATAACGAGATCACCGTTGTTCCTATTTTCTTTTATGTGTTTTAATAATACGGGGGCTGCGTATATATGATCTACTGGTATATTAAAGAATCCTTGAATCTGTCCAGCGTGAAGATCTACGGTAACTACACGGCTTATTCCTGAAGTTGTAATGAGGTCTGCAATGAGTTTTGCAGATATAGGGGCCCTTGGTTTAACCTTTCTATCTTGCCTTGCATAACCATAATAAGGTATGACTGCAGTAACCGATGTAGCAGAAGCCCTTTTTAAAGCATCCGTAAGAATTAGGAGTTCCATTATATGTTCGTTAGTAGGTGGACATGTAGACTGTAGAACAAATACATGACATCTCCTTACACTTTCAGATATCTCAGTTGAAAGCTCGCCGTCACTAAAGCGTCTTATTTCAGCTACACCCAACGGAACGCCCAAATATTTACACACTGCTTCCGTCAGGGGTACGTTCGAAGTCCCACAAAAGATCTTGAAATTATCCATTTGAATTTATGTCAATTAAAATTCTTGATTACCCTAAATAAAAACAAGGTATTATAAAAGACATAAATGATAATTCAAGGCATATTAAGGAGTCATTGAAAAATTAGCTTGACAACAAATCTCACAGAAAAGCAAAGAGACATAATTAATTCTCATAGAATTGCGAGAATGGCAACAGTGGACAAATTTGGAAAACCATTAGTACTTCCTGTTTGTTTTGCTTTTGATGGCAGTTTTATTTACTCCCCTATCGATAAAAAACCTAAAACCGTTTCAGCAGGTAAATTGAAGAGGGTAAGGAATATTATCAATAATTCTAATGTCTCCCTTGTGATTGATGAGTATGTAGAAAACTGGAGCATGCTTTACTATCTAATAATTCAGGGCACAGCCGAATTGATTGATGAAGGTGAAGAGTACAAGAATTCGTTGACTATGCTTTCTGATAAATATGATCAATACCGTGAGATGGGGCTTGAGAATTTAGGCGCTCCTGTAATTAAAATAACTCCTGAAAAAATAATATCTTGGGGTGATTGATAAATTGAGATAAGCGCGTATTTTTAATCATCTTAATTTATTCAAGATAGACATTATTCATTCTAAATCTTAGATAAAGAATCATACGATAATTTAGATAAAGTGATCATATCTATGAACTATAAGGCTAGACATGATTGAAGCAGGCACAGGAAGTTCTAATCTCGAAAATAGTATTGACGCTGCGAATGCAGCCACAAAGCAGGCAATGGACAATGCCGGGATTGATAAAGCCGACTGGGCATTGGTTTTTTGTACTTTCCCCCATAGAGCGAATTATGAAGAGATATTAAAGATTGTTTGCCAAATTACTAATACAAAAAATGTGAGTGGATGCAGCGCTATAGGCGTACTTTCAAATTATGGTGAGACAGAAGCTCAGCCTAGCATAGTTGTCTTAACAGTTTCCTCAAAAAGCATCAAGTCTAAACCATTTGTCATTTATCAGTTGGGCGCCGGTGGTATGAAAGCAGGTGAAGAAATAGGAGAGCTATTAAAATCTTCTAAGAGTTCAAGTTCAATTCTTACTTTATTACCCGACCCTTTTCATATTCATCCGGAGCTGCTATTTAAAGGTATAGAATCAAGATTAGGACAGATTCCTATAGTCGGAGCCACAGCCTCCGAGGACCCCAGGATTAACGACACTTTTGAATTTTATGGCGATAGCGTTGCCTCCAGTGCTGTAGCAGGACTTTTGTTGGATGGAGATTTTTCTTATAAAGTCGATATTACTCAAGGGTGTCAATTAGTAGGACCTCCTTGTGTTGTAACAAAATCTAATAAAAACATTATTTCAGAGCTTGATGGAGAACCAGCCTATGAGGTTCTAAAAAAGCGTGTTCCAAATGGCATACTTGAGGAGCCAATGGATATTTTGCGTCTACTTTTTGTAGCCTTCCCGCCTGATCCTGATCAACAGGATATCAGTGGGAGTGATTATCTAGTAAGAAACCTTATAGGGGTGGACCAAAAGTCGGGTTATGTTGCAGTTCCTCAGAATGTAAAGGAGGGGCAACTGGTTGGTTTTACATTGAGAAACCCGGAAATGGCGCGGGAAGACCTAAAACAAATGTTAGATAGAATTACTTCTAATCAAAATCCCGAACATTCTTTTAAATTTGGATTATATTTCAATTGCTGCGCAAGGGGATCTTCACTATATGGACATCAGGGTATAGATGCGGCATATATAAGCAATGCCCTCGGGGATGTCCCTTTTATAGGTTTCTTCGGTAACTCGGAGTTTGCTCCAATTCAAGACAGTAACCATCTTTTTACTTACACTGGTGTGCTAGTTCTGTTCTCTGATAAGTGATTACACTTAAATCTGCTGATAATTATGCTTATGCTCNACATTCCCTTAATATCTTAAACCCCGATATTCTAAAACATTAGTAGAAATCTAGATGGATTNACGTCTCAAATTGTTATAGCGCCTTTATGTTATGTGTGATAATATTATGTGGCGTCTTGGTGTTACTAGGCAAGTTATGCCGAAGTGGCGGAATTTGGTAGACGCGCTGGACTCAGAATCCAGTAAGCATTGCGCTTGTGGGGGTTCAAATCCCCCCTTCGGCACCAAAACTGAAGCTTGTTGACTTGAGTTAGTTTGGTTGATTTGAGTTAGTTAAAGATAGGGGTATGAAGAATGGGGGTTTCGAATGTCAAAACTAAAACCACAGCTCATTATCACTGGATCAAATAAGAAAAAAAACGGTTTCGCAAGCGGAATTGGTCACTTTCTTATTTTAGTCCTTGTATTTGTGCTAGGCATATATGTGGGGATGAGGGTAGATAATACGGACTTGGACGGAGAGCGGATCAGTGAAAATTCTCAGGACAGCGCTCTAGTAAGTCAAAATATTTCTGGGGATTCAGAAAAAGTGGTTGTTGAAGATGCCCAAGATCTTTCACCTCAGTCAGTACCTAAAAGATATACAGATGTAATTGAAAATAAGATTGAAGGCGCGAATTTAGAAATATCCTCCACGGATAAAAATACTAAACTAGTTGATGCTAGTTCTACGACTATAGATGAAGATACATCTCCAGCGAACCTAAACAATGAATTAAGCCTTGTAGAGGGAGGTTTGGCAGCATCTGACTTAACCCCTGAAGATTCATACAGGCTGCAGGTTGCCGCATTTGGTAATCTAGATGACGCCAATGAATTAGTTAGCGAGCTTAAACTAAAAGGCTATGATGCATATATTGTTACAACTTCCAATTCTAGAGGAGAGGTTTGGAACCTAATAAAGATCGGTAACTTTAAAACTGCCCAGGAGGCATGGAATTTTTCAACAATTTATCAAAACAAAGAAGAAGGAGAAGTTTTTGTTGAAAGTTTAAACCGGGGCAGGTTATATAAGGAGTCTTTGGAAGAGAGCAGTGAATAACAATAGTAATTTAGATATAAAGAAAGCAAATATCTGTTAGCTATTGCGTAGAGAGCCAGCATAACTCTCTGCAATTATTGCATAAATAATACTCCAAAACTTTTTTTGCAATTGCGAAGAAAGTGCTTGACATAAAGATACAAAAGTCGTATAGTTTTACAGTTGAGTAGCTCATATCCAGGTTGTTTACCGGGGCAGGGTTAAATAATAAACAACATTATTTATTCGGTTAAAGGGTGCAATTATGAAATCAGCAAAGTTTAGAGAAGTTGAGCAACAAGTTCCGAGAGAAGTAGAAGGACTCGAAGAATTTAATCAGGAAGATGATCAGGGATATCCGTCTATCAATATAGCAGATAGCGGAATTACTGATGATGAACCTGAGTTTAGCGTTGAAATCGAAGAAAGTCCGGCCAGCGAAGAGAAGAAAGAGGATAAGTGGACACCGGATGAACAGTTTAGACTTCTCTATGTTTATTTTAAAGATATGGCGGTTGAATCTCTTTTAACTGCTAAAGAAGAAGTTGAGGTTTCAGCTCAAATTAAAAAATGTGAAGCTAAAGCGATTGAACTTACTATTAATGTAGATAAGCTGAGAAAGAAAAGAGAAAGCCTTATTAAAAGAGAGACCAAGACCGGTAAAAACCGAATAAGCGAAAAAGAGTTAACCAAAAGAATAGAGAGCCTTAGCGCGTTTATTACAGTGTTTTCAGAGCGCGCATGTGATATGAAGGAGAGATTCGTTAAAGCTAACCTAAGGCTTGTTGTGAGTATTTCAAAAAGATATATGGGAAGAGGATTGCCGCTAACTGATTTAATCCAGGAAGGTAATGTTGGGTTAATGAGAGCAGTGGAAAGATTTGACCATACAAAAGGTTATAAGTTCTCCACATATGCGTCATGGTGGATACACCAGGCTATTTCAAGAGCGCTATTAGACCAAACTAGAACCATAAGAGTTCCAGTATATGTATTAGAGCAAGCAAGCAAGGTATATAGGATTAGCTCGATGCTGCATAAAGAGATGGGAAGAAAACCCCTACCTGAAGAAGTAGCAGAAATAGCTGGTATCTCGGTCGAAGGTGTGAAAAGAATTCTTGAATCAACTAACGATGCCGCAAGATTAGATAATCCTATCATGGATGGTGAGAAAACTACTCTACTGGACTTCATCTCAGATGATAAGGCGCCAGCTCCAGATTCTGTCATGGCAACCACAGCGCTTACTCAGGAGATAAGAGAAGCGTTAAACATCCTAACTCCACGTGAAGAAGAAATAATAAGACTGAGGTTTGGAATAGACCAGGATGGTACCTACACGTTGGATGAAATTGGTAGAAGGTTTGATCTGACTAGGGAGCGTATCAGGCAGATTGAAAAAAGAGCCCTTGAGAAACTAGCTGAAGCTGATTCTGGTGATGTTCTAAGAAGCTTTCTTGCTTTGTAATAAGCTCATTACCACTCTAAAATTGCGACAATTTCTATTTTTTAACACTGCATAGACTTTCCTTAGAAGAGTTCTATCCTACAGAGCATTGTCATTGCCCCACATATAGTGTAATTTCACTTTATAAAATGAAGGCATACTCTCCTATAATCATAATTGGAATGAGCCGCTCGGGTACCAGTATGATTACTAGAATGCTGGATGATCTGGGACTGTTTGTTGGTAAAAAGCTCACTGGGAACCATGAAGCTCTATTTTTTCGAGAAATTAATGATTGGTTACTAACTCAATCTAGTGGTGGTTTGGAGAATCCGGCAACAATAAAATATCTGCTTCAAGATAAAGAGGCTAGAGAACTTTTTAGAGAATTTGTTGCTTTTGCGATGAGAACACCCCATGTTATTTCATTTCTGGGTTTCAGTAAATACTTAAACTATAGGACGCCAGAAAAGCTTGATATACCCTGGGGTTGGAAAGACCCTCGTAATACTTTTACTTTACCCTTTTGGTTAGACCTTTTTCCCACAGCTAAAGTGATTCATATATATCGTCATCCTCTAGATATTGCAAATAGTTTAATTACAAGAAGGGAAAGAGGACTTAGCAGATTAAAAGATAGACATAGCAATTTCAGACCATTTTACTGGTACTACTTAATGCAGAAGTTTATAATCAAAAACAGAGTATTTGTAGATATACGCGGCGGCACTCTAGAAGAAGGATTTGCTATATGGGAGGAGTATTTATAAGAAGCGCGGTTACATGTAGATAGTCTTTCGGATCGCGCTATTGAAATTAAATATGAAGATTTTTTAGAGCGCCCCAGAGAAATTTTGAAATCATTATCTGAATTTTGTGGCCTTGATGCTACACAGAATGAAATTGAAAAGGTTGCATCACAAGCTAATAAAAACAGAGCCTATGCATACCTAAAAGATCCAGAGTTGAAAGCCTTTTCTCTTGATGTCTCCGATCGCCTTAAATCTTATTGCTATTAATAACCTAGTCCTTATTAAATACCAATTCTTTGACCTCATCTGATTCAATAGAAAGTTCTACTCTAATATCGTCGGAAAATTCTCTAATCCATGAAATCATACTTTTATAGATCTGGACCCTCTGAAATTTTAAATATTTATACTTTCCGTCAGTTGAGGGAAATAGTTCACCTAGTATTGCTGGGCTATCGGGAAACCTCTTTTTTATAGTTTCGAATAGTACTTTGTTGTGCTTTGGAGTTCCAAGAGATATATAGTCGATCTGTTTTGTATTAAGTTTAGCTAATAGTTCTTGTATCATTTTTACATATAACTCTTCCCATCCTGTTATCCTTATTATAGGGTCAAGCCTTACACCTACTGTATAACCTGCTTCTTGACACCTTCTGGCTGCCTCCAGCCTCTCCTTAAATGGTGGAGTTTTGTGCTCAATCATATCGGCAATATGCTGGGGGCTAAAAGTCCAGGAAGGTATTACATTTTTTGGAGGATTATTTACAGATACTAGATTTTCAACATTAGTGCTCTTTGTTCTAAACTCGATAGTCCCATTTGGATACTTTGTAAAAAGGCTGACAATATCTGTTGAAAATTCAGTTAGGTCATCAAAGGCCAAAGCATCGCATACTTCTCCTACATGAAAGTACGGATTATCATAACTATTTAATAATTCTTCGATCTTCTCCAAAACTTCGTCCCGGTTAACAAAGATTACAGGGACTTTAGTTTGGAAGTAATACTGTAAGTAGCAGTACTCGCAGTCATATTTGCAATCGATCTCATGAAATAAATAGAACTGACCATGGTCCATCCTCCCTATACTTTTAACCAGTTCTCCTTTCTTGCTAGCAAGGGCTAGAGAATTTTTATCTTCATCAGCTCTTTGGTTAAAAGGTTTTTCCTGTCCAATTTTTTTGTAGTCTTCAATGAAGATAATAGGAGCAGAGTCTATTTTGGATAATATTTTTTTTGTAAAAGGATGGTCTAAGACGTTTTCTTCAACATAGATTTTGTCCGGAATTTGAATCAAGATTTAGATTACCTTAAGTTATCAAAATTCTTGTTATATCCAAATAATATAAATGGATATTACTTCCTTAATAACTGACCGAGTTTCATAGCAAGCCCTATGTCTCCTGACATTTTTACCTTGCCCGTCAACAACGCGCTTTCCGGACGGAGTTTTCCTGTAAACATATCAACGAAGTGCGCATCGCTGGCTTTAAAAGTACATTGAGCATCTTCTTCGGTTTCCCTTACACCCAAAGTTTCTTCTCTTAGGTCAACTATCCAGATTCCGCCGTCAGGGCCTTTTAGTTCAAACTTATAGACCGCTCTAATTTCAGAAAGCTCATTGGATTTTTCTTTTATTTTTATCTCTACTTTTTCAAATATCTCTCTAGTTGTAGCCATTGAATTTGTCCCCTTAATATTGGGAAAGAATTTTACCATTGATATGTCATTTTGTGCAATATTAGAATCAAATAATTGACGCTAAGCGTTTAAGGATTTACAATTCCATTGCATTTTAAATAGGAATATTAATAATGAGTATAAGTTACCCTAAAAACCATGATGTCATAGTAATCGGTGCCGGGCATGCCGGGTGTGAAGCTGCGCTTGCGTCTGCAAGGATGGGATGTAGAACACTTGTGCTAACGGCCAATGTCGACACAATTGGTTTAATGTCGTGCAATCCATCCATAGGCGGCGTAGGTAAGGGGCATCTGGTAAAAGAGATAGATGCTCTAGGTGGGGAAATGGGAAAAGCTGCTGACCATGCAGCTATACAATTCAGAAGACTTAACACTAGAAAGGGCGCAGCTGTTCAAGCCACTAGGATACAAGCTGATCGTCAGTCCTATAGAGCTTATATGAAAAAGGCTCTGGAATCCGAAAAGAATATGGATATCAAGCAAAGAATGGTAGAGAGTTTCCTTGTTGAGGGAGACCGTATTGCCGGAGTAAAGACTAACCTGGGAGAACATTTCTTTGCAGATGCCGTAGTGGTTACTCCGGGAACTTTTCCTAATGGCCTAATTCATATTGGCGCAACTAAAATTTCTTCAGGACGGGCGGGTGAAGCAGCGGCTACGGGTATTTCAGAATCATTTGGGAGTATTGGTTTCAAAGTTGGCAGGTTAAAGACTGGCACACCTCCAAGGTTTGACGGCAGGACAATAAAATGGGATTTGCTCGAACCTCAGCCAGGTGATGAAAATCCCAAACCGTTCTCATTTACAAATGATATAATCCAGAGAGAACAGCTTCCTTGCTACATAACGTACACAAACAAAAGAACTCACGAAGTTATAAATAACAATCTTCATAAATCTCCTCTCTATTCTGGTGAGATTAAAGGGGTAGGACCCAGATATTGTCCCTCAATCGAAGATAAGATTGTAAAGTTTCCGGATAAAGATCGTCACCAGGTATTTCTTGAGCCCGAAGGGTTGAATACTTATGAAATATATCCAAACGGAATCTCAACAAGTCTTCCGCTTGAGGTTCAATATGAATTAGTAAGAACTATTGATGGGCTAGATGAGGTCGAGATTATGAGGCCCGGATACGCTGTAGAGTACGACTACGTGGATCCGACACAGTTAAAACCTACATTAGAGACCAAACTGATTGAAAATCTATATTTTGCAGGACAGATAAACGGTACTACAGGTTATGAAGAAGCTGGGAGCCAGGGATTAGTCGCGGGCATAAATGCGGCGCTTCGAGTAAAAGGTAAAGATCCCTTTATTCTAAAGCGTTCTGAAGCATATATTGGTATTATGATTGATGACCTGGTCACTAAAGGGGTAGACGAGCCCTACAGAATGTTTACTTCCNGAGCTGAGTACCGCCTTATTCTCAGAGAAGATAACGCCGATATGAGATTAGGTGAATTGGGTTATAATATAGNATTATTAAAACAAGAGGATTACGCTAAATTTGNAATAAGGAAGAAAGCAGTAACAGAAGAATTATCGAGGTTGGAAAGTATTAAAGTCGTACCTAACTCTCAAGTTAATGAGATACTCATTAGACTAGGCGCCTCTCCTATCAAGAAACCCCATTCTTTAAAAGAACTTTTAAGACGCCCTGAAATTTCATATCGGGACCTCAAGTTTTTTGAATCAAATGGTGATCAAGGTTTAATTGCCGAGGATGTAGTCTCTCAGATTGAAATGGACATTAAATATGAGGGCTATATAAAGAGACAAATGGAGCAGATTGATAAATTTAAGAAGTTAGAAGACTTTGTCATACCCAATAGCTTTTCATATGATAATATCCCGGGATTATCCAAGGAAATTGTCCAAAAACTTACAAACATTCGCCCTAACTCCTTGGGTCAAGCCAACAGAATTTCAGGAGTTACTCCTGCAGCAATTTCAGTTTTAATGGTTTATCTAAAACGGGACGGTAGTCAAAAGCAAGCTCAGGGTCATTCTATCTCTTCATGATCTTCAAGCTCTTCCAAATCTAGTTCTTCTTCCTCCATAAGATCCATCATATCTTCATAGTCTCCGCCTATGTATCCAGAATTGTCCGGATCTTCTAGCATCTCTACAAGATCTTTTATTTTTCTTTTTGCTTTCCTAGGCATGTTCCCTGCCCTCCGTTACTTAGTTTAAAACTATTGCTAATCATTTTCACCGATATTATAAAATCAACTAACTTAAAATCAATACAAATATATTATAGCGGAATTTTTTTTAATTTGTTCAATTTCTTAAATATATTCATACATATACTTCATGAGTTGTCGGGGGATAATAATTCGAGCATCTTGTTAACATCAGTTGTCGGCAGGTTGCATACATGATTTAAGCAAACATATGCTGTGGCTTTTCCTTCTATGCTTGACTGGCCTTTTGTGAAATCTGCAATTTCCGTAATCTCTGGGGCATCTTCTTTTCCCCGAAGTAGCACAACTTTGCTAGGACTGTAATTTTTTCTGATCGCATCTATCATAGCTTTAGTATCATCAGATTCTGGGTCACCAACTATTACTACTTCATGTGATGGTCCTAAACCAAAATCAAGACCCATCATAAATAGAGTGTAGGCCATAGGACCGCTCTCAATGGTTTCAGAAAAAGCCTGTCCTAGCTTAGACGCTTTTTGTTCATATTCTACTTCACCTGTAATTCTGGATAATTTAAGTAGGTTAAGACCTGCTACAGAATTGCCGGAGGGAATGGCGCCGTCATATATCTCTTTTTGTCTGGATATTAGCTCTTCTGCTTCATTAGAAGTAAAGTAATAACCTCCGTTCACATTGTCCCAGAACCCTTTATCCATTTCATTTTGAAGTGACAATGCGGCTTTCAAATACTTAATATCAAAAGTGCTCTCGTATAGCTCAAGCAGACCCCAGATAAAAAAGGCATAGTCATCCACATTTGCAGTAATTCCGGCATCGCCTTCTCTGTATCTATGAAGGAGTTTGCCTTTATCGTCTCGCATATCTTTTAAAATGAAGTTAGCAGCTTTTATAGCAGCCTCGGTATACTGAGGTTCATTGAAAATTCTGCCAGCCATTGAAAAGGCAGCTATCATGAGACCATTCCAATCTGTGAGAATTTTGTCGTCTTTATAGGGGTGGATCCTCTTTTCACGTACCTCGAACAGTGTGGAGCGAGCTTTTTCGATTTTCTCTGAGAATTCTTCTTCACTTATTTCATATGAAGGAGCAATATCAGATAAAGACTTTTTAAGGTGNAGAATGTTTGCCCCTGTNTGATGACCTCCCGCTTCTTCTGTGAAATTACCTGATTTACTTGTATTGAAAGTAGTTATTATCACCTCTGCGTCTTTGTCGCCTAAGGTCTCTTTTAATTCCTCTTCAGTCCAAACGTAAAATTTACCTTCTTCACCTTCACTATCAGCATCTTCTGCTGAGTAAAACCCACCTTCTGGGGAGGTCATATCCCTAAGGACGTAAGTTAATATCTGACGTGCGGTTATTTCATATTCTTTTTTCCCCGTAGCCTGATAAACCTCAGTGTATGCCATTGCCAGCATTGCCTGATCGTAAAGCATTTTTTCGAAATGGGGCAGAAGCCAGTTTGGATCTGTTGAATAACGATGAAAACCAAATCCGACGTGGTCGTAAACTCCACCAAGACGCATTTCCTGTAAAGTCTTTTCAACCATATCCAATGCTTGCTGATCTCCAGTACGCTTCCAATAACGCAATAAAAACAGGTGATTATGAGGTGTAGGAAATTTTGGCGACCTGCCAAAACCGCCGTTTTCTTCATCAAAATTTCTTAGGAGCTGATTATACGCAGTATCCAGGGTTTTTGTTGAAAGATTTCTACTTTGCGTATTTTGTGAAGCGTCAGTTGCTTTCTTAACCGCCTCCGTAATAGATTCAGCAGAATTAAGTATGTTTTTATTATCTTTCTCCCAGGCCTCTTTTACCTTTGGAACAAATTCCAACATTCCGAGTCTTCCATAACGACTCTCTTTTGGTATGTAAGTAGCTGCGAAAAAAGGTTTTTTGTCTGGCGTCATAATGACATTTAGCGGCCAGCCGCAACCTCCTTTAGACATCATCTGACACACTGTCATATATATATTATCGATATCCGGTCTTTCTTCACGGTCTACTTTTATTGAGACGAATGTTTCATTCATAAGCTTTGCAACTTCTTCATCTTCAAAAGACTCGTGCTCCATTACATGACACCAATGGCATGTTGAATACCCAATTGATAAAAGTATGGGCTTATTTTCCTTTCGGGCTTTCTCAAAAGCCTCTTCTCCCCACGGATACCAATCTACCGGGTTATCGGCGTGCTGGAGTAAATAAGGGCTTTTCTCATTTTTTAAACGGTTCGAATGTTTCATCTCTTTTGATCCCGAGGCATGAGCCCACTTGGCATAATCTAGTGCGAAAACACAAAGTAGTATCAGGAAAGTTATAAATCCTATATAGAAAGTATGATTTCTAAATGCAGTTCCTACTCTATCTAATATTATTTGTTTCATCTAACACTTACTGAGTTTACTGTACCTTAATTCATTTACAAGGATGATTATATTAATAAAATGGATTCATACATTTACTTGTAATATGTATTCTCCACCAGATATTTATTATCTAATATCTTGGTTATAATTGATTGCGTACGAGCAGGTTATGCAGATACTAGGCGAAAAATATTCGAAAATTATTCTTGAAGAGAAACTCTTGCTCACAAATCTTCTAGCTGAGATTGAGATACTTTCTGATGATAATCTTAAAAATAAGCTGACTGCCGTTATAGAGAATTTAGAGAATTTATTTTCAATCGTATTTATTGGTGAGTTCAGTACTGGAAAGTCCTCGATTATTAATACCCTCTTGGGTCTAGATGTCCTTCCTGAAGGAATTACTCCTACCACTGATGAGATAGCAGTTATCAGACATGCCGATCAAAAAATGGAGTCTATTGAAAACGGGAGCCGTGTCATCTCCATACCTGAAGAGAGACTTAAAAATATTCTTCTGGTCGATACCCCCGGTACTAATGTAACTATAGAGCAGCATCAAAAAATTACAGAAGAGTTTATACCAAAAGCGGATATTGTTTTTTTTACTATAGGCGCAGAGCGCGCTGTGACTGGAAGCGAAGCCAAGCTCATTGAGTTTATTAAGCAAGAATGGCTTAAAAATATAGTTTTTGTTCTAAACAAGATTGATGTAGCAAAAGATAAAGAGGAATTAGATCATCTAATAAATCATACATCGAGCGAGCTTGAACGTGCATTCAATTTTAAACCCCATGTTATTCCAGTTTCTGCAAAACTAGCAAAAGAGGCTAAAGCAAATTCAGATTCTGCAATTTATTCAAAGAGCGGTTTTGAGCAGCTTGAGGAATATATATTTAAAACTCTTGGGGAAGAAGAGCGCATAAGAATGAAGATCGAAAGCTCTTCTGAGCTTGCTTTGAGCCTTTGCTCCGAAACAGAACATGCTATAAATGCCAACTTGGATAAAATATCTGAAGATATAGAGAAACTAGCTGGGTTCCAAAGAAAGCTTGACGGGATGAAAGATGAAATTATAGGCAACTCCTCACAGTTTACAGAGCGAATCAGAAGTAGACTCTTAGAATTTAAAACAAGAGGGGTCGAATTTATTGACGATCTCATTAGATTTCAGAATATATTCAAGTTGATTAGTAAGGATAAGGTCGCTAAAGAGTTTGAATATAAAGTATCCCGTCAGATAGTTTCAGAACTTGAGAAGGATCTTGACTCTATGGTTACATGGACTGAGAAATCAGCAAGGACTTTGCTCGATAGCACAATCAATTTTTATAATAGTTCAATAAAGCCTGAGACGCCAAGTATGGGTTCAGGCTTTACATATGACAGAACAAGGCTCATTGATACAGTGAGGTCTGAGCTAGAGGCGAAAAGGAAAAGTATTGACCCTTCGGTGCTGGGTGGAAATCTTGTTGATTCTGCAAGAGGCGCTGTAGCTTCGGTACTGGGTGTTCAGGTAGGTACACTTGCGATTGGTACCGCTGTAGTGACAGCTTTCTCTTCATTCATAGTGGATATTACCGGCATACTAGCGACAATTGCAGTGATGGCAACAGCATTTGCAATTCTCCCAAAAAAGAGAAGAGACGCAATGAAAGAGTTTAATCACAAAGTGGACGCCCTTATTGAAGAGATGACTTCAAGTGTGAGCTCTCAGCTTAAGCGCGACTTTGATGGAATTAGTCTTCAAGTTACCGATTCCCTGGTACCACTTAAAAATTTCTATAAGATTGAAGCTGAAAAATTAGAACAATCCAAAAAGAGAGTTGCAGATATTAGAGAAAAAATTGAAACAATCAGAAATAATGACCCGAACAACAGCCTATTATAGTCTATAAAATTCCACTTATAATTCAGCCTACCAAGATTATTCTTCTCATAGTTTGATTTTCGCCTTATAGTCTGGATTATTAGGGTAGTTTTTAAAGATTTAGGATCCGGGATAGTAAGCGCGCTTCGACTTAATTTATTATAACTCCCTACTACATACGCGAAGCTTAAAGATTTTCCTTACATAAGGAGAGGAATGTATTTGTATGAGAAAAGATAATATTAGAAATATAGCAATTATAGCTCATGTAGACCACGGCAAGACTACACTTGTAGATGCTATGCTACAGCAGAGCAATGTCTTCCATGAACACCAGCAGGTTGAAGAAAGAGTCATGGATTCGATGGATTTGGAGAAAGAACGTGGAATAACTATTACAGCTAAAAATACTGCAGTTCTTTATAAAGATATCAAAATTAACATAGTTGACACACCGGGCCATGCGGATTTTGGAGGAGAAGTAGAAAGAAGCCTAAATATGGTTGACGGCGCTTTACTTCTCGTTGACGCAAGTGAGGGCCCTTTGCCTCAAACCCGTTTTGTAGTGCAGAAGGCTCTTGAAAAAAAACTCCCAATTATTCTGGTGATAAACAAAATCGACAGATCAGACGCTCGTCCAGATGAGGTAATAGATGAGGTCTATGATCTATTTATTGAGCTTGACGCAAACGAAGAGCAGATAGAATTTTCTATCATATACACAAATGCGAAAATTGGCGCGGCGCACAAAGAAATAGATGATTCCTCGGATAATCTGACACCACTTTTTGACCAGATCGTAACTTCAATTCCTGGCCCTGAAGTTGGGGACGGCTCCGTCACACAATTTCTAATTACTAACTTGGACTATGATAACTATGTTGGCAGGCTCGCTATTGGAAGGATGATGAGCGGGGAGCTTGAGTCTAATAAGAGTTATGCGCTATGTGGTGAGGGTGATTCGGTATCAAATATAAAAATTTCTGTCTTATACACCTACACAGGCCTTCAGAAAACACAGGTCGATAAAGTCGAAGCAGGTGATATTATCGCAATTGCAGGAGAAGAGAGCGTTCAAATTGGGGACACGGTTTCTAAAATCGAAAACCCTGTTCCGCTTGAGCGTATCAAGGTGGATGAGCCTACAATATCTATGATTTTTTACGTTAATAACGGACCCTTTGCTGGGAAAGAAGGTAAGTTTTTAACCTCACGACAGATAAGAGAGAGGCTAGATAGAGAGAAGCTCAGAAATGTTGCAATTCAGATTAAAGATACGGATAGAGCAGATGCTTTTGAAGTAGCAGGGCGAGGAGAGCTACAGATGGCAGTATTAATTGAAACCATGAGACGCGAAGGTTATGAGTTTATGGTCTCTAAACCCACAGTTATAACAAAAGAAGAAAATGGTATGACTACAGAGCCGGTTGAGCGCATTTTTATTGATGTACCTGAAGAGTTTGTAGGAGTTATTACCGAGAATGTTGCCAAAAGAAAAGGGCATATGGTGAATCTTCATAACAACGGTAACGGACGGGTGGACATTGAATTTGTAATTACTTCGAGAGGTTTAATTGGATTTAGAAGCCAGTTTCTGATTGATACTAAAGGTTCCGGAGTTATTAACACCCTATTTGATGGTTATGAGCCGTGGTATGGACCTATCCCGCAAAGATTAACAGGCGCTTTGGTCTCAGACCGTCCGGGGAAAATAACTACATACGCAAGCCTTGCTATGGTCGATAGGGGCGAGCTATTTGTTGAGGTAGGTACACAGGTATATGCGGGAATGATAATAGGTGAAAGAAATCGAAATGGGGATCTCACTGTGAATATTACTAAAGAGAAGAAGCTTACAAACATGAGAAGCTCTACTTCTGAAGCGACTGTTGTTTTAAGACCCCCAAGACCTTTGTCGCTAGATCAAGCTATTGAATTTATAGCCGAGGATGAACTTGTTGAGATTACTCCTGAGAGCATGAGACTCCGCAAGATGGAGCTTGATGCCGGTAAAAGGGCTATATTGGAGAAGAGAGCAAAAGATTAATATTAGTTAGGACTTATTTATAGATTTAGTTCATGGCGGGCGATGAGGGGGATTCAAACCTCCGACTTCAGACTTCTTATAGTATATAGGTAGGATTTAGATACCGGGCATTGTGAATTGAATATTGTAACTCCCTCATATAGCTGTAATGTTTTGCTCTTTCTACTTAAATCCGTTCTGTAGTATAATGCGCATATGAAGAATACAGGAGGGAATATATGAGAATACTTTTCATTACAGTAGCGGCTTTATTGTTTTTTATGCCTTGCTATTTGTATGCAGACAGTGATAGTGAGTTCAGGGCGGAAATCATTGGAGAGCAAGGTGGCAAAGCTATAGCGGTTGATCACGATGAATATCAACCTGAGAAGGCAAAAAAGGAATGCAGAGCATTATTTTATAAACTATGGGAAGAACATTTTAAAGAAATGGGATTCGATACCGATGAAGCCACGGTTAACAGCTTTGTAGCGGGATGCATGAAATCATATAATAAAAAATTCGGGGAATAAGCCCAATTTCAAATAGTAATTCTAAATATTAATAATAATGGCGGGCGATAGGGAATTCGAACCCCCGACCTAAGGATTCAGATGCCATTAACACTTATATTTATAACATACCATAATCAAGACAACTTCTAATAAACAAAGGCTCATACAGTACATCTTCCCATTATAATATCTAGACTATTGAGACTATATATAACTAATATGGACAACTATTTAGACACTTCGCATTAAAGAACTGTTCCTAAACTATATCCAATAACAAGTGCATCGTCGATATAGCTACGTCTGCTGTCATATTTTTATTGACAGCTATATATTGCTTACTATATATTTTATTTTTTAGATGGCGTAGATAAAAAAATGGAGGACAGTTATGAATATTTTAATATTTAAGAGATCATTGTATCTCGTCATGAGTTTATTGGTTATAGTCTCGTTTATTGCTGTTAGCTGTGATGACAATAACGGCGGACAAGATATAGAACCGATCATATCCTCAACCATACCAAATGAAGTAACACCAATTCCAGATCAAGCGACTTCAACAAACACGACTACAAGAAACAATGGGTCCAGTTTGAATAATAACGATTTTGATTTCTTCTCCTGGCAGACATTTATAGCTCTTAACTGGCCAGCTCTAAACTCAGGCGCGCCAAGTCCTGGTTTTATTGGAACTCAACCTGGTGCTTTAAGGGTATGGGAACATTACGCAGACGGAGGAGACCCTTTTAGTACGGACGAAGAAGTAGAAGCTGGCGATGACACACAGGAAGTGCGGAGCTTTGTATCGGATGACAGCCTGCAAGCAAGCAGCCGCGCTCCAATGATTGATAGATACGGGAACTACTTCCTTTACACAGTAAGTATAAACGATGAAATGGTGGACTATATTGAAACTAACGGTCTAACCACTGTAGATGGGCTTGCCGCATTTGGAGAAACAAACACATCGGTATTCTTCCCACCGAGCTCAATTGAGCTCAAGCTGGGATGGCGTGTCTTTCCTGAAGGAACAAGTCAGGAAACGCTTGATCGCTACTATGTGCGCGACGCAATGATTGAAGTTGCAGACACAGATAGTGAAACAGGAGAGGCTTTTACTATAGAAAATATCAAGGTCGGTCTGGTCGGCATGCATATAACTCACAAAACACCGGATTACCCTCAGTGGGTCTGGAGCACATTTGAGCATGTAGATCTTACTGATGGTGGTGACGAATCCATAGTTATAATTGGTGAGTTTGGCGATTTGGACAATAACCGAGCACCAAATGAAATATCAACGGGGGAAGCACCAAAAAACCCAGAGGGTGCTCCTAGCTACGAGTATAAATGGGTTGATCCTACTACTGGTGATACAATGGCTTCACTTTATGAAAAAACTGTTGCTTCAAGAGCAACGAATGAAAGTGCTTTGCCAAGAAATATGAACCGGACGTGGCAGGAGTCATTACCCGAGCCATGGTCAAACTACAGGCTTGTTGTTACACAACGTCTGAACCAGGCTGGAGACAATGCTGCCCCGATAAGCAAAGATAACGTCTCGATAGCGCGCAACCTAGGTTCTGAAACTTATATCATTGCAGACATTACAGAGTTCACAGATGTACCGCAGGTTCCTCCTGTAGATCCTTTGGATTCCTGCGAGCTTAATCCCGAATCGAGTCAATCCATCGCTGTGCAATTGGTCCAAGCGGAATTTAACTGGCCTGACAATCCAGAGGACTTTACAACAGAATCATGGTCAAGCTGTATGCAATGCCACGGTTTTATCTCATTTCAGTACGGGACCGATGCGACAGAAACTCTATATTCTGATTACAGTTATTTATTCTTTACGAATTTGTCAGAGGCAATATGTGATACTTCTGAGGAGTAAACGGGCCTGCATACTAGTTTAGAGGTATGTCAGCTCCGCCCTTAGACTGCTGATAAATCTCAGACATGTCGTCGTAAGTTTTTTTGAGATGATCGATACGCAGAAGGAATTTTTGCGCTTGACCTTCATCGGCTGCATTGATCATATCCATAATGCTATGGCTCTTCCAATAGGCGTTTTCGTGGGTGTACTGTCCATGGTCACACTTAAAAACTTCTTTGAGTATACGAAGGTCATGAGGAATATTGAATGAGTCTCTTGAATCAACGTAGCTGAACAAGTAATAGAAATTATCATACCCACCCCAGGTAATTGCAGAGAGACAAAGTGGACATGGTTCGTGTGTTGCAAAGAAGATACATTCCTTTGGCGCAGGCCTTTGGTCTCTTGGCATCTCATATAACTTCTTAAGTGTATGGACCTCACCGTGCCATAGCGGATTTTCAGTTTCAGTATTTGTCGATGCTACAACGAGGGATAAATCATCTTTTCTAAGAATCGCAGCCCCAAAGACTTTATTACCCGCTCTAACTCCTACTTGAGTGAGGGGAACAATATCTTTCTCAGTTACCTCTAACAAGCGGTCTATAATTTTTGCATTTTCCATTTTGAGACTATTCCTCCTTTCTATTATTATCAATATGTTGAATTGTGTTCATCATTTTACATCATGATCAGAAGCCTGCTCAGGGTCTCGGAGCCAGCGACTGCAAATAAGGCCGATTACAAGAATTACAATCAAAGGGGTTAATGCCATTTTGAAATCGTGTATAGCAGCCGGCGTTCCGGGTGCAGGTTGCTGTCCTAAAAGCACTCCCATTAAGTACTGCAATAGCGCGCTCAAAAGATAAGCTATCATTGCCATTAGTCCAAAAGCCCTTCCTTTCAACACCGGCGGTATGTGCTGTCCAACTAGTGGGAACCCAAGAACGGCTCCGCCAAAGAAGAAGCCAAGGAGTATCAGCATGAAAAATGCTATCGGGATAGGTAGAGTCGGACCGTACACCATAACAGCACTTAACAGCAGCATTCCGATAATATAAAACTTAGCCACTGTTGAACGGCGGCCGAGATAATCCGCAAACCAACCAGCCAGTATAGCACCGAATGCGCCGCCTAGCGGGAGCATAGCGTTCATAATAGCAGCTGTTTCAAGCGAATTCCCATATGCTAGCTGGTCAGGTATATTCCATAAATCGGCAAATGCCAAATACACTCCGAAAGCTGCGCTAAAATAGATAGCGCCTAACCAAAATTGCGGAATACTAAAGAGGGTATGAATATCGGAGAAAAAACCCTTCTCCGCTCTTACTTCATCCGACGTATTATCCGACTCAGGAGCAGATCGAACAATTATGAAAATAATTATGCCCAGTATAAGAATAATCAGTCCCAGGCTTTTCATTACAAGCCCGTAGCTTACGAAAGCACCTGAAATTGCCATTACCAATACTAAGCAGGCGGTTACTATATTCGCAGACATTTCAGTTACCCCGGATACAAGAGAAAACCTTTCCGCAGCAAACCATGTCCCTGCGAGATACATAGCGCCAATATAGGATGCGGAGAGACCTATACCTACAAGAAATTTAGCTGCTATAGCAACTGTGAGCGAGTTGGCTTCAGAAAGCAGGAAAAGACCTGATGCCGCAATAATGGCTGATCCGGCAAGTGTAAACCTTGGACCCAAATAGTCGACTAAACTACCGGTTGCAAGCTGTGCCAAGCCATAGCTCAGAAAAAAAACCGAGCCAAGTAACCCTACCTGAGCTGTTGTGAGTTGAAGATGTTTCTGCAAGTCAGGCGATAGAATCCCGAATAGGACTGCTGTCATAACACTTACGATAAAGTAAAGGTCGCCCACGCCCCATACGATAATCGAACGCCAAATACCCTTTGAATTATCTCTGTTATCCATTGATTGAATATCCGTGAGGAACAAGAAATTCTACCGCTATGTTTAAGGTAGAATAAACACAAATTAATGTCAACTCATGCCACAAACACCAAATTAATAATAAAACCCACAAAGCTGGGAAGGACTCCACGGGTTCGTTTTGTTCTGACTGCTTGAAACTTGGATTTTCTTATAAACTAATCAGGTACTTAAGTCATGATATGCCCGAAGTTTTAAAGCGGACCACCAACACTTAAGCAAATATTGACACATCCTGAGTGAGCGCTCTGATTTAAGTATCTTGCCAATAGTGGACACCGGTACCGATACACCATGTTTCTCCAGCCTCCAGTGAAGCTTTTTGGCGCAAAGCCCCGTTTGTTTTCGAAGTGTAATGATAGCTTCCTTGATACGTATAGGTGTCTCATTTGGCTGAGTTTTTGGTTGTGTGCTTTTGGCTATGAGAGCACCTTCACCTCCTTCTCGATATGCTTTAACCCACCGCTTTAGACTTCGCTCACTGTGTGGACACACCTTAGCTGCTTCACAGAGCTTTATTTCCTTACG
>JGI24023J19991_10000725_pt1 | contig 25883 bp, 30 predicted proteins | sample Cruoilmetagenom1_FD_19991 | JGI IMG/M metagenome (IMG submission 19991) | reverse complement strand
GATTGCGATGATGGAAGAATATGGCGCGGATCGGCTGGTAGCCGAGGTCAATCAGGGGGGGGACATGGTTGAGTCCGTGATCCGTCAGATTGACCCGCTGGTACCGTATCGGTCGGTGCATGCCTCTAAAGGCAAGATCGCGCGGGCCGAGCCTGTGGCCGCGCTTTATGAGCAGGGACGGGTGCGGCATTTGCGTGGTTTGCGCGTGTTGGAGGATCAAATGTGTCTGATGACCACACGCGGGTTTATGGGCAAAGACAGCCCGGATCGGGTCGATGCTTTGGTCTGGGCCTTGCATGAGTTGATGATTGAGCCCGCTGCCAAGTGGCGCAGGCCACGGGTACGGAATTTATAGTTACTATTTGGTTAAATGTACGCGCCACAGGTCAGCAGGGATTTAACCTGTAACGTGGATATTTGTACAAACAAGAAGACAGGGAACTGTCACGAAAATCGGTGAGATAAATTGGTGAAGAGACGAGGAGCTTCTTCTTATGGCGTTTAATTTCTTTAGAAAGGGTGCAACCGTGCCCGAGCAAAAGGCTTCGGCGACGGGGCCTGTGGTGGCGTATCATGGGGCGGGACGTGTGGCCTGGAGCCCACGAGATGTGGTGTCCTTGACCCGCACGGGTTTTTTGGGGAATCCAGTTGGATATCGGTGTGTGAAACTGGTGGCGGAGGCCGCTGCGGCGCTGCCTTTGGTGCTGCAGGATAGCGAGCGGCGGTATGATGAGCACCCGGTGCTGGGTTTGATCCGGCATCCCAACGCCAGCCAGGGGCGGGCCGAGTTGTTCGAGGCGCTTTATGGTCAACTGTTGTTGACTGGCAATGGGTATCTTGAGGCCGTGCCGGATGACATGGGCGCGCCGATTGAGATGCATGTTTTGCGCAGTGACCGTATGAATGTGGTTCCGGGCGTTGATGGTTGGCCGATTGCATATGACTATGCCGTTGGTGGCAAAAAACACCGCTTTGATATGAGTGGTGATTTGCAGCCGATTTGCCATATCAAGACGTTTTCGCCGCAAGATGATCATTACGGGTTTTCGCCAATGCAAGCGGCGGCCAGCGCGGTGGATGTTCACAATTCCGCGTCCCGTTGGAGCAAGGGATTGCTAGACAATGCGGCGCGGCCTTCGGGGGCAATTGTGTATCGCGGATCGGACGGGCAAGCGAGCCTGACGCCGGATCAATACGATCGTTTGGTGGACGAGATGGCCAGCCAGCATCAAGGGGCCGCGAATGCGGGGCGTCCGATGTTGTTGGAGGGTGGTTTGGACTGGAAACCGATGGGGTTCTCGCCCTCGGATATGGAGTTCCAAAAGACCAAGGAAGCCGCGGCGCGCGAGATTGCGATTGCCTACGGTGTTCCACCGATGTTGTTGGGTATTCCTGGGGACGCAGCCTATGCAAATTACCAAGAAGCCAACCGTGCGTTTTACCGGTTGACGGTTTTGCCGCTGGCGACCCGTGTGGCGGCTTCGGTTTCGGAGTGGTTGATGCGTTTTGGTGGTGACGCTGTCGAGCTGAAGCCCGATCTGGATCAGGTTCCGGCCCTGTCGGCCGAACGGGACAACCAGTGGAAGCGGGTGAGTGAGGCTGCGTTTTTAAGCGACACCGAAAAGCGCGCCCTTTTGGGATTGCCAAAATTGTCGGAGGATGAATGACCGATGAGCGCACACACGCGACTGGATCGCGGTTCTTATACGATAGTTTTGATGCCGCAACCGCCCGTATTGAGGCCAATGAACGGGTGACCAAATTGCAATTTGAGGCTTTGGCTGACCGTTTGGCACGCATTGAAGTGATGATCGAGCGGTTGGAAAAACGGCTGTGGCTGGCGGTTTATGGCGTGGTTGGCGTGGTGTTGACCCAAGGCGTAATCTCGCTGCTGGATGCGGCACCTAAGTAGGAAGATGGACATGAAATCAATGGATTATGAGACCGGTTTGGAGCGCAAGTTCTGCCGGATCGATAGTGGTGTGACCGTTACTGATGGCACTTTGATCGAAGGTTACGCCAGTTTTTTTGGCAAATGCGACCAGGGTGGCGATGTAGTTGAGGCGGGGGCTTATGCCGCGTCTTTGGCCAATCTTGCCCAAAAAGGACGTAATGTTAAGATGCTGTGGCAGCATGACCCGACCCAGCCAATTGGCATTTGGGACGAGGTGCGTGAGGACAAAAAGGGCCTGTATGTTAAGGGTCGTTTGTTGCTGGACGTCGAAAAGGGCCGCGAGGCGGCGGCGTTGATTGAAGCGGGGGCGATTGACGGTTTGTCGATCGGATACCGCACCAAAAAGGCACATAAGAATGGCAAGGGCCAGCGGCTCTTGGCTGAACTGGAGCTTTGGGAGGTGTCTTTGGTCACTTTCCCGATGCTTCCAGAAGCGCGGGTGGGGGCCAAGGGGGAAACTCCGGATGCTGATGCTCTGCGTGATCTGGCGGGCGTTATCAATGATGCGCGCCACATGCTGGCCCGCGACTGAGCCAGCGATCTAACCTCCCTTTTTTAAAGGAACACTAAATGAGCAAAACCGACCGAAAGGCTCGGGACGTTGGACATGCGCCAACGGACCTGTCTCCGGCTGCCGAGGTGAAGACCGCGATGGCCGGTTTCGTAAATGATCTGAACGAGTTTCAGGACAAACTTAATTCCAAACTGCAACAACAAGAAGAGCGATTGACCATGCTGGACCGCAAGACAATGACCCATAAACGCCCTGCACTTTCTGCAGCGGCCGAGACCGAAGCCCCACACCAGAAAGCGTTCAACGCTTATTTGCGTTCGGGCGATGATGACGCGCTGCGCGGCATTCATTTGGATGGCAAATCCATGAACACATCTGTTTCGGCAGACGGTGGTTATCTGGTGGACCCGCAAACAGCGGACACCATTCAATCGGTTTTGAACTCCACAGCATCTTTGCGTTCCATCGCAAATGTGGTGAATGTTGAGGCGACATCCTTTGATGTGCTGATCGACCACACCGATGTTGGTGCCGGTTGGGCCACTGAAACCGATCCATCCGTTGAAACCGGCACGCCCTCCATTGACCGCATCACCATCCCGTTGCACGAGTTGAGCGCGCTGCCTAAAGCCAGCCAACGCCTGCTGGATGACAGTGCATTTGACATCGAGAGCTGGTTGGCCGGTCGTATCGCTGACAAATTCTCGCGCGCAGAAGCCGCGGCTTTTGTTTCTGGCGATGGCATCGACAAACCAACGGGTTTTCTGACGCATACGGCTGTAGATGACGCAAGCTGGGCCTGGAACAACCTGGGCTATATCGCCACTGGTGTCGATGGTGATTTTGATGGCGTAACGCCAGCGGATTCGATCATTGATCTGGTTTATGCGCTGGGTGCACAGTACCGCGCAGGTGCGACGTTCATCATGAACTCGAAAACCGCCGGTGCCGTTCGCAAGATGAAAGACGCTGATGGCCGCTTTTTGTGGTCCGATGGTCTGGCCGCAGGCGAGCCTGCTCGTTTGATGGGTTATCCAGTTTTGATCGCCGAAGATATGCCTGACATTGGATCGGACGCCACGGCGATTGCCTTTGGTGACTTTGCCGCTGGTTACACTGTGGCCGAGCGTCCTGATCTGCGTGTTTTGCGTGATCCGTTCAGCGCCAAGCCACATGTTCTGTTTTATGCGACAAAGCGTGTTGGTGGTGATGTAAGCGATTTCGCTGCGATCAAACTGCTGAAATTCTCGGTCTCCTAAGGGATATCGAGAGAGGTCATCCCCCATCTATGCGGGGGGTGACCGATTGGGCGTACGCCGAGATTTTTTCGTGTTGTCTAGCTGCTCCCCTCCGTCCGAGCAATGCGAATGGCGTGCGCCCGCCTACCGACCAGGGGCCCCAATTACCGGAGAATTTTATGATGTTAATCGAGCAGACCACAGTGCCCACGCTGGCGCTGCCAATTGCAATATTCAAAGACCACTTGCGGATGGGCACGGGGTTTGCCGATGATGCGGTGCAGGATGCGGTGTTGGAAAGCTACCTTCGCAGTGCGATGGCGGCAATTGAGGCACGCACAGGTAAGGTTTTGATAGAACGCAGCTTTATGTGGTCGTTGACCGCATGGCGGGCGCTGGATCAGCAGGCGTTTCCTGTGGCCCCCGTGAATGCAATTACCGAATTGCGCTTGCTGGATCGGTTGGCGGTTGTGACCGTGATTGATTCCGCGCGCTATGGTTTACAAAAAGATGACCACCGCCCCAAATTGTTGGCGGCAAGTGGCAACCTTCCGGTGATCCCGATTGGTGGCAGTGCCGAGGTGATTTTCACGGCAGGTTTTGGTACCGTTTGGGAAGATTTGCCGGCTGATGTGACCCATGCGGTCATGTTGCTGGCAGCGCATTATTATGAGCACCGTGATGTCGGCGGGGCGGGCAATGATGTGATGCCTTATGGTGTGACCAGTTTGATTGAACGCTATCGCACGGTTCGGATTTTGGGCGGGGCAGCGTCATGAGTGCGCCTGTTTTAAATCGCAAGCTGGTGCTGGAGGATCCGGTGCAATCACCGGATGGTTCGGGTGGGTTTGTCGAGAACTGGGTTGAGCTGGGCACGTTATGGGGTGAAATAAGTGCCGGTACCGGGAGCGAGAAAGCGGGAGAATTTGTCACCGTTTCCAATGTTCCCTACCGGATCACCGTTCGTGCGGCGCCCGTGGGTGCTGAATCGCGCCCCAAACCAAATCAGCGGTTTCGCGAAGGAACACGTTTGTTTCGCATCAAGGCTGTGACGGAACGTGATCCTCAGGCCCATTACCTGACCTGTTATGTTTATGAGGAGGTATCGTCATGAGTTATGGAGTTTCTGCAGCCCTACAGGCGGCAATCTACCAGCGCCTCACGGCGGATACGGCTTTGGCGGCCTTGGTCGGCACAGCGATCTATGACAATGCGCCGTCGGGAACGATTTTGGGCACCTATGTCAGTTTAGGACCTGAGGATGTTCGGGACCGTTCCGATAAGACAGGTTTCGGCGCGCTGCATTTGCTCACCATTAGTGTGATTTCGGACGCGGCTGGGTTTCAGGTGGCCAAGCAGGTCGGCGCTGCGGTGAGTGATGCGCTACAGGGCGCTGAGCTGGTTCTGGCGCGCGGCGCACTTTGTTACATCAACTTTAACCGTGCAACGGCACGGCGGGTTGGCACCGGAGAAACACGCCGGATTGATCTGCAATTTAATGCGCGGGTTGAAGACAGCTAAGAAATGTCGGGACCGCATATCAAGCCTGAGGGTTTTCTTCGCGAAGAAGGCCCCGCAGGGACTGATGAGCGGCCCGGATACAGTGATCTAATTTTCAGAAAACAATGGAGTGACAGCTATGGGTGCCCAAAACGGCAAGGACCTTTTGATTAAACTCGACATGACCGGAGGCGGTTTGTTTGAGACCATTGTGGGGCTGCGTGCCACACGGATTAGTTTTAATGCCGAAGCGGTCGATGTGACCTCTTTGGAGAGCCAAGGTGGCTGGCGCGAATTGCTGGGTGGAGCTGGCGTTAAAGCGGCTTCGATTTCCGGTTCGGGCGTGTTCAAAGATGCGGCCACGGATGAGCGCGCGCGGCAGATTTTCTTTGATGGTGAAACGCCGAATTTTCAGGTGATTATTCCCGAATTTGGCATCATCGAAGGTGCGTTCCAGATGACGGCGATTGAGTATTCCGGCAGCTACAACGGTGAAGCAACGTATGAGCTGAGCATGGCCTCGGCAGGCGCATTGACCTTCACACCGGTTGTGCCATGAGCAACCCTTGGGCTGGTGAAGTGGCCTTAAGCCTGGATGGGCAGATGCACAATTGCAAGCTGACACTCGGGGCATTGGCCGAACTTGAAGCGTCTTTGGAAACAGGGACGCTGATTGGGATGGTTGAGCGATTTGAGAGCGGTCAGTTCAGCACACGTGATGTGCTGGCGCTGATTGTGGCCGGATTGCGTGGCGGCGGCTGGCAAGGGGGCGCAGTAGATCTGTTGTCTGTCGAGATCGCGGGCGGCCCTGTTGAGGCTGCGCGCGTGGCGGCGGAATTGCTGGCGCGGGCCTTTGCTGTTCCGGATGTGGCTGCAGGATGAGCGGGTTTGACTGGCCGGCTTTGATGCGGGCAGGTCTGCGTGGTCTTGGTTTGCGGCCTGGTCAATTTTGGCAACTGACCCCTGCGGAATTTCTGATGATGCTGGGTGAGGGTGGGGTGGATGCGCCGATGGGCCGTTCGCGGCTAGAGGAATTAAGCCAGGCGTTTCCAGATAAAGGGGCGCCCGAAAAAATGGAGACTAAATAATGACAAGAGAAGTGGACGGGCTGGACGGATTTGACGATCAGGTTGCAGCACTTGAGACAACGATGAGCAGTGCCACGTCGATGACGGCGGCCTTTGATAGCGAACTTGGCAAAATGCGCGACAGCCTGACCACAACCAACCGCGAGGTGGATGTTTTATCGAAAGGCATGAGCCGTGGCCTAAAATCGGCCTTTGACGGCTTGGTGTTTGATGGACTCAAGCTGTCGGACGCTTTGGGCAAAGTGGCGGATTCGATGATTAAGGCAACCTATAACGCCGCAATCACACCGGTTACCAAACATATTGGTGGCCTGATTTCGAGCAGTATCAGCAGTATTGTCGGCGGCAGCTCCGCCTATGCGGATGGGGCTAGTTTTTCGCAAGGCCGGGTGATGCCTTTTGCCAACGGTGGCATTGTCAGTGGGCCGACCACATTTCCAATGCGTGGTGGCACTGGCCTGATGGGCGAAGCCGGCCCCGAGGCGATTATGCCGCTGACCCGTGGCATGAACGGGCGGTTGGGCGTTGAGATGAACGGCCAATCAGCCCCTGTCAATATAACGATGAATATATCAACCCCGAATGTCGAAGGCTTTCAGCGTTCGCAGGGGCAGATTGCATCACAAATGGCGCGCGCTTTGGGGCGTGGGCAACGCAACCGCTAGGAGGGCGACGCAATGGGTTTTCACGAGGAAAGATTTCCGGCCAGTTTGAGTTTTGGCGCGGTTGGTGGTCCTGAGCGGCGCACCGAGGTTGTGACACTTGCCAATGGATTTGAAGAGCGCAACACTCCATGGGCCTTCTCGCGGCATCGGTATGATGCGGGGTTGGGTATGCGTTCGTTGGATGATGTTGAGTTGTTGATTGCGTTTTTTGAGGCAAGGCAAGGACAGCTATATGGGTTCCGTTGGAAGGATTGGTCGGATTACAAATCCGGCAAGGCCTCTTTTGAGACGAATTTTGAAGACCAGGTGATTGCCATTGGGGATGGGGTGACCTCGGCGTTCGCTTTGAACAAAACCTATACGTCCGGTGATGCAACTTATGTGCGCCCTGTAACCAAACCGGTTTTGGGCAGCGTGACGATTGGAATCCAAGGTGATCAGTTGCAAGAGTCCATTCATTTTGATGTGGATACGGCGACCGGTATTGTAACCTTTGACCACCCACCGGATGAGGGGGTCGAGGTGACAGCCGGGTATGAATTTGATGTTCCTGTGCGGTTTGATACAGACCGGATCCAAGCCTCAGTGGCGAGTTTTCAAGCTGGGCAGGTGCCGAACGTGCCCGTGGTAGAGGTGCGTATCTGATGGGTGTTTCAGCAGAGTTTCAGGCACATTTGGGCAGTGGCATTACAAATGTGTGTCGGTGTTGGGCTGTAGTTCGCAGTGATGGTGTTTCTTATGGGTTTACCGATCACGATCGCTCATTGGCGTTTGAGGGCGTTGATTTCAAAGCGGATTCCGGTTTGGCGGCAAAGGCATTGCAGCAGACATCTGGTTTGGCTGTAGACAATAGCGAGGCCTTGGGCGCGATATCGGATGCAGCGATCACTGAAGAAGATATCTCGGCCGGTCGATTTGACGGGGCCGAGGTTCGGGCCTGGTTGGTGAATTGGGCGGATCTGGATCAACGTGTATTGCAGTTTCGCGGCACGATTGGCGAGTTGCGTCGCAGTGGTGGAGCATTTCAAGCAGAATTGCGCGGCTTGACCGAAGCGTTGAACCAGCCACAAGGGCGGGTCTATCAAAAGCCTTGTACGGCTGTGTTGGGCGACAAAGACTGTCGGTTTGCCTTTGATGTGCCAGGGTACGTTGCAGAGATGGCTGTAGAGGATGTTGAAGAAGCCCGCATTTTCCGGTTTGCCGAAATAAGTGGATTTGACGCACGTTGGTTCGAGTATGGCCGGTTTGTTGTCTTGAGTGGTGAGGCGGTCGGTTTGGTCGGCGCGATCAAGAATGACCTCCAGACTGAGGATGGTCGCGTGATCGAGTTGTGGGAAGGATTTCGCGCAAAGATCGCGACCGGTGATTTGGTGCGCATTGAGGCTGGTTGTGACAAGCGCAGCAATACCTGCCGCTTGAAATTCGATAATTTTCTGAATTATCGCGGCTTTCCTGACATCCCTGGTGAGGATTGGCTGATGTCATATCCGACCAGTGGTGGTGTCAATAATGGTGGGAGTTTGAGCTGATGTCAGACATTGGGGAGCAGGTTGCCTGCCTTGCTCGGGGTTGGATTGGTACGCCGTATCGGCACCAAGCGTCGACCAAAGGTGCCGGCACAGATTGTCTGGGTTTGCTGCGCGGTGTGTGGCGAGAGGTTTACGGGGCAGAGCCGGAAACGGTGCCTGCCTATACGTCCGATTGGTCTGAACCACAGGGCGAAGAGCGTTTGTGGAGGGCGGCCTTGCGGCATCTAAGGGTGCAGCAAGGGGCGGCTGTAGGTGATCTGCTGTTGTTTCGTATGCGAGCGGGTGGGGTGGCCAAGCATTTGGGGATTATGGGTCAATCCGGTCCAACCCCGACTTTTATTCATGCCTATACGGGGCACGGGGTGGTTGAGAGCCCTCTGAGCACACCGTGGCAGCGCCGCATTGTGGCGCGATTTGCGTTTCCCGAGGAGGGGCTCTGATGGCGACTATTGTATTATCATCAATCGGATTTGCGGCAGGTTCGTCGGTAGGCGGTGCCGTTTTAGGGATGTCGAGTGCCGTCATTGGCCGCGCTGTCGGGGCAACGCTTGGCCGTGTGTTGGATCAGCGGATCATGGGGGCAGGCTCGGACGTTGTCGAAACCGGTCAAGTAGACCGTTTCCGTTTGACAGGGGCGTCCGAGGGGGCCTCGGTAGCGCAAGTTTATGGCCGAATGCGGATTGGCGGTCAAGTTATTTGGGCGTCGCAGTTCAAAGAGGGTGTTGTGGCCTCGGGCGGGGGCAAAGGTGCGCCACCGCAGCCTAAAACATTGACATATAATTACACGGTCAGCTTGGCGATTGCCCTGTGTGAAGGGGTGATCACACGAGTTGGTCGAATTTGGGCCGACGGGATCGAGATTTCGCGCGACGATCTAAATATGCGGGTGTATTCTGGGTCAGAAGATCAAATGCCGGATTCTAAGATCGAGGCGATTGAGGGGGCGGGACACGCCCCTGCGTATCGCGGCATTGCCTATGTAATGTTTGAAGATTTGCCAATGGGGCAATTTGGCAACCGGATACCGCAATTCACCTTTGAAGTGCTGCGCCCTGCACAAGATGAGGACGAAGGTGACATTGCGCAGGCCGTTTCGGCCGTTGCTTTGATCCCTGGCACTGGCGAATATGCGTTGGCGACAACGCCGGTGCATTATTCATCGGGGTTTGGTGTGAACCGTACAGCCAATATGAACACGCCTTCGGGCAAAACCGATTTCGCGACATCTGTAGAAGCGATGGATGAAGAACTGCCCAATTGTGGCTCGGTTTCATTGGTGGTTTCCTGGTTTGGCGATGACTTACGCTGCGAGGATTGCAATATCCAGCCCAAGGTTGAGCAGATTGTCGATGACGGCACGGGGATGCCCTGGTCCGTTTCAGGTGTGTCGCGGGCCTTGGCTGAGGAGATTCCAAAGGTCGATCAGCGTTCAATCTACGGCGGAACACCAACGGATCAATCTGTGATTGAGGCAATTACGCATTTGAACGGGATCGGCAAGGGTGTGGTTCTTTATCCGTTTGTTCTGATGGATCAGATCGAGGGCAACGTCTTGCCAGATCCTTATTCAGATGAGGTAGGCCAAGCTGTGCTGCCATGGCGTGGGCGCATTACCCTTTCGGTTGCTCCTGAGAAAGACGGTGGCCCTGATGGCACGGTAGCAGCAGAAGACGAGGTTGCTGCATTCTTTGGCATGGCGACTGCAGCGGATTTCACCCCGACGGCCAATGGTGTGATCTATAGCGGTCCAGCGGAGTGGTCGTATCGACGTTTTATCCTGCACTATGCACATCTTTGTGCAGCTGCAGGTGGGGTCGAGGCGTTTTTGATTGGTTCTGAATTGCGCGGGATGACACAGATTAGGGGGGCTGCAGGCAGCTTCCCCGTGGTCGAGGGGTTGCGGATTTTGGCAGCTGATGTGCGTGGTATTTTGGGTGTCGGAACCAAGATTTCCTATGCAGCCGATTGGTCCGAGTATTTCGGATATCAGCCACAAGATGGCAGCAATGATCGGTTGTTCCATCTGGATGCGCTATGGGCGGATGCAAACATAGATTTTATCGGCATTGATAACTACATGCCTATGTCCGATTGGCGCGACGGCTACGACCATCTGGATGCGGCTGCGGGTTCGATCTATGATCTTGATTATCTGAAATCAAATATCATGGGTGGCGAGGGTTATGATTGGTATTACCACTCACCAGAAGCACGGGCCGCGCAAATTCGCACGCCAATTAGCGATGGAGAGCATGGGGAGCCATGGATCTATCGCTATAAAGACCTCAAAGGGTGGTGGTTAAGCACCCATCATGAACGTATTGGTGGGGTAAGACAGAGCGATCCAACTGATTGGGAAGCTGGTTCAAAACCGATTTGGTTTACGGAACTTGGCTGTGCTGCCGTTGATAAGGGCACCAACCAGCCCAACAAATTTGTTGATCCCAAGTCGTCGGAATCCAGCCTGCCACGCCATTCGAATGGCACACGGGATGAGCTGATACAGGTTCAGTATCTGCGGGCGATGCATCAGTTTTGGACAGACCCCGAAAACAATCCGGTGCACGATGAAACTGATGTGAAAATGTTGGATATGGAGCGCGCCCATGTTTGGGCATGGGATGCGCGTCCGTTCCCGTACTTCCCGAACAATCAAGACCTATGGACCGACGGCGAGAATTATGCGCGTGGTCATTGGATAAATGGACGTACTGCGGCGCGGTCTTTGGCATCGGCTGTTGCTGAGGTATGTGAGCGGTCGGGTGTTGTGAATTATGACGTGAGCCGCCTGTTTGGATATGTACGTGGTTATAGTGTTCCGGCAATTGACGGCGCGCGGTCAGCTCTGCAACCCCTGATGCTGGCCTATGGGATCGATGCAGTCGAGCGCGACGGTGTTTTAATATTCAAAAACCGTGACGGGCGTGAAACGGCGACTGTACTGCCCGAAAAACTGGCAGTGGCGGCAGAAGCCAGCGGTTTGATCGAAACAGTACGCGCTCCATCTGCCGAGGTGGCCGGGCGGATCCGGTTGAACTATGTCGAGGCCAATGGTGATTATGAGGTGCGGGCGACCGAAGCAGTTTTTCCGGATGAGGCGACGTTTGGGGTTTCACAATCAGAACTGGCGTTGTCTTTCACTGCTGCTGAGGGACGCGCCGTGGTGGAGCGTTGGTTGGCTGAATCGCGGATTGCACGCGATGGCGCGCGTTTTGCGCTGCCGCTTTCGGAACTGGCGATTGGCGCCGGTGATGTGGTGCGATTGCCTAGCGAGGATGGTGAAGCGCTGTATCGGTTGGACCATGTGGAGCAATCTGGAGCGCAGATGATTGAGGCGGTTCGGGTCGAAACGGGGGTTTATCGGCCGAGTGACCGCTTGGAAGAAGATACCACTGTGCGCCCCTTTACGCCAGCAGTACCGGCCTATCCAGTATTCCTAGACTTGCCGTTGATGCGCGGTGACGAGGTAGAGCATGCGCCGCATGTTGCTATCACCGCGACGCCTTGGCCAGGGCCAGTGGCGATTTACAGCTCCTCAACAGACGAAGGTTATAGTCTGAACCGTTTGGTGGAGGCCTCTTCTATCATTGGCCTGACGGCAACGCCTTTGGCGGCGGCGCGCCAAGGTATGAAGGACAATGGGCCGGCACTTCGTGTGACGGTCTTTGGCGGAGCATTGTCGTCGGTTAGTTGGGCAAATGTGTTGAATGGGGCAAATCTGGCGGCCATTGGTGATGGGTCCAGCGAAAACTGGGAGTTGTTCCAGTTTGCGGACGCGACTTTAGTGGCCGAAGACACCTATGATTTAACCTTACGGTTGCGGGGCCAAGTTGGCTCAGACGGGATAATGCCTCAGGAATGGCCCGTTGGCAGTCAATTCGTTTTATTAAACGGTGTGCCTGGACAGGTGGACATAGCCGCTAGTGAGCGTGGATTGTCACGACATTACCGGATTGGGCCTGCGGCGCGAAACTATGATGACCCGGCCTATATCCATCTGCAATCTGCGTTTCAGGGGATCGGTTTACGACCCTATTCGCCCTGCCATTTGCTGGCCGTTGGCAATTCCGGGTCTGATATTGATGTTTCATGGATCAGGCGCACGCGGATCGATGGGGACAGTTGGGAGTCTGTTGAGGTGCCTCTGGGCGAAGCTGGCGAAAGCTATCTGGTTCGCGTGATGGATGGGGGTACCGTGGTGCGTGAAACCACCGTGGGGGGGGCAAATTGGACGTATCTGGCCACGGATCAGGCGCTGGATGGCGTAATGGCCCCATTTCAAATCGCAGTTGCGCAAATATCCAACCGATTTGGGGCAGGGGTGTTTGAAGTGCTCGAGGTTGCAAGTTAATAGATGCGCCCTGTCTTACATGGTGATATCGTGACTGCGGCGCGGGTTTTGTTGCCGTTGCCGCACCCCAAACGGCGAGAGATCATGCAGCAAATGCTGGAGCAGGCCAGCTTTGCGGATTTGCATTTCAAACGGTTGAGGCGCGGGCATCCGGTTTGGGGCAATGGCAGTTTGATGGCCGCAGCCATGGCTCGCGATATGGCACCCGAACCTTTTTTAGACGACCTAGCCTATTGTCGTTGCTTTGTCGTGGTGTTTGAAGAGCTTATAAAGTGGCGATGTGAACGCGTTGCTTTTAACCGGCCGCGCAAGTTACGCAAGAAACAACGGTTGGATCAAGTTTCATACGTTTTGTCGGAATGTCCTCACCGCAACTTGTACAAATACCGAATTCGCCCTCATCTATCCGTTTGAAAGCGGCATCAATGTGTTGTGATTGTTGCGCGCGTCGCGCTTGTGCAGCATTCGCCATCGCTTGCTGTTGTAGTGCCCCCATGCGGCTAAGGCGCCCCACGGACTGCTGATCAAGCACAACAGTTTTCTGGCTATCTTGAGCAATATCATCCTGTGCATTCAAATGCGCACGCATTTCATTCAGCAAGTTGCTGAAATGCGTGATTTGAGAGTCATTCATGATGCTGATACCATTGATCAGGGCTTTCATCTTGGCGTGTGGTGCTTATCTGTTATAAACAGGTCAAGCACTAAGGAAGCCGAGATGACAAACACGCGTACAAAACTAGTCGAAGTCGACCCCGTATGGGCCCGTATCTGTGACGAGGCTACTGAAGCGGTACAGAATGAGCCATTGATGGGTGGGTTGATCCATTCTTCGGTGTTGCACCATTCTGCCTTAGAGCGTGCTTTGGCTTATCGAATTTCGTTGAAACTGGCGTCTGGTGAGATGTCTGAGCAAATCTTGCGTGAGATATCGGATGAGGCCTATGAGGCATCGCCCCAATTGGGGCAGATGGCGCGAGCCGATTTGGTCGCCGTTTTTGAGCGTGATCCGGCCTGTCATAGACTATTGCAGCCACTGTTGTATTTCAAAGGTTTTCAAGCTGTGCAGGCCTATCGCATTGGGCATTGGTTGTGGAACAATGGCCGTCGAGATATGGCCTTCTTTTTCCAGATGCGGATTTCCGAAATGTTCGGGATCGACATTCATCCTGGGGCCAAGATCGGGCAGGGGATCATGATTGATCATGCCCATTCAATCGTGATTGGTGAAACCGCCGTGGTCGGTAACAATGTTTCGATGTTGCATTCGGTGACATTGGGTGGCACGGGCAAAGAGGACGATGACCGCCACCCCAAGATTGGCAATGGTGTGTTAATCGGGGCAGGTGCTAAGATTTTAGGAAATATTGACGTGGGCGATTGCTCAAGGGTCGCAGCAGGGTCTGTGGTTTTACACGATGTACCTGCGCGCAAAACAGTTGCAGGGGTGCCTGCAAAAATCGTTGGTGATTCCGGTTGCGACCAGCCTTCAATGACAATGGATCAACTGTTAAACGGCGCGTCGTAAATATTGAAAATTTGCAAGGAGGGCGCGTAAATTCTACTTACCGCGCCGTTTTTTGTTCGTTTTATGCAAGCATGGAAACTGGGTTTTCCAAATTCTCGACGATAGCATTCAGCAAAACTGCACCCAATGCGCCGTCAATCACGCGGTGATCGACTGAGAGTGTGACCGACATAACTGTCGCAACTGAAAGCGTGCCGTCTTTACCAACAACCGGTTTTTTCATACCCGCGCCAACGGCCAGAATTGCCCCGTGCGGTGGGTTGATCACGGCGTCGAAATTGTCGATGCCAAACATCCCAAGGTTTGAGATCGCAAAGCTGCCACCAAGGTATTCGTGCGGGGCAAGTTTTTTGTCACGGGCGCGGCCCGCTAGGTCTTTCATCTCAGTAGAAAGTTGTGAGAGCGATTTGGTTTCGGCATCCTTGATTACGGGTGTGAATAAACCACCATCAATTGCCACAGCGACGGCTACGTCAGATGGTTTCATCTGGAACAATCGGTCATTTGCCCAGATCGAATTGGCTTCTGGGACGGTTTGCAACGCCATTGCACAGGCTTTGATGATAAAGTCGTTGACCGAAACCTTTACTCCACGCTTTTCAAGCTGCTTGTTGATTGCGGTACGACCCGCCAGCAGTGCATCAATGCGAATGTCGCGGCGCAGGTAAAAATGCGGGATCGATTGTTTGGCTTCCGTCAGGCGCGCGGCGATGGTTTTACGCATGCCATTCAGGGCGATTTCCTCATATTCACGATCTGCATAGATTTTGGATAGAGCGTCGTCGGAAGGGCCGGTCGGCAAGGCTGTAGCGGTAGGGGCCGCGACGGCAACGTTCGCAGTTTTACCCAAAACGTCGGCCATTACGATGCGGCCATGTGGGCCGGAACCGGAAATTGTTTTAAGATCAATGCTTGCGTCCGCCGCAAAGCGACGCGCCAGCGGTGAGGCGAAAACGCGCGCGCCATCTCTGGCTGAAACAAGCTTTGCGACTTCTGACGCTACAGCTTTTGTGGCAATTTCAACGGCGGCTTCAGGTGCAAGGGACGCAGCGGCGGTGGCAGGTTTAGTCGATATGTCCGCGCCGGTTTCCCCATCTTCCAGCAGTACCATGATGGCGGTATTCACTTTCACGCCCTCACTGCCTTCAGTTACCAGTAATTTACCAACAATACCTTCGTCGACGGCTTCAAATTCCATCGTGGCTTTGTCGGTTTCGATCTCGGCGATCAGGTCGCCCGAGGTCACCGCGTCGCCTTCTTTGACCAGCCATTTGGCCAGTGTGCCTTCCTCCATCGTTGGGGAAAGGGCGGGCATCAGAATTTCAATTGGCATCGCTTACGCTCCCTTAACGATATGTAACTTTGTGAACGGCCTCGATGACCTCGTCAGTGGTCACCAGCGCCAGTTTTTCAAGGTTGGCGGCATAGGGCATCGGGACGTCCTTACCAGTGCAGGTGATTACAGGCGCATCTAGATAGTCGAACGCCTCCTGCATAAGGGTCGAGGCGATATGCCCGCCAATCGAGCCAACGGGCCAACCTTCCTCAACTGTGACACAACGATTTGTTTTCATTACGGATTTAATAACCGTCGCAGTGTCCATCGGGCGCAGTGTGCGCAGGTCAATCACTTCGGCAGAAATACCGCCCTCGGCCAAACGATCAGCGGCTTCAAGCGCGTATTTCATCCCGATGCCGAAGCTGACAATCGTCACATCCGTGCCTTCGCGCCAGATTTTGGCGACGCCGAAGGGCACTGTGTAATCCTCCAAAACCGGTACATCAAAACTTTGACCGTAGAGGATTTCATTCTCTAGAAAAATAACGGGGTTCGGATCGCGAATGGCTGTTTTCAACAGACCCTTGGCGTCAGCGGCCGAATACGGCATCACCACTTTCAGGCCCGGAATTTGGGCATACCAAGCGGCGTAATCTTGACTGTGTTGGGCACCCACGCGGGCCGCTGCGCCATTGGCACCGCGAAACACCATTTGTGAGCCCATCTGACCGCCAGACATATAGAGCGTTTTGGCGGCGGAGTTGATGATTTGGTCGAGCGCTTGGACGGCAAAGTTGAAAGTCATAAACTCGACAATTGGTTTTAGACCACCAAAGGCGGACCCGACAGCGATGCCCGTAAAGCCGTGCTCGGTGATGGGTGTGTCGATCACGCGCCGTTCGCCAAACTCTTCCAACATACCCTGACTGATTTTATAAGCACCCTGATATTGGGCAACTTCTTCGCCCATCAGGTAGACCATTTCGTCGCGGCGCATTTCTTCGGCCATTGCATCCCGTAACGCTTCGCGCACTGTGGTTGATTTCATTTCGGTGCCTTCCGGAATTTCGGAATCCTGCGGCATGGTTGCGGCGACAGGTGCGGCGGCTGGAACTGGAGGCGCCGTTGGGGCTGCGACTTCGACCGCGGGTGCAGGGGCTGCCGCAGCGATCGACACAACGGCCGCGCTAGCATCCTCACCTTCTTCTAACAACACAGCGATAGGGGTATTGACTGTAACGTCTTCAGTGCCTTCAGAAATCAAAATTTTACCCATGATCCCCTCATCAACAGCCTCGAACTCCATCGTGGCTTTGTCGGTCTCGATTTCAGCAATAATCATGCCGGATTCGATCACATCCCCTTCTTTGACCAGCCATTTGGCCAATGTGCCTTCTTCCATCGTGGGCGAAAGTGCGGGCATCAGAATTTCGATAGCCATATAAAACATCTCCGTATTATCTGATGGTTACGCTTCGGCGTAAATGTCTGTCCATAGCTCACTCAGCGCCGGTTCTGGGCTTTCGCGAGAGAACTCTGCAGCCTCGTTGACCACGGTTTTGATTTCTTTGTCGATGGATTTCAGATCGTCCTCGGACGCATGCTTGCCCTGCAAAATCAACTCGCGCACATGTTCGATCGCATCGCGTTCTTCACGAACTTTCTGAACCTCTTCGCGGGATCGATATTTGGCGGGGTCCGACATCGAGTGGCCGCGATAGCGGTAAGTGACCATCTCCAAAATGTAGGGCCCTTCGCCAGAGCGACAATGCGCAACAGCCTTTTCCCCTGCGGCCTTCACGGCCAATACATCCATGCCGTCCACTGATTCACCAGGGATGCCAAAAGCCGCGCCACGGGTGTATAATTCGGGGGTCGAGGAGCCGCGTTGTAGGGACGTGCCCATCGCGTATTGATTGTTTTCAATCACGAAAATAACCGGCAGTTTCCATAGGGACGCCATGTTGAAGGTCTCGTATACTTGGCCTTGGTTGGCAGCCCCATCACCGAAATAGGCAAAGGAAACATTGTCGTTGCCTTTGTATTTGTCAGCAAATGCCAGTCCAGCGCCGATCGGCACTTGCGCGCCAACAATGCCGTGGCCGCCATAAAAATTTGCCTCTTTTGAGAACATATGCATCGAGCCACCCTTACCTTTGGAGTAGCCCCCTTCGCGGCCCGTCAACTCGGCCATCACACCTTTGGGGTCCATGCCACAGGCCAACATATGGCCGTGATCGCGATAAGAGGTGACGCGCTTGTCGCCCTGTTTGGTGGCGGACTCGAGCCCAACGATGATGGCTTCTTGTCCGATGTAGAGATGGCAAAACCCGCCAATCAAACCCATGCCATATAGTTGGCCTGCTTTTTCCTCGAATCGTCGGATTAAGAGCATCTCGCGGTAGTAATGAAGCAAATCTTTTTTGGAAGTGTTTGGTTTATTTGTTTTTTTCTTGGCTGCCATTGGGGATTGCCCTTGCATGGTTCAAAGTAGTTTAGCATTAAACTATATACTACCTGATTGAAACAGCAAGTGCGAGAAAAGAATTTGGCCGAGGTGTTTGGCGGGATTTTTGACCGGTGGCTAGCGAATAACGATTTCGTCTGCCCGCAGCAGCCCCAGCACGCTGCGGGCTTGTTCGTCCAGTAGATCAAGGTCGAGATACTCGTCGGACAGGCGATGGGCCTTATTTTCGATCCATGCCACATCTTTGGAGAGAACGGCCAAATCCTGACGCAGGATTTCCGCCTCGGCGTCGATTTGAACACGGCGAAACAGCCCATAATCGCCCTGAATGGCGGCAAAGGCAAAATACAGCCCAAGCGTCAAAACGCCTGTGAAATACATGATCACGCCAACAGGCGGGCGTTTGCGGGAAATATTCATTGTTGTCTGCCTCTTGGGTGCCGTCTGTGTTGCGGCTTTTGACAACAGTATCAAAACCTAACGGTTTTGTGAATCCCTAAAATATCCATCTCATGATGCGATTTGCGCGGACCTGATTGTGGGTTGCTGCGCGGGCAGAAAACCGATTGAGAAACCGCAAATAGTGCACAGATTTCAAAACAATCAGGGTCAGAAGGCGCATTCGATAGCGTTTACAGGTGGTGGCCGCACGGATCAGCTCTGTCATTTTGATGACATAGTGACCCTCTGCATGGCGATGCGCGTGATAGCCGTCTAAAGTGTTATTTTCAAACCGTCCGGCCAAATCAACAGCGTCACCTACGCCCAAATTCAAGCCGCGCCCGTCGACAGGCGAGTGGCAATGCGCAGCGTCGCCTGCCAGAAAAACCCGGCCTATGCTATAGCGTTCTGCCTGTCGCACGGCGACGTTAAAGCTGCCTTGGGTGTTGACCTTTTCCACCTCAATGCCAGCGGGCAACATGTTCACGGCATCATCCTTGTTTGAAGTGATGCGATAACGGGTGCCGCCAATGGGCACGGCGGTTGCCACATGGCCATCTGGCAGGATGTAAATTTTGGCATAGTCAGGGTTGTTGATGTTGGTCAGGTTCACATCCGCGACAGACCATTTGTCTGGCAAAGAATACCCAGGGAATTTGATATCCAGGGATTTGCGTACAAAGCTTTTCACCCCGTCACAGGCAATAACATATTCAAAACGCTCGGTTTTTTGGTTGATCTGCACCGTTACGCCGTCAGCATCCTGTGAAATCGCCCGACATCTGGCCCCTTTGCGAATGGAAACGCCATAGCGGCTCAGGCTGTCGATCAAATGCTGTTCGAATTGGTCCTGCGCAATGCCCAGCACCCGAAAATTGTCGTCTTTTAGAGCGCTAATTTTCACCCGCGCCGCATGCTTTCCATCCCGAAACACATCGACATTGGGTACATTGACGGCCGACGTAAAGATGCCTTCAGCCGCACCGCAAGGGGCCAACATGCGAATAACGTCGGAATGCACAATGACCGCGCGTGAGTTGGAGTAGGGGGTCTTTCGGGCGTCGATCAGGGTCGGGGTAAACCCGTAGCGCGCCAATTCAACAGCGGCGGCCAATCCAACAGGGCCAGCCCCGATGATAAGGATTTTCGCGTTGCGGCTGATCTGATCGTCCATTTAGATCTTTCGATAGTGGTTCCAGCAGCGCCTTGAATTGCACGAATGCACGGGCGCTGCTGGATATGCTGTTTAGGCTTTGCCTTTGTAGATATCAACCAGTTTGCCCAACATATCGAGCGCATCTGAACGTTCGCGTTGGAATGTGTTGCGGCCGATGATGGAGCCGTTGCCGCCGCCGTCGCGGATGGCGCGGGCATCGTCATATACGCTGTCGGTGCCTTTCTTGGCCCCGCCCGAGAATACAACGATCCGACGACCATTAAAGCTGGCGTCCATGCAGTGTTTCACACGGGCGGCCTGGGTGGCGATGTCGATCTTTTCGTCTTCATAGACCTTCTTGGCGGCTGGCAGGGACAGGTGGTCCGTTGACAGCTTGATCTTGATGATATGCGCGCCCAATAGGGCGGCGATCTGAGCGGCGTAGGCCGCGATGTCGATGGCAGTTTCGCCGTCGCTGTCCAGTGCTTCGCCACGGGGGTAGGACCAGATCACGGATGGCAGACCCTTGGCGGCGGCTTCTTCGCGCATGGCCGAGATTTCTTCGAACATGTCCAGACCCATGGAGGAGCCAGGATAGATTGTGAAGCCAATCGCCGAGGCTCCGATGCGCAGCGCGTCATCAACAGAAGCTGTGATGGCTTGGTCTTTTGGCGCTTCGTTGGGGATCAGCGAGTTGGCTGAATTGACTTTGAGGATCGTCGGGATTTGGCCGGCGAAAGTGTCTGCACCGGCTTCCAACATGCCCAGAGGCGAGGCAAAAGCGTTCAGGCCGGCGTCAATCGCCAGCTGGTAATGGTAGTGCGGATCATAGGCGGCGGGGTTTGGCGCGAAAGAGCGCGCAGCACCGTGCTCAAAACCTTGATCAACTGGCAGGATGATCATTTTACCTGAACCGCCCAGCTTGCCGTTCATCAGGATGCGGCAGAGGTTTGCCTTCACACCGGGGCAATCGGCTTCATAGTTGGATAGAATTTTTTGAACAATACGTGTGGCTCTCATGACGTGATCCTTTACTAGATTTATGGCCTTGGCACTGCTCTATTTCGGTATGCATCAGCATGCAACGCTGTTGGCGCTACCATTCTGAACAATAGCACAAAATCGGTCGTTTTAGGCAGGATTTACCCCGCCAAGAGCCTGTTTAGGGCGATCTACGTTTACGCCAGTGCGGCGACACCGGGCAGGACCTTGCCTTCCATCCACTCTAAAAACGCTCCACCCGCGGTCGAGATGTAAGTGAAATCATCCCCATGTCCCGAGGCATTGATGGCCGCGACAGTGTCCCCACCACCTGCGATCGAGATCAGGTTACCGGCCTTGGTCTCGCTGGCGATTTTGTCCAACATGCCAAAGGTCGCTTTGTGGAACGGCTCCATTTCAAACACGCCCAACGGACCATTCATCACCAAAGTGTTAGAGCTGGCAACCACCGCATTGATCCGGGCGGTTGTTTGGGGACCAGCGTCCAAAATCATCGCGTCAGCAGGACAGGCGTTGACGGGCAGGATTTCATGGGCGGCATTGGCTTTGAAATCGCGCGCGACCACGATGTCGTCGGGCAGGATGATCTCGCAACCTGCCGCCGTCGCCTTGGCCAAAATATCCAGGGCCGTGTCTTTCATATCGTGTTCGGCCAGCGACTTGCCAACATCCACGCCTTGAGCGGCCAAAAACGTGTTGGCCATACCGCCGCCGATTACCAAGTGATCGACTTTGCTGACCAGATTGCCCAGCAGTTCCAGCTTAGTGGATACTTTGGCCCCGCCAACCACAGCGCAAACCGGATGTTTGGGGCTGCCCAAAGCGGCCTCAAGCGCGCTAAGTTCGGATTGCATCAAACGGCCAGCACAGGCGGGCAACAGGGTCGCGATCCCGGTGGTCGAGGCATGGGCGCGGTGGGCGGCGGAAAAGGCGTCATTGCAGAACACATCGCCAAGCATGGCCAATTCGGCGGCAAAGGCTGGATCATTCGCCTCTTCACCGGCGTTAAAGCGCAAGTTTTCCAACAATAAAATGTCGCCTTCATTCATATCGTTGATCATTGATCCCGCCCGAATGCCGTCTGTACCATCGGCAAACAGCACCGGTTGGCCAAAAACGGCCTCAAGGGCGGGCAGGGTGACGCTTAATGACATCTCTGGCACCACTTGGCCTTTGGGTCGTCCGAAATGCGCCATCAAAACGGGCTTACCGCCAGCGGCCAGAATGTCGCGCACGGTTGGCGCAATGCGTTCAATCCGTGTGGCATCGGTGACGATGCCATCGGCAACGGGCACGTTAATGTCGACTCGCACCAAAACCACTTTGCCGTCTAAATTTACATCGTCCAGTGTCTTCCAGTCCATTTCAGACCTCCTATTTGTGCCGATTTTCGCACAGTTTGACCATCCGGCGGGCAGGGTCAATGCGGCACGTTGTATTGCCTCTTTAATAATGTGTTGATCCCGCTTAGGTTCGCCCCAAATTATACCACATAAAAGGAGCGCCAACATGGCCGATATCAAAGATCCCGAAAACACAATCCTGATGGAGCTGACGGGCGGCACTGTCACCATCGAACTGCTGCCGGACGTTGCGCCAAAGCACGTTGAACGTATGAAAGAGCTGACCCGCGCTGGCGCCTATGACAATGTCTGTTTTCACCGCGTGATTGATGGCTTTATGGCCCAAACCGGTGATGTGGCCCACGGCAACATGGAAAATGATTTCAACCTGCGGGCCGCTGGCACTGGTGGGTCTGAGCATCCGAATGTCCCTGCTGAATTCTCCAAGGTGCCGCATGCCCGTGGCAGCATTGGGGCGGCGCGCTCGCAAAACCCTGACTCGGCCAATTCGCAGTTCTTCATCAACTTTGGCGACAATGATTTCTTGAACGGTCAATACACCGTTTATGGCCAAGTGATTGACGGTATGGACCACGTTGACGCGATTGTGCGCGGCGAGCCACCGATGAATCCTGACCGGATGATCAGCATGAAAGTCGCCGCAGATGCTTAAAGTATTGTGGCTGCCTATCACGCTCGCAGCTCTGGGTCTGGCGATCTGGGGGGCGTTTTTTCTATATGATGGCGCTGACCAACAGGCGTTGTCAGACGACACGCCCAGCCCAAATCTGGTGATCGAAGTTGGTGGCAGCCACAGCGGCACGATTGTGATTGATCTGCTGCCCAATGTTGCGCCCAAACATGTGGAACGCGTTATCGCTCTGGCCAAATCCGGCGCCTATGATGATGTGATCTTTCACCGCGTAATTGACGGGTTCATGGCCCAAACCGGCGATGTTCAACATGGTGTGCGCGGAACGGACAACAGCGGCGCTGGTACGGGGTCTTCGGATATGCCCGATTTGTCGGCCGAGTTTTCCAACATCCCGTTCAAATTGGGTACGGTTGGCGCGGCGCGCTCCAGCAACCCGAATTCCGCCAACAGCCAGTTCTTTATTGTTTTGGCACCAGCCAAACATCTGAATGGCCAATATACAGTGTTCGGCCAAGTCACCGAAGGTTTGGAAACACTTTACAACATCAAGTTGGGGGATTCGAACGCCAATGGCGCGGTCGATGATCCCGACTATATGGTGAAAGTAACTGTCACCAACGAATAAGGTTTTGGGGCGTGTCCTGTGCGCGCCCCAAAACACTCCGCATCACTGTCTCGTGAGCAGGGCTGTTTTCGCAAAGCCAGTTCTGCCATCCTTTGGGTACCCAAACCGGAGGATCGAAAATGCGACGTTCTTTGCGAATATTCCCCTTGATCGCCAGCCTTGTGGCTATGCTTGCCACGGTGGCGCAGGCAAATCCTGATCGCTGGAAATCCGAGTGGCCCAACACTGATTTCTCGCGCAGTTCGGTGACGGATTGGAACGAAATCCTGTCTGGCGGCCCACCCAAGGACGGTATTCCGGCGCTGTCGGACCCCAAGTTTCGCAAAGTGACCACGGAAACCCGCATTGAGCTGCGCGAGCCGGTGATCACCGTCGAAATCAAGGGCCAAGTGCCGCGTGCCTATCCGATCCGCTATTTGACATGGCATGAGATCGTCAATGACAAGGTCGGTGATACTCCCATCGCTGTGACGTTCTGCCCGCTGTGCAATTCGGGCATGGTGTTTGATCGGCGTTTGGGCGGTAAACTGCGCACGTTCGGGGTGTCTGGCAAGCTGCGCAATTCGGATATGGTGATGTATGACGCTGAAACCGAAAGTTGGTGGCAGCAGGCAATTGGCACGGGGATCGTTGGGGCGCATAAGGGGGATGTGCTTAAACAATTGCCCAGTTGGATGGAAAGCTGGGCCGAGTTTAAGACCCGCAATCCGCAAGGGTTGGTGATGGACGAGCCGGATTGGTCGCGGGCCTATGGGCGCAATCCTTATGTCAGTTATGATTCCTCCGGTCGGCCGTTTCTATATGGGGGCGAGATGCCGCCGCACGGGATACCGGCGCTGATGCGGGTGGTGCGGGTCGGTAAGCGGGCTTGGCCGATGAGCCGTTTGAATACGGAAGGTGAAGGGCGCGAAGCCGGGTTGGTGATCAGCTGGGTTGCGGGACAGGCCTCGGCGCTGGATGCGGATCGGATTGGCGACGGCAAGGATGTCGGCACGGTCCGTGTGCGGGATGGCAGTGGTCGCAATGTAGCGCATGACGTGATGTTCGCCTTTGCGTTCCATGCGTTTTTCCCGCGCGGGAAATGGATGTTGCCTAAATGAGCTGACGCGCATGTTGGTTGGTAAAACCCCCTCGGTCCCCCTGAAGGGGGAGGCGATGGGGGGGAAGTTGCTTCACCAAAATGGGAATTGGGTTGGCGATAGGTTGGAGCCTGCGGCGCAGGTGTTTGGGAAAGAAAAAGCTAAGAGACGAGTGTGACCAGTGCGTGGCGTTTCTTGCCAGCCGAAAGTTTTAGGGGCGGGGTTAGATCGTCACTGGTGATCATTTGGCCCGCAGAGGTGACGGCTTTGTCATTCATTTTGGCCCCGTTTTCCGCAATCAGGCGTTTGGCGTCTTTGCCGGATTTGGCAAGGCCGGATTTTACGAGGAGTTGCACGATGGAGATACCATCACCAATGTCCTCGGCGCTTATGGCGATTGTTGGCAGATCATCGCCAACGCCACCTTTTTCAAACACTTCGCGGGCGGTGGCTTCGGCAGTTTTTGCAGCCTCGGCGCCATGGGCCAATGTGGTTACCTCATTGGCCAGCCGGATTTTGGCGGCATTAATGTCGGCCCCGTCCAGCGCGGCCAGACGGTCGCATTCCTCAATCGGCAGTTCGGTGTAGAGTTTCAGGAACCGCCCGACATCGGCATCCGTGGTGTTGCGCCAGAACTGCCAGAATTCGTAAGGGCTGCGCATGTCGGGGTTTAGCCAGACGGCCCCATCTTGGGATTTGCCCATCTTCTTGCCGTCAGACGTTTCCAATAGTGGTGTGGTCAGCCCGAATATCTGGTTGTCCAACACGCGACGGGTCAGGTCGATCCCATTGACAATGTTGCCCCATTGATCGGAGCCGCCCATTTGAAGCAAACAGCCATAACGGCGGTTTAATTCAAGAAAATCATAGGCCTGCAGGATCATGTAATTGAATTCGAGGAACGAAAGAGATTGTTCCCGATCAAGGCGTGATTTCACGGATTCGAACGCCAGCATCCGGTTGACTGAAAAATGGCGGCCAATGTCGCGTAGGAATGACAGGTAGTTCAACCCGTCCAACCATTCGGCGTTGTTGACCATTTCGGCGTCGGTATCGGCATCGCCAAAGCTGACGTAATTGGTGAACACGGCCTTGATGCCGGCAATGTTGGCGTTGATCGCGGCGTCATCCAGCAGCGGGCGCTCATCCGCACGGAACGAGGGGTCGCCCACCTTGGTGGTGCCGCCGCCCATCAAAACAATCGGTTTATGGCCGGTCTTTTGCAGCCAGCGCAGCATCATGATCTGGATCAGACTGCCGACATGCAGGGATTTGGCGGTGGCGTCAAAGCCGATATAGGCCGGCACAACGCCTTTGATCAGCGCCTCATCAAGGGCTTGATAATCAGTGCAATCGGCCACAAAGCCGCGTTCCAGCATCACCCGCATGAATTCTGATTTGGCGTGGTAGGTCATCTTGATAAATATCCGTTCTCATGTGCTTTGGACCCTGATATATCGGGGCAAGCG
>JGI24023J19991_10000724_pt1 | contig 25886 bp, 24 predicted proteins | sample Cruoilmetagenom1_FD_19991 | JGI IMG/M metagenome (IMG submission 19991) | reverse complement strand
AGAGCCATTATAATTGACGAAGGCCCCACCAGCGGCACAACTTTAATATTTTTCTTATGTGCTAATTCCACGATACTGGCTCCAGGATCTGCCACAGCCGGTACACCGGCCTCTGACAATAAACCTATAGAAAAACCATTGGCACAGGCATCCAGGTAATTTTGAGATTCAAAATCATCTGTATACTTGTCTAATACATTTATGTGCAATGAGGCCTGCGATTTTCTAGGAGAAATTTTTTTAATAAATCTTCTAGCCGATTTCTCATTCTCTACTATAAAATGATCTACCTGCTCAACTATTCTTTTGACTGAAATGGGAAGTACTTCAAGAGGCGCATTACCTCCTAAAGTAGTCGGGATCAAATACAGTCTCCCTATGTTAGTACTCATTCTAATTTACGATCAGTTTTTTATTTATCTTGTTTCCGTCTACGTCTGAAACTTTGACAAGATACAAACCTTTTGCAAAATTTTTTATAGGAATACTCACTAAATTATCATCAACCTCTTGAAGACTTTGTATTAACTTTCCACGAATATCGTAAATAGCAATAGTTACCGGAATAGACAGCTCTTTAAAATCAAACTTCAATTCCTCTTTTGCAGGATTTGGGTACATGGTAAAATTAAATATCCCAAAGGTATCAAGGCCTAAATTTGAATCTACAATTTTATAAATAGTACCTGAACTAATTCCGGCAATGTATAATTCGCCGGCAACATCTTCTCCAAAAGCAACCCAGTTGTTCCCTGTAAAAACCTGAGAAAAGCTAAGATCCCAAACGGTACCATTTTCTTCCAGAATGCCTATCTCATTACTACAATAATCAGCAAAAAAATACAGTCCGCTAAAACCGGGATACAACGATCCTCGATAGCGATAACCACCTGTAACAGAGCATCTTGAAGTGCCAGCTTGAGCATATACAGCTACCGGAAAGGTTAGGGTATTGGCATTTGGACAATCAGTAGTATTAAAGGTTTCATTTCCTTCATAACACCTCCATCCATAATTTAATCCTGAAGCTGTGGCAGATACCCTATTGACCTCCTCAAATCTACCCTGGCCTACATCGGCGCTCCAAAGATCTCCTGTCTGCCTGTCAAAACTAAATTTCCATGTATTTCTATGTCCGTAAGACCATATTTCATCCAATGCATTGGCATTTCCAATAAAAGGGTTACCGGCTGGAATTGCATAATTATTACCGTTGCTCGTGTTATTGACATCAAGTCTTAATATTTTACCCAATAAAGTATTCAAATTTTGTGCTCTGCCCCCTGGGTCTCCTGAACTACCACCATCTCCGGAAGAAATATACAGGTATCCGTCCGGGCCAAAAGCCAAATCCCCTCCATTATGATTTGAAAATGGTTGTGTAATGGTCAATAATATTTGTTCAGAATTACTATTGGCAAGATCAGGGTCACCTAAACTAACAGAAAATCTCGATATGACAGTATTTCCTGAATTATTAATATAGTTCACATAAAAGAATCCATTAACTGCATAATTAGGATGAAAGGCAACACTTAATAAACCTCGTTCATCTCCAATACCTCCAACATTTCCAACAATACTTTCAATATTTAAAAAAGGTAAAGAATTTAAAGTACCATCAGAATTCAAAATTCGAATACGCCCATATTGCTCAACAACAAAGAGCCTGTTGTCATTTGCATGTTTAATACTCACAGGTTTATCGAGACCGGTTCTAAAAGATTCCAACGCAATGCTTGGTTGCGCTAAAACGCTACACACATAAAGTAAACCTAATAAAAATAAATAGTGTTTATGCATAACTATAAATTTTACAGGTTGATTTATCAAATTTACGAAAAAATAATTGCTTGTAAATAAATAGAAGCGGAAGCGGTAAATTACTTTAATTTTTCAGCTATTACTGAACAGGCCTTATCTAACAATTTGTATACATTTTCAAAACCAAATTCGCCTCCATAATAGGGGTCAGGAACATCGACATTTTCGTTTGGGAAAATCTCATTCAAAATCATTTTTACCTTTCCCTTGTCATTTTCATTTCTAGCCAATGCCAATACATCCCTCTTATTAGAATTGTCCATGACATAGATTAAATCAAAATTATCAAAATCAGAAATTTGAAACTTTCTGCAACGCTGGCCGGTAATATCTAAAGAATAACCACGTGCTACCGCAATAGATCGTTTATCGGGCAAACTACCAACATGATAACCTGCTGTTCCGGCAGAATCAATAAAAATGTTTTCGGAATTAGCTTTCGATTTTAAAATACCTTCAGCTAATGGTGAGCGACAAATATTTCCGAGGCAAACCATTAAAACATGTACCATTTTTAAAGATTAAAATGATAATTTTTTGGTAATGTCATCGACATATTTTCTAAACTGCTTGTCTGTTTCGGTAAGATTGTCAACTGTTTTACAGGCATGCAATACAGTGGCATGATCTCTACTACCAATTTGAGAACCAATACTTGCCAAAGAAGCTTTTGTCATACGTTTGGCAAAAAACATTGCCAACTGCCGCGCTTGTACAATATGTCTTTTCCTTGTTTTAGATTGTAAGGTAGTAACATCCATTTCAAAGTATTTTGAAACTACTTTTTGAATGTAATCTATAGACACTTCACGTTTTGTATTTTTAACAAATTTATCTACAATACGTTTTGCCAAAGACAATGTAAATTCTTTTCTATTAAAAGAAGCTTGAGCTATCATTGAAATCAAGACCCCTTCTAACTCTCTTACATTCGTTTTGATGTTCTTCGCAATATATTCTACTATTTCTTCGGGCATTTCTACACCATCTCTAAACAGCTTATTGTTTAATATCGAAATCCTGGTTTCATAATCAGGTGATTGTAACTCAGCTGAAAGCCCCCATTTAAAACGTGATAATAAACGCTGTTCTATGTCTTGCATATCAACCGGCGCTTTATCAGAAGTCAAAATAACTTGCTTACCATTTTGATGCAAATGATTAAAAATATGGAAAAATACATCCTGAGTACCCGATTTACCAGATAAGAATTGAACGTCATCAACGATCAATACATCTATCATTTGATAAAAATGAATAAAATCATTTCTCGAATTGCCTTTCACCGAATCAATATATTGTTGTGTAAACTTTTCAGCAGATATATACAATACTGTTTTTTCAGGATATTTGTCTTTAATATCTACACCTATGGCATGTGCTAAATGTGTTTTACCCAAACCTACGCCTCCATAGATCAATAATGGATTAAATGAAGTACCTCCTGGCTTATTGGCAACGGCCATACTTGCAGATCGAGCCAATCTATTCGCATCTCCTTCAATAAAATTATCAAAACTGTAATTAGGATTTAATTGAGATTCTATCTTAATTTTTTGAATACCCGGAATAACAAAAGGATTTCTCAATTCTCTTTTATCGAACTCTAAAGGAACCGTAACACCTTGCGAATTGAATGGTTTTCTATTCGAACTTGGAATTTTAACTGTATGAGGATTTTTACTACTATATGCATTCTCCATTTTCACATCGTACACCAACTTAGCATCTTCACCCAATTCACGAACCAATGCAACTCTTAATAATTTAATATAATGCTCTTCTAACCACTCATAAAAAAATTTACTTGGTACTTGAATAGTTAATGCTTCTCCTGTAACTTTGATAGGCTTAATAGGTACGAACCAAGTTTTATAAGCTTGGGGTTTTATGTTGTCTTTGATAAAAGACAAGCAATTATTCCAAACTGAAGTAGCAGTTTTTGTCATTCTTAGGGTTTAGTTTTTTTGGTTAAGATTATCAAGAGATTTTTCAGGGTTTTCTCTCATAATTTTCGTGTTACAAAAGTGTGAATATTTTTTGTTATAAAAAAATAAATTTACTATTGATTTTTAATTATTTTTTTCGTAAACTCTGGATCTTTAAAAATTATTTTTATGCCCAGTCATAAACTACAAATTCGGGTTCGTTATGGAGAAACCGATCAAATGGGTTACGTTTACTATGGTAACTATGCCCAATATTTTGAAATGGGAAGAGTTGAATGGCTACGCAACTTAGGTGTATCATATAAACGTATGGAAGACTCAGGTATTATGTTACCCGTATTAAATTTGAATATTGACTATAAAAAACCGGCTAAATATGATGACCTGCTTACCTTAAAAACAACCTTACTTACCAAACCCTCTGTAAGAATTGAATTTGGTTTTGAATTGTATAATGAAAATCAAGAATTATTGACCAAAGGCTACACTTCATTAGTATTTATTGATATGAAAAAAAACAAGCCTACGAAAGCACCTGATTATATACTTGAAAAAATAAATCCGTTTTTTGACTAAATTTCTACAATTTTAACCTGTCTTAGTTCCTCAAAAGCAGTTTTTAGCTTTAACGCTTCTTTTTTTCGGATGGAAATTAAAAATTCACAATTCACTTCCATTTTTTGACTAATAATTGTTACATTTTTTTCTTTAATAATGCGCATCACTTTATTCATCAATGGATACTCAAAAAAGAGCTTAAAATCAGTATCGATTGTTCTAGTGATTATTTGAGAAGATTCCAATGCTAATTGGGCCGTGGTTTTATAAGCATTTACCAAGCCACCAACACCTAATTTTGTTCCTCCAAAATAACGTACAACCACTACCAATATATTTGTCAGTTCTTTTGAAAGAATTTGCCCATAAATAGGTTGTCCGGCTGAATTATTAGGCTCTCCATCATCATTAACCCTAAATTGCACCGAATCAACACCTAATTGCCAAGCATAGCACCAATGCCTTGCCTTATGATGTTCTTTTTTTAAGCCTTCAATGAACTCCTTAACCTGCTCTTCCCGTTGTATCGGAAATACATAACCCAAAAATTTACTCCCTCTATCTTTAAAAATAGCTACCGAGGAAGATGTGTTTATTGTTCTATATGAGTCACGGTCTAACAATCCTTATTTTTTAACACCTTTAGAACATCTGATTGTAATTTTTGACTACAGACTACTTTACCATTAATAGCAGGAGCATTCACCCCTTTATTCAAAGTGACGTCACCCATAAAAATTCTGGCTTCATCCCACAAATTGGTATCAACAAATGCTTGTAGTGTCTGTGAACCGCCCTCAATCAATACAGATTGTATTTCAAGTCTAAATAATACATCACATAGTTGTTGTGCTACATTACCTGAAAAATCTATCTGCTCAAAAACAAGGTTACCGCCTTTTAATTCGCCCTCTTTTTCAGTTATGACCACGGTTTTTATGCTTCGGTCAAATACATTATAATTATTGGGAATTCTTAGATTTCTATCCAATACTATTCTAATAGGATTTTTGCCGTGCCAATTGCGTACATCCAATTTCGGATTGTCATTCAACACCGTATTTGTCCCAACCAAGATCGCCTGCTCTTCACTTCTCCACTTATGTACTAGCTGTCTCGAATACTGATTGCTTATCCAATTAGGCTGAGCTGCATCCTGATGTTCAGGTTTTCGATCAATATCAATAAAACCGTCGTTAGATTCTGCCCATTTTAATATAATATAAGGCCTGTTTTTAGTATGATAGGTAAAAAAACGTTTATTAATAGCTATACATTCCTGCTCTAATACCCCTACTTCAACTTCACAACCGTTCTTTTTCAACTTTTCAATTCCTTTTCCTGCCACCTTATCATAAGGATCAATACAACCCACTACTACTTTTGGTATCGTGTGCTTTACAATTAGGTCTGAACATGGTGGTGTTTTACCAAGATGATTACAAGGTTCCAAACTTACATACAATATTGCTTTTTTAAGCATCTTTTTATCCATTACAGAATTGATGGCATTCACTTCGGCATGATTTCCTCCGTACGGACTTGTATATCCTTCCCCTATGATGTGATCATCGCAAACAATAACACAGCCTACCATAGGATTCGGGCTCGTAGTTCCTAATCCGTTTTTCGCCAATTCAATACAACGTTTTATGTATTTTTCGTGTATATTCACATCGCAAAAATACTGTTAAAAAGTTAATTTAACATTATACTTATGCTAATCAGAAAAATTCAAGCCAGCGATAATCCGGTAATAGAACAGATCATAAGATCAGCTATTATAGAATTTAAATTACCTATGACGGGAACAGCATTTGAAGATAATGAAACAAAAATTATGTATCAATCGTATCAAGGAGCTGATGCAATTTATTTTATCCTGGAAGATAATGGCCAAGTTGTTGGAGGTGGGGGAATACAAAAATTAAAAGGCAATAAGGGCAATATATGTGAACTTCAAAAAATGTATTTTATTCCAGCGGTTCGTGGTCAGGGATATGGAAAAATTATATTTAATAAATGTATCGAAGCTGCAAAAAATTTTGGCTATTCACAATGCTATTTGGAATCTGCTGAGGTATTGAAAGCCGCCTTGCATATATATGAAAAAAACGGCTTTAAACATTTAGATGGGCCCCTGGGTGGCACCGGTCATTATTCTTGTGGAATTTGGATGCTTAAAGAATTAAAGGAATGACAATTCAAGAATTAAAATCTACCTTTTTATATGATTTAGCACGGCTATATCCCAAAGAAGAAATTCAGTCTTTTTTTAATTTGTTAATTCTTCATAGGCTAAAATTAACAAGAGCTGATATAGCACTGAGTCCGAATCGAATTATTCAAAAAACTGATGAAGGTTTTTTTATGAATTCCTTAAGGGAATTACTACAAGAAAAACCTATACAATATATTATAGGTGAAACAGAATTTTACGGCTTACTTTTTAAATTAGATAAGAATGTACTTATCCCAAGGCCGGAAACCGAAGAATTGGTCGATTGGATATTGGAGGTGCGTAAAGACCAAAGATTCAAAACTCAAGACCAAGGACTTAAGATTCTTGACATAGGTACCGGCAGTGGCTGTATCGCTGTTGCACTTGCTAAAAACGTATCAAATGCTACTGTTTTTGCCATAGACGTTTCTAAACAAGCTCTGCAAATTGCAAAACAAAATGCGTTATTAAATGAGGTTGAGATCAATTTTATTGAGTGTGATATTTTAAACAACAATGTCATACTGAGTCTGTCAAAGCATCTTTCAGAATCCTTTCAATTCGATATCATTGTTAGCAATCCACCTTATGTACGTGAATTAGAAAAGCAGAAAATACAAAATAATGTTCTTGAGAACGAACCGCATGTAGCTTTATTTGTTACAAATGAAAATCCATTGGTATTTTATGATAGGATCGCTGATTTTGCAAAAGAATACCTGAGTGAAAATGGGCATCTGTACCTTGAGATCAATCAATATTTAGGAAAGGAAACGACAAACCTCCTCCAACAAAAAGGATTTAGGAATGTAGAATTAAAAAAAGATGTATTGGGGAATGACAGGATGATTAAGGCCTATCTTTAACGATACATATAATTTCAAAAAATTATATTAAAAAAGCTATATGCTAATCAGAAAGGTGCTTGGCTTTTGACGAGATCAATAAAAATTCTTTCTGCCTTCCATCTAAATACCAAACACCGGTTTTGTCAAACAAAGCATCTTCCTCAAGCATTATGCATATTTCTTTTTTCCATTCTTTAATATAAGTAGCTGCATTTAACTCAATAGCATATGCAGTGTTTATATGAAGAGGATAGTCTCCGTTTACCGGAACACCCCCTTGAGAATCCCACATTCCTAATGTCGTTCCAGCCGCGTGTCCGTGATATCCAATCGGATGCGTATAAATTGATGGTTTTATCCCTTCTTTGATAGCCTGATCTCTAGATTCCTTTAAAATTGTATTGCCTGTTTTTCCAACAGCGAAGTTATTCGTAAATATATCTTGAAGCCTGTTCGCTCTTTGCATAGCGACCTTTAAATATTCCGGAGCATCCGTTTCATTTTCTTTTAACACATAGGCATGTTGTTGTGTATCAGAATTCAATCGTAAATAGTTAATTCCGAAGTCAACATGTAGTAAATCTCCCGGAAGTATAACCGCAGAATTCTTCGAAAAAGATTTCATGTGATCAAATACATCGGCATCACTTCTCTGAATTGAGACTGTAGGGTGGAACCACGTTGTCAGTTTCAAATCGCGTATTCTTTCACGATACCACCAAACAACATCATCTGTGGTTGTAAATCCCGGCGTAATCACTTTTGAAGAGAAACCTTCTTTAATAATATCGTGTGCAATTTTTACAAGATGCCTGTACAAAACAATTTCATCAGAAATCCGGGTTTCAAGCCATCCAATAGCTAATTTTTCGGCCGAAACAATTCGATTTTTAAATTTTTTAGATACATTTTCTTCCAGTTCACTTTTGTCGGTAAATGCAATTCCATCAGCCAGCGCAAAGTCTTTTGAATGGTTTATTCCTATTCTTTCCGGATCTTTTTGTTCAATAATTTCACTAACTCTTTTCCATTGATCTGGCTGCTTTTCTTTGTCCCATGATTTCTTGAAAATTGCACCCACATCATATCTGGCAACTGCCAACGTTTTTAAAGAATCTTTATTATCTAAACTAAATATTAAAATGGTTCTTCTTCTTGCTGACAGCCAGGTTGCAGGTAATAATGTTTTAATTACAGGATCTTCATTATACTCTCTACTAATAAGGATCCACATATCAATATTCTCTCTTTTCATGAGTTTAGGGACCAACATTTTCACACGCTTTTCAAGAATCTTATCAATAACTTCAGCACGGTCTTTCATTGGCAAAATAGTTGACACCTGTCCAAATAGCTGTATTGAAAAGAAAATAATTGTAAGGATAAATAGTTTTTTTTTCATGATTCCCGGTAGAATAAGTTGCATAAAGATTTGCTAAAATAGATAAACATATACAATATTCAAATTCATAAACACTTCAAAAACTAGTATCTTTGCCCTATGCGAATAGATATTATTACCGTTTCACCAGAATTGATCAAAAGCCCATTTGAACATTCTATCATTAAAAGAGGTATCAATAAAGGTTTAGTAGAAGTACATTTCCACGATTTACGTGAATATGCCATTAATGACTATGGCAAAATAGATGACTATCAATTCGGTGGAGGTGCAGGCATGGTATTAATGATAGAGCCTATAGATAAATGTATAAGCAAATTAAGGTCAGAACGGGACTATGATGAGATCATTTATATGACCCCCGATGCTAATATTTTGGATCAACAAATGGCCAATGAGCTTTCATTATATCAAAATATCATCATTTTGTGTGGTCATTATAAAGGTGTAGATCAACGTGTGCGCGACTTGTTTATTACCAAAGAAATCTCAATTGGCGATTATGTACTGAGTGGTGGTGAATTGGGAGCTGCCGTGTTATGCGATTGTATTATCAGATTGATCCCCGGAGTATTGGGAGATGAGACGTCTGCCTTATCAGACTCATTTCAAGACGATCTATTGGCGCCTCCGGTATATACCAGACCCTCAGTGTATAAAGAACATAAAGTACCGGATATATTATTGTCGGGCAATTTTCCAAAAATCGAGGAATGGCGTAGTAAAAAAGCACTGGAAAGAACTAAAACAATACGTCCTTACCTATTGAAAAAAAGTAAAAAATAAATTTTATTTCAATATATAATCTTCAAAAACTTTTTATTACATTTGCACACTCAAAATTAACCTCTGACGAAAATCGTGAATGTTGATTTTTGAAAACCATTAAAATAATTAAAATGGGAGATTTAGTAAAATTCGTGCAAGACGAATTTGTAACAAAAAAAGAAGTCCCTGATTTTTCAGCTGGTGATACTATTACAGTATATTATGAAATTAAAGAAGGTGAAAAAAAGCGTACTCAGTTTTTTAAAGGTGTAGTAATTCAACGTAGAGGCTCTGGGTCAACCGAAACTTTTACTATCAAAAAGATGTCCGGTACAGTGGGTGTTGAACGTATATTCCCTATCAATTTGCCGGCAATTCAGAAAATTGAATTGAATAGAAAAGGTAAAGTTCGAAGAGCAAGAATTTACTATTTCAGAAACCTTACCGGTAAAAAAGCAAGAATTAAAGAAACGCGAGTGTAATTGATTCTCTATTTAAAGAATATAAACCCTATTTCAGACAAAGAGATAGGGTTTTCTATTAACAATTGTTTATAAATGTTATTAATATCTGGCTAATAACTTATTAATAACTCTTAATCAATTTTTATTGACTTTTTCAATTTCCCGTTTATATTTGTTGAAGAATTTACAAGAGGTTAGCAGTTTAGTAAACCCAAGAAGAGATTTCGGTCAAATCAGAAGTTTAGTAGACGAAACAGATTGTAATTTCTGAAAGAACGTTCTTTTTGTTTTTAAGAATTATATATAGCCAAGTGTTTAGCATGAATAATTGGACGTATTGAAATGATTAAAAACAGATTTAAAATATTTATATAGTCATTCAGTTAGTGATTAACATCCGTTATTATTTGTTGATGTATTATAAAAATATTTTAAAAATTATTTGGCGGGGTGCGTTGTTTTAACAAATGACCAATAGTAATTATTTAGGTAGTTGCTTACTTGCGTTAAATGATTAGCTAAAAGCCATAATAGAAAGCAATTTTTATTATGGCTTTAGTTTTTGCAGTAAATTACACTTATTAACATTTGTTAATAACTTCTGTTAATAAGCGGTTGGTAAGTTAACGAAGTCGAAACATGAAATTATCACTTTATACCGTACTTTTACCTGCAAGAGAATCTAAGTAAAGAATTTTCCCCTTTGTATTGCTATGAGAGAGTTGATTTACTATGAGCTTATTTAGATTCGAAACCATATTGTTCTTTAATAATTTCATAATCAGTGTTTAGCGCACAATTCCTTAATGATAAAATTAATATTAAGAACAATAGTTAAAAGCACCTTATAACCATAAGGTGCTTTTTTATGCTTTTCTAATACGGAATTCCTTTAAAATTTATTCAAAAAACCTTTAACTAATGATATTTATCAGCTAAAAATCCGGGTATAAATTTGTAAATTTGTGAGCTTTTAAAAAAGTACATCTTATTTAATTTAGAAAATACAAACACATGCCAAAAAAAGCTACTATAGTTTATACAAAAACTGACGAAGCTCCAGCTTTAGCAACACATTCCTTTTTACCCATCGTAAAGGCTTTTACAAAATCTTCGGGAATTACAATTGAAACGAAAGATATTTCTTTAGCCAATAGAATTTTAGCTACTTTTCCTGATTTCTTAACTGACGACCAAAAAGTTTCTGATGCGTTGGACGAATTGGGAGACCTGGCAAAAAAACCGGAAGCTAACATCATAAAATTACCTAATATCAGCGCTTCTATTCCGCAGTTAAAAACGGCAATAGAAGAATTGCAATCAAAAGGGTTTAAGCTACCTGATTATCCCGATGAACCGGAAAATAATGCAGAAAAAACGATCAAATCGCGTTATGATAAAATAAAAGGAAGTGCAGTTAACCCTGTTTTACGTGAAGGTAATTCTGACCGTCGCGCTCCAAAAGCCGTGAAAAACTACGCAAAAAAGAATCCGCATTCAATGGGAGCTTGGAGTGCTGATTCAAAAACACATGTGGCAACAATGTCAGAAGGTGATTTTTTCCACAATGAAAAATCAATTACCTTGACAAAAACTACCAATGTAAAAATTGAACATCTTGACACTAGTGGCAATAGTACAATTTTAAAAGAAAAAACACCATTGTTAACCGGTGAAATTATCGATGCAACAGTAATGCGTAAAAAAGCATTGCTACAGTTCTTAAAAGAACAAATAGCTGACGCAAAAAGTAAAGGTGTGCTTTTTTCCTTACACATGAAGGCAACAATGATGAAAGTCTCTGACCCTATTATTTTTGGTCATGCCGTTAATGAATTCTTTGCACCAATATTTAAAAAACATGGAGCAATTTTAGAAGAGCTTGGCGTGGAGGTGAATAATGGTTTCGGAAATCTAATTCATAAACTAGAGGAATTACCTGATGTTAAACGTACAGAAATCGAAGCAGATATTAAGGTATGTTTTGAGCAACAACCTGGTTTAGCGATGGTAAATTCCGACAAAGGCATCACCAACCTTCATGTACCCAGCGATATAATTATTGATGCGTCTATGCCGGCCATGATTCGTTCTTCAGGACAAATGTGGAATACCGATGGCAATCTTCAAGATACGAAAGCTGTTATTCCAGACAGTTCATATGCGGGTATTTATCAAACCACTATCGATTTTTGTAAAAAACATGGTGCTTTTGACCCGAGTACTATGGGCACAGTTCCTAATGTAGGCCTTATGGCTCAAAAAGCAGAAGAATATGGTTCACATGACAAAACCTTTGAAATTGTGGCAGATGGAAAAGTTAGAGTCTTAGATGATTCGGGTGCTACATTAATTGAGCATACGGTTGAAGAAGGTGATATTTGGAGGATGTGTCAGGTTAAAGATGCCCCTATTCAAGACTGGGTAAAACTTGCTGTCAATAGGGCAAGGGCAACAAATACGCCTACTGTATTTTGGCTTGATAAGAACAGGGCCCATGATGCTGAATTGATCAAAAAAGTGAAAGCATATTTACCAAATCACGATACAAGTGGGTTGGATATTAAAATTTTATCACCCGCTCAAGCTACACAATATACGCTGGAACGTGTTAAAAATGGACAGGACACTATTTCAGTAACAGGTAATGTTTTACGTGATTACCTGACAGACCTCTTCCCTATTTTAGAGGTTGGTACCAGCGCTAAAATGCTTTCTATAGTTCCTCTGATGAATGGTGGCGGATTGTTTGAAACTGGTGCCGGCGGTTCGGCTCCGAAACATGTACAACAATTCTTAAAAGAAAATCATTTGCGTTGGGACTCTTTAGGTGAATTTTTAGCACTGGCCGTTTCACTGGAGCATTTCGGGCAGACCAATACTAATTCAAAAGCATTGGTATTATCAGAAACCTTAGATGATGCTACCGATAAATTCTTAGACAAGAAGAAATCCCCGTCTCGTAAGGTTAATGAACTTGACAACAGGGGAAGTCATTTTTATCTGGCACTATATTGGACACAAGCCTTGGCAAATCAAACCAAGGATGCTGAGTTAAGTAGTGATTTTAGAAAGATTGCTGAAGAACTGGAAGCAAATGAGAGCCAAATTATTGATGAACTAAATTCTGTTCAAGGAAAATCTATGGATATTAACGGTTATTATTTACCAAATGAACAGATGACTTCTGAAGCAATGCGGCCTAGCAAAACATTTAATACAATCTTAGCAACTATTTAACAAAACGGCATTGCATTAAATACGTCGATTTTCTACAAAAAAAAGCAGGTAAAGAGTTTTCTTACCTGCTTTTCAAACTAACTAACTAAATCAAAACCTACTCGCCTGAATACTTTTACATAATTCTTACGATTCTATACTCTTATGACACAGTGATTCCAAAGAAGTCACATGTTATTATTCTCTAGTACGCAATTACTTTACATCATAATTCTTCTTTGGTATCATTTTTTAATATTTTTGCGCATAAAAAATTCTTAATGAAGTACAACAAAGCTTTCTTATTCTTTATCTTTCTTTTTAATTTATCCACCCTTACTTCACAAGAAAAGTTTACCTTAAGTGGTACTGTTTCAGAAAAAAATAGCAACGAAACACTTATTGGAGCGACTATTTTGGTTCCTGAATTAAAAACAGGAACTACAACTAATGAATATGGCTTCTATTCTATTACACTCCCTAAAGGAATTTATAAGATCGTTATCACCTATATTGGTTTTGATGATATCATAGAAACAATACATTTGGAGCGAAATATTTCAAAAAACTTTGGTTTACTCGAAACTTCAGAAAGCTTAGACGAAGTTATCATTAAAGAAAATGTTGAAAAGCTAAATATCCGAAAGCCGCAAATGAGTTTGAATGCCTTGTCCGCTGCTTCCATCAAACAAATTCCGGTCGTTTTAGGCGAAGCCGATGTTATCAAAGCCATTACACTCTTACCTGGCGTAACAAATGCCGGTGAAGGCTCGTCGGGATTCAATGTCCGTGGTGGGGCTGCTGATCAAAATTTAATTCTACTTGATGAGGCCACTATTTACAATTCCTCACATTTATTTGGTCTCTTTTCGGTTTTCAATCCTGATGCCATTAAAGATCTTAAACTATACAAAGGAGGTATTCCTGCAAGGTATGGCGGCCGTGTTTCTTCTGTTTTGGATATTTACCAAAAAGAGGGAAATAAAAAAGAATTTCATACAAACGGCGGTATCGGCATTGTTGCAAGCAGGCTATTAGTAGAAGGACCGCTTAAAAAGGACAAAGCCTCTTTTCTTTTTGGAGGAAGAAGTTCATATGCCCATTTATTTTTACCCTTATTTGACCTCGATAATATTGCCTATTTTTATGATTTAAATACTAAAATTAGCTATAAGCTGAACGCTAAAAACAATGTTTATATATCAGGATATTTTGGAAGAGATGTATTTAGTATTCCTGATAGCTTTGAAAATACCTATGGCAATACCGTAGTGAATTTTAGATGGAATCATTTGTTTTCCGATAAACTTTTTTCAAATGTTTCGTTAATTTATTCTGATTACTACTATGGACTAAAATTAGATTTTGTTGGTTTTGACTGGAATTCCGGGATTCAGAATTTTAATGTGAAGTATGATTTTAAGCATTATTTAAATAATACATTTAAATTGCAATATGGTTTGAATAGCATTTATTATAGATTCAATCCGGGTAAAATTGAACCTTCATCACCAACTTCCGGAATCAATCCTATAAAATTAATAGATAAATATGCATTTGAAAACGCGGTGTATATAGATACTGAACATAAAATAACAGAGAAAATAGCCTTATCATACGGATTACGTTTTAGCACTTTTTCACGTTTAGGACAAGATGAATTGAATATATATGAAAATAATCAGGCGGTAGTTTTTAATGAAGACTTTCAAATCTATGAAAGTGCTGAGGCAATTAGTGCAGAAACCTTTAAAAGAAGTGATATTATCAAGTCATTTAGTAACCTTGAGCCAAGATTTTCTTTGGCTTATCAGTTAAATGACCAAGCCTCTGTAAAGGCTAGCTATAATAGATTGAGCCAGTACTTACATTTACTATCAAACACAAGTTCGCCTACACCTTTAGATGTATGGACACCTAGTGGTAAGTATATTAAACCACAGTTATTGGATCAATTTGCCTTAGGGTATTTTAAAAATTTCAATGCCTATTCCTTGGAAGTTGAAAGTTTCTATAAAACCATTGAAAATCGAATTGATTATATAGATGGAGCAGATCTAATCGCAAATGATGCTATTGAACGGGTTATTCTTAATGGAAAAGCAAGAGCTTATGGCTTGGAGGTATTGGTACGGAAAAATAAAGGTAGATTTAAAGGATGGCTGGCCTATACCCTGTCAAAATCTCAACAACAAACAGAAGGAAGAACGGTAACTGAATTAGGCATAAATAATGGAAATTGGTACAATACTCCATATGATAAAACACATGATATTTCCTTTACTGGAAGTTATGAGTTCAATAGGAAATGGAAATTCAATGCGAATTTTTTATTCCAAACGGGGCAACCAACCTCCTATCCAACAGGTCAATATGAATTTAACGGTATTACGATACCGCGTTTTAGCGATAGAAACGAGAACAGGCTCCCATCTTATAATCGTTTAGATTTCTCAATACACTATACTCCAAAACCAACGAAGAAAAGAGGATTGCAAGGTCAATGGGTTTTTGGTATTTATAATGTATATAATCGAAGAAATGCAACATCAATTACATTTGGTGAAAACAGAATTACAGGTGTCAACGAAGCGACAAGATTAGCAATTTTCGGTATTGTTCCCTCAGTATCTTATAATTTTAAATTTTAAGTCATATGAATTTTTCAAAGAAAAATATCAGCATGCCGTCCCTAAACATAAAACATTACAAAAATGACAGACTTTTCATGAATAAAAAGATATACTGTCTAATTTTATTCAGTACTTTTATTTTTTCTTGTGAAGATGTTATAACCGTCCATGTACCTGTTGCCGAACCCAGATTGGTTATCGATGCATCGATAAATTGGTTTAAGGGAACCTCGGGTAATAAACAACAAATAAAGTTGACATTGACGGCCCCATATTTTGATAATGAAATTCCTCCGGTAAATAATGCCGTCGTAACAATTACGGATGCAAATAACATTACTTTCGCCTTTATTGAAGAGGGTAACTCAGGTATCTACAAAAACAGTACGTTCAGACCGGTAATTAATGGTCATTATGATTTAACGATCATAACTAATGGCCAAACTTATACCGCAGCTGAAACATTAATGTCAGTAAGTTCTATTGACTTTGTCGAGCAAAAAAATGATGGCGGTTTTTCAGGTGATCAGATAGAAATAAAAGCGTTTTATACTGACCCGGCAGATGAGAAGAATTTTTATTTTTTTGAATTTATCAATGATATCCCTACCATTCCAACATTAGAAGTTTATGACGATGAATTTACTGATGGGAACCAAATTTTTGCATTTTATAACGAGGAAGATCTATCACAGGGAACATCACTTACCATAAGAAATTACGGTATATCAGAACGTTTTTATGAATTCATGCTTATCCTGTTGCAACAAAGTGGCAATGATAGTGGAGGTCCTTTTGAAACAAAGCCTGCAACCGTTAGAGGTAATTGCATCAATCAAACAAATCCTGAAAATTTTCCATTTGGCTATTTTAGGTTATCTGAAGTGGATGAAGTTGAATATACAATAAATTAGCATTGATTCTTTTCATCCTAGATAAATTTCAGAAAACAATGTATTTAATATCAATTACTAATAGAAATCAAAAATTATGTATTTTTGACCCATGGGTTTTATAAAAACAACAGAGAAAGATTCTCATTATAATCATCTCGAAAAGATGAGTATAAACGAATTACTCTCTAATATAAACAATGAAGATAAAACGATTCCATTGTCGGTAGAAAAAGCTATTCCTCAAATTGAAAAATTAATAGCGCAAATAATACCTAAATTAAAATCCGGAGGAAGATTGTTTTATATCGGTGCTGGAACAAGTGGTAGATTAGGAATTGTTGATGCAAGTGAATGCCCACCCACATTTGGAGTTCCTTACGATTTGGTTATTGGTATCATTGCAGGAGGTGATGCCGCCATACGAAAAGCAGTTGAATTTGCCGAAGATTCGGCTACTCAAGGCTGGGAAGATCTAAAATCATATAACATTTCAGATAAAGATGTTGTTATCGGCATTGCCGCTTCAGGTACTACTCCCTATGTTATCGAAGCGTTAGAAAAATGCAACCGGGAACATATTATTACCGGCTGTATTACCTGTAACGATAAAAGTCCGTTGACAAAAATAGCCAAATATCCTGTAGTTATAGTCGTTGGGCCTGAATTTGTAACCGGCAGCTCACGCATGAAAGCAGGAACTGCTCAAAAATTAGCACTCAATATGATTACTACTTCTACAATGATCCAATTGGGTAAAATAAAAGGCAATAAAATGGTTGACATGCAGCTGTCGAATAGCAAATTAGTCGATAGAGGTATAAAAATGTTAATGAACGAATTGCAAATTGATGAAATGTTGGCTACTGAATTACTTCAAAAGTACGGTAATGTAAGAAATGCTATAAATAATTACCGCCATGCAACATAAGAAACCAACACTGTCAAATGCTGTAAAATATCTGTCTTTTGCCTTAGTTCTTTTATTTGCCGCACCCATAGTCGTAACTATTGGTTTTAAAGCATTAAAAAAAGACAGTTCTTATTTGTTATTGCTACTGGGTATTATATTGGCGATAGCAGCAATTAGCATTACGGCCATAGGGGTCGTAAAAGTTACCAGGCATATTTTTGACAAGGACAATGATAAAAATTAAATCGCTCTTTACCAAGCTCTTACAATGGGAACATTGGCCAACCTTTATGTTCTATATTCCTCTGGCACCTTTTTATGTGTATGCAACGATTAAAGCAAAGCACCTGATTTCTTATTTAGTTGCAAATCCGGCAATAAAATATTCGGGAAATGGAACCGAATCCAAATATGAAACCATACAGTTAATTCCACCTCAATATAAACCATTAACAATATTAATTTCTGAAGGTGATAGTTTTAACGATGCACTTTTAAGTATTGAAAATTCGAATATAAAATTTCCTTTGATCACTAAACCTGATATTGGTTTTAGAGGTTATTTGGTAAAAAAAATCGATACAAAAAGCGAATTGGAGAACTACTTAAAAAAAAACAAGATCGATATTATCATTCAAGAATTTATAGATTATAAAAATGAATGTGGCATATTTTACCATCGAATTCCAGATGAAACCGAAGGTAAAATAACTTCTATAACACTGAAAAAATTTTTAACGGTCACCGGAAATGGAACTTCAAACCTGTCTGAATTAATATTGGCTGATAAACGTGCTTATTTATACTATGGCTTGTTAAGGAATATCCATAAAGAAAAAATGCAATCCGTCCCAAACAAAGATGAAGTCATTAAGCTGACAGTTATTGGAAACCATTCTAAAGGAACGCAATTCATAAATGGCAACCACCTCAATACAAAAGATTTGGAACAAATGATGGATGAGCTCTCCAAGCAAATTGACAATTGGTATTATGGACGTTTAGATATAAAATACAACACTTTTGAGGAATTGACAGCAGGTAAAAATTTTAAAATTCTAGAAATAAATGGTATCATATCTGAACCTACACATATTTACGATCCAACCAATGCAACCTATTTTGGTGCCTTAAAATGCATTCGAAAACATTGGGAGATTGTATATCGTATTGCTAAAAAAAATCACGAAATATCTAAAATACCATATCCAAAATTTGTTCCTTATTTTAAAGATATGATGTGGTTAAGAAAGCATTCGAAAAAATTAATAAAATTGAATAAGCTAAACTGAATTTTATAATTCCAGTCTTTCGGATCTCGGCGTTGTAGGATTATAGCCAAAATCAGCATCAGGCAATTCAATACCTAATTTACAAATAATATAACCTATACTTGCAAAATGATGTATGGCATGACTATGCGCTTGAATCAAAGCAGAAGCAAGGGTATAATTGGTAATAACAGTACCCAAGCCCAAATCGTCAGAAACTTCCACCATTTGATTCAAATCAGTTCCTTTTAAGGCATTTAGTTGTTGTAACGTTTTTTCAAAATAAGTCAGGCCAAAAGCGGTTTTTTGTTCGGCTAATTCATCGCGTTTTCTTGCTGCTAAATCGACTTGTTTCGATTCCAAACCACAAAAAATGCAATCAAAAACATCTAATATATGTCTCATATGACCTCCAATGCTTGAATGGTATGGCTCCATGGAAGTATCACTATATTCAATATCGGTAATAGAATTTAATAATCTAACACCCCTTTTAAGGTTGTGCTCAATAGCTTCAATCATATTTATGACATTAAAAATTTAACGCTTAGTCGCAAATATAATAATTAATTTACATTAATAACTTTATTAATGTAAACAATGCTAACACAACAAATAAAATACTCAAAATATAATTGATGTTTTTAGCTATAAATTGCGCCTTTCTCGCAATGAGTTCAGCAAAAACAGCATACACCACAAACAGTGAAAAAGCACCCAAAACGGCTCCTATAACATAAATAGTTGAAAAAGGTTGTTCAATGGCCATCCAACCTTTACTTTCGGCTAAAGTTGCCATTGCCAAATAAAATGGTATTGCCAGCATATTTAATGAAGACATGGCAAATCCGGTTATGTAATTATTCCCTTTATTTTGTTTCCCTTCAGCTTTAAATTTTTTTCCCGCCTGTATAAAAAAGAAAATAGCCAATCCGAAAAGTACAAAAACCGCAGCTACCTTTAATTTTGAAATTATCTCAGGATGTGCCACTAAATAGTTAGCAAAAGTTACGGCAATAACGCCTTGGATAAAAACCACTGAAGCAGCACCGGCAGCAAAAACAACACCGGCTTTTCTTCCCTTTTCTATACTCGTTCTGGCTGCGGTCATATTCAACATAGCAGGTGCCAACAACCCTATAAAGGCAGAAAGGAATCCAATTATAAAAGGTAAAATATACTCCATTATGTAAACTTAAGAATAATCAATAGTAAATTAAACAAATAGTTCAATGATCGTGCGTAATAAATGTTACGCAGTCATAATAACTACATATTAAACTACTTTTATTTTTTACAGTTATACAGTCTCGTTCGGGACTCAATTTTAATTTTTGGCATGGTCATTGAAAATAGCTAATTGAGCGGAAGCCGAAAAGCTAAAGAGTAGGCATAACCCTAACCCACGAAGTGGAAATCACAAAAACAAAAAATAAATCACAAAAAACTTTTAAAAGAGAGAATTTGGGTTTTACAATTTGGATTTTGTTATTTATTACCATTTATGGGAATTAAACCATATTATTATGAAAAAAGGGATACTATTATTATTAGGTATGTTCATGATGGTTTCTAATGTTGAAGCCACAAATGGACCAACAACAAACAGTAAAACGGGTTATTACAAATACCGTAATGCAAAACCAATTCAGTTTGTTGAAAAAGGTATTAAATTTTATATTTTTCCTAGTGGAGAGTTTGATTTTAATACACGAACAAGAACTAGATATACTTCGAGCTATATCTATAAAAATGGAAGGCGTTACACTAGAAGAGCTCCATTACACAGAGTTCATATTTCCAGAGATCATTATGGCCGAGTGAAACGGGTAGGTACTGTTTTTATAAACTATAATCGATACGGTAAAGTATCAAGGGTAGGTTCAGTATTTATTGACTATCGTCATAGAAGAATGACCAATGTAGGTGGCTTGCATATTAGATACAACCGCTTTGGAGAAGTCCGATATTTCGGACATGTAAAACCAAGATATTCATACAGAAATTTTGATTATAATCGCTTTTATGACGGAATGATCTTGGATTTTGACGATAGGTATTTTGATGATATTGATTTTTATGATAACTTTGATAACCATGATGAAGATGATAATTTTTATTATTACAAATCGAAAAAAGGAAAAGGCCATAAAAAAGCGAAGATCATAAAGCGAAAAAAAGAACATAAAAATCTTTCTAAAAAACGAAAAATCGAGAAAGGTTAAAAATTTTGAAGAAACCTTGAAAGGGGTTAAATGCGGAAAGTCCTGTCATCAGCAATGATGCGGGATTTTTCATTTTCATATATATTTATTTAGTATCACATTTACCTCCTCAGATACATTCAACTTAAAAATGACTACAATATATATGGCTGTAATCAATAACGATTTTATACCAATATTTATAATGGGATGCAATCCAAGATCAACAAAATAAAAAGGCACAAACAATAAGGCTATCAATACCAATACCAGCAGCGTTTTTCTTGTAAATGGCTGCATTTGCAATTTTCGTTTTATATAGAATATCTTAAAAGTACTAAACACCAATACTACAACTAATGTCGCTAAGGCAGCTCCGTTAATTCCGATCAATTCAATAAGCCATTTATTCAAAATAATAACACTCAATGCCATGGCTATTGATAAATAGAAAAATACTTTATAATATTTTGAATTGGTCAATATAGCACCATTACTGCCCAGGGATAGTTTATATAATTCTGAAACTGAGATCATCAAAACGATCAATACACCCACTGAATATTGAGGTTTATCGATCAAAACATAAAGGTCTTTCACATTGACATTGATCAGTAAAAATAATAATCCACCGGCTATCAATAAGGTTATGGAACTTTTTCGATATAAATTGCCAACTTCCTTTAAATTATTAGCGTTCAATTCTTTTGCTGTCAGCGGATTGATTATTTGTTGCATTGCCCTCGAAGGGATACCAATTACAGACGCTATATAGATTCCTACTGAATAATAAGCCACTTCGGCAATTTGTTCTAATTGAGGAATCATAAATTTATCTATCTCGAGCAATATGGTACCGGCAGAACCTGCTAAAATGATATAAAAAGAATACGATAATACCTCTCTAATATTATGAGGGAGTTTAAAAATGAGTTGGGGCCTGTATAATTTAAATGCATAGATCATCATAATATGCATTCTTAATCCATATACAATTACAATAGCATAAATAAACTGTTCTTGTGTGATCCATTTTAAGAAAACAGCAATTAATAAAAAAGTAGTACAGATCCTTCCAAAGATCTCTTTGATAATATTTCCAAAAACAGTTTTCAATTGTACCTTACTAAAGGCGTAAAAAACCTCAAAGAATCCCATAAAAATGGCAATGGTGAAAATATACCTTGTATAGGGCTTAATGATCGCATTTTCCTGGGAGAGCCAATCCGAAATACTTTCATACCCAACAGAACCTATGATGGCCAGGGGAATAATGATGACCAACGGTAAAATGAGAACACTCGTTAAAAATTTGTCCCGCTCAAGTTTGGTTTTATAAGAGGTGAAAAATTTAATAATGGTATGCTGCATGCCCAATACCATGAGCGGCATCAATAAATTGGCCGTAGAAAGTAAAAAAGTTATTAGGCCGTAATAATCTTCATGTAAAAAATGGGTGTATAAAAACAGTACATTCAATCCGCCAATAGCAAAGCCTAAAAAAAGGATGATGGTATTTTTAAACGATTGATTTAGAACAATACCCATATTAAGTTATCTGTTGATGTATTAACTTTTTTGTCAAATAATTAAATCGAATATATAACATTATTGCCGAAGATGTCAATCCTGCCAATAAGCCTATCCAAATTCCAACGCTGCCATACATATCTTCTTTGCCTAAAAAATAGCATATGGGAAAACCGATGACCCAATATGCAATAAAAGTAATAAATGTCGGTATGTTGACATCTTGCAATCCTCTAAGCGCTCCTAAAACCACGACTTGCAGGCCATCAGAAATTTGAAATACCGCCGCTACCAACAGAAGTTTGGCAGCAATACTAATTACTTCAAAATTATCTAATCGATTTACAACATCGTGTTCATCGACATAAATTCTTGGCAAATCGGTATTAAATACCATAAATAGTATGGCAAAAATAATATCTAACAATACCGTCAAAAAGAAAATAGAAATGGCTATTCGCCGCAATTCTGCAAAGTTTTGCACTCCTTTTTGGTTCCCTACCCGTATCATGGCTGCCACACCTAATCCCATAGCGATCATAAAGGTCATTGATGATAAATTGAGAGCAATTTGATTTGCCGCCTGCGGATTTTTACCTAAGGCTCCCGATAACCAAATAGCAGCAGTAAATATGGCTACTTCGAACAGCATCTGCAGTGCCGATGGAAATCCGAGGTCTATAATTTTTTTGAGGATAGATTTTTTGATCGCACTAAAACTAAACCGTTCAATATACGGTTTAAACTTCTCTTTTGTCCGCAATAATAGCCACATAAAAAGCAACATAATGACACGCGATATCAAGGTGCCGATCGCTGCCCCAACAATACCCAATTGAGGAAACCCAAATTTTCCGAAGATCAACAGGTAATTCAATACTACATTGATCACATTGGCTAAAATAGTTGCCCACATTGCATATTTGGTCTGAGATAATCCATCGGCAAACTGCTTGAATGCCTGAAACATGATCAAAGGAATCAGTGAAAAGGCTACCAAATCCAAATAAGGCATCGCATACCGCACCACTTCTTCGGGCTGGTCCATATGATACATTAAGGGTTTAATAGCAAGGATCATTAAAAATAAAAAGATACCCAGTGCTGTACATAAGAAAAGACCATGGTTAAAAATTTGCTTGCCTTTTTCAATATTGCGTTCACCATCCGCTTCAGCTACCAATGGTGTAATAGCAGTAGAAAAACCGATACCCAAAGACATGGCTATAAACAAGAAGCTATTCCCCAATGAAACAGCCGCCAATTCGGCTGTGCCCAACTGCCCTACCATGATATTATCAATAAAACTTACCAGGGTATGACCGATCATCCCTAACATGACCGGGTAGGCCAGTTTCAGATTATAACGGAACTCTTTAGTGTATGTTTTTAAGGTCAAAGGTTTGGAATTTTATACCTGAATTATGTATTAGGATTTCGTTTGGAGGGCTAAAAGTACGATAAAAAATGACATTTTATAAGACTAACCACAGCGATGCTATGGTTAGTCTTATAAATGTAGTGAAACGGTATATTTTGAAGCAAGTTTAGTGCGTAATAGAAAGCTCTAATGTATAATACAGGTTTGAGGCGGTAAAGGTAATTGATTTGAATTTTATAACGGTATACTATTTTTTAAGAGTTGACATTTGTCATATTTTATGCAATAAATTCTGAATAATTTTGTGAATATCAAAATAGCAATGAAATAAGCATCACTAAAATTATTAAAATGGCAAAAGTTAAGGGAGCGATCGTTGTAGATACAGAGGTGTGTAAAGGCTGTGATCTGTGCATACCTGTTTGCGCAGAGAATGTAATTAGTATGTCAAAAGAAGTAAATAGAAAGGGTTATCACTATGCTTATATGAGTGACCCCGAAGCTTGTACAGGATGTACTAACTGCGCTATTGTTTGCCCAGACAGAGCTATATCTGTCTATAGAGTAAAAGTTTCAATATAATTTAATCAAACTATTTGGAATGTCAGAGTTAAAATTAATGAAAGGAAACGAAGCATTGGCCGAAGCCGCCATTAGAGCCGGCGTCGATGCTTACTTCGGTTATCCTATCACACCACAATCTGAAGTTATTGAACATTTAATGACCGAACGTCCTGAAGAAAGAACGGGAATGATCGTATTGCAAGCAGAAAGTGAAATAGCGGCCATCAATATGGTCTATGGGGCAGCAAGTACCGGTAAAAGGGTAATGACCTCATCTTCAAGCCCGGGTATCTCATTGAAATTAGAAGGTATCTCCTATTTAGCAGGTGCCGAATTACCCGCAGTCATTGTCAATGTTGTTCGTGGCGGACCCGGTTTAGGAACCATTCAACCATCGCAAGCCGATTATTTTCAATCAGTAAAAGGTGGTGGCCATGGCGATTATAAATTATATGTATTAGCACCATCATCGGTACAGGAAATGTCCGATTTTGTGGAAGATGCATTCGATATTGCCTTTAAATACAGAGCCCCGGTATTGATACTTTCAGACGGTTTGATCGGCCAAATGATGGAAAAAGTTGTACTGAAAGATCAAAAAGAAAGAATGTCTGATGAAGAGATCATCGAAAAATATGGTGATTGGGCAACTACCGGTAAAAAAGGAAGGGAACGGAACATCATCACCTCACTCGACCTTCAACCTGAAAAAATGGAAGCCCGTGTACATAGGCTCATGAAAAAATATGAGCAGATGGAAAAAGAGGATCTGCGTTATGAAAAAATAGAATGTGATGATGCAGAATATTTATTTGTTGCCTACGGATCAAGTGCTCGAATTGCTCAAAAGGCAGTTGAACTGGGACGTAAAAAAGGCATTAAAGTGGGCTTATTAAGGCCCATAACACTATTTCCCTATCCTAAAAAACAATTATTTGATTTGGCAGACCAAGTAAAAGGTATGTTGAGTGTTGAATTGAATACCGGCCAAATGGTAGAAGATGTACGGCTGTCTGTAGAACATAAAGTACCTGTTGAACATTTTGGCAGGACCGGAGGTATCATTCACACGCCCGAAGAAGTATTAGAAGCATTGGAAGAAAAAATTATAAAAAATGGACGTATCAGAAATCATAAAACCCGAGAATCAAGTATTCTGTAAAACAAAGTTAATGACCGATGCGGCCTTGTCGTATTGCCCGGGTTGCGGGCATGGTACCGCACATAATTTAACCATGGAAGTA
>JGI24023J19991_10000723_pt1 | contig 25974 bp, 21 predicted proteins | sample Cruoilmetagenom1_FD_19991 | JGI IMG/M metagenome (IMG submission 19991) | reverse complement strand
GGTCTCCCCACCTCGGCAATGTCATCGATAACGGAAAAACATTCGGAGGTAGATAGCTCTCCTTCATAGGGTTCGTCAATGGCAGAAGCCCGGCAATGAGGACAAGCGAGATTGCACCGCCGGGTTATCTCCCAAGCCACCAGACGAGGTTCACCCAAAGCCATCTCTTACTCCATAAGTCCGATCTCTTCATCGCTAAGGTAACAGGCTGGATCAGAAGCCCAGACATCTCCATACACCGCCTCAGCCCGCACTCGAAGGTTACCGTTGCATAGGTCAAGATATCGGCACCGAGCACACCTACCTTTGAGCAGTGCCCGGCGATCTTTCAGGCCACGCATCAGCGCATCTGAGGTATCCAGCCAGATATCGCTAAATTTACGCTCCCGCACATTGCCCAAGGAGTAGTACCCCCAGAATTGATCGGGATGAACATCACCCAGGTTATCCACCGCACCTATTCGCACTCCTGAACTGTTACCGCCGTTGCGGCGCAGAAGTGCTAAGATTTCTTGGCCACGCTGCGGCTGCTCTCGATCAACTTCCAAGTAGAGGTATACACCATCGGCATGGTTGTCCACAGTGAGAACCTCCACACTTCGCCCCCGCCGGTGAAGGTCAACGGTTTTGTTGCCTATTAGATCCACTACTGCTCTCGTTTCTTGGGGGGTGAGATCAGCATATTTTATCTTGCTCCCTCTACCTGCATAGACCAGGTGATAAAAGCAGACTCGATTGATATTTTCTTGTTCCACAAGGGAGAAGATAGCGGGAATGTCTTCATAGTTGTATCGAGTGATGGTGAACCTCAAGGAAACTTTTTGGTCGTGGGCAACGCAGTGGCGGATTCCCTCAGCAGCAGCAGCGTAGGCTCCCCTTTGACCTCTAAATCGATCATTCCTATCACCAATGCCATCTAGGCTTATCCCTACCTCGCCAAAGCCTACCTCCTTTATTCTTTGAGCCACTTTAGCTGAGATCAGCGTGCCGTTAGTAGAAAGTACCGGCCTGATCCCGTGTTTTTTGGCAAACACCCCCAACTCGAAGATATCCTCTCTTAACAGGGGTTCACCGCCGGAGAAGAGCAAGGCAGGTACCCCAAAATCAGCCAGGTCTTGGATAAATGATTTTGCCTCTAAAGTGGTTAGCTCAGCGGGGTATTTTTTATCCTGGGAATCAGCATAACAGTGAACGCAATGAAGGTTGCAGCTCTTGGTACAGTTCCACACTACGACAGGGGACTGATTCCCCTGGCCATAACGCAGTGTATCGCCAAAAGCCGCTGCACCACAAAGGAGGCGAGAAACTGAAATCATGTCCTAAACGGGTATAATAAGCAAGGCCACTGCCCTTTTTTATTATACATATTTTTGCAGGAAACTATAATCTCTCCTTCGACCCGATATAAATTGCAGCGCACCCTTGAGAGTTGCCAAAATCCACCTATAGACTAGCATCCCATAACCTGTAATGGTATAATGGTATAATCGAATTTGAAGTAGGGCCCGGTTAAAAGGGCAAGTCAGGAGGTAATAAATGAAGCAAATCAAGGGATTAACAATTAGACTAATGAGGGAAGACGACTGGGCAAGCATTATAGAGGTAGACAGGAACATTACCGGCAAGGATCGCACCCCCAGTTGGCCTCAAAGGGCGAGCAGCCACCTTAGGACTTATTACCCTTCCCTTTCCTTTGTAGCTGAGGTAGAGGGGCGGGTGGTGGGTTTCATATTGGCCGATATAAGGGGGGCAGAATATGCCCTTCCTTTAGGTGGTTGGATTGACAGCGTGGGGGTTGATCCTGAATATCAGGAGCGGGGTATCGGGCGAAAACTGATCGAATCATGCATTGAAGAGTGCCATCTAAAGGGAATCAAAGCTCGCCTGATGATCAAGGAGAGCGACCAGCATCTCCAAAAATTCCTGGTCTCTATTGGCTTCCAGCGAGGAGAGTTTACCGAGTTCGTGAAAGGCTTCGCTGGTTAAATACCCCGGATTTTCACTCCCAATGCCTTGATGATCTGCTCCGCTCCAGTAACTATCTGCCCAGTTAGCTCTTGGCAGGTAGGGATATCAGAGATCATCCCACACACCTGCCCACAGGCAATAGAGCCCCACTCTGTATCACCTTCAAAAAAGGCTTTCCTGATTCTCCCTGTGCCCAGGGTCATCATTTCCCACGGCGAAGCTTTCTGCTCCGTCATCTCCAAGAAGGTCTCTGCCAGTTTATTTCGCAGTATCCTACAGCGTATCCCGGTGAGATTATCAGTGACTACCGTATCCTCTTCAGTAGAGCGAACGATCCATTGCTTAATATTGGGGTGGATGGGACTTTCCTTGGTGGCGATAAATCTGGAACCCATAGAGATGCCTTCAGCTCCTAAGGCTAATGCCGCGGCAAGTCCTCGGCCGTCGCCAATACCACCGGCAGCCACTACCGGGATATCGACTCTATCGACTACTAAGGGCACTAACACCATAGTAGCCACATAGCTAGTATGGCCTCCTCCCTCAGTCCCCTGAACAATAATGATGTCAGCACCATCTCGTTCTGCCCGTACCGCATGTTTCACCGCTCCCATAGTAGGCATATTGATAATGCTACCAGGCTTTGTTCTCTCGATGATCCGTTTAGGATTCCCTTTGCCATAGCTGGCGACAGCCACTTTTTCCTCGATAATCACATCCAAAAGTTGCTCCAGTTGAGGATTTTCCGGCATAAAGTTCACCCCGAAGGGTTTATCAGTAAGCTCTTTGATCATCCTGATATTTCCCCTGAGTTCCTCAGGGGACATGAATGCTGCTCCTAAAATCCCCAATCCCCCGGCATTGGAAACGGCAGCTACTAAAGGAGGAAAGGAAACCCAGGCCATAGCTCCTTGGATAATAGGATACTTTATCCCCAATATCTCAGTCAGCCGAGTATTCATATAAAACCTCTTGGTCAATTGCTAGCTACGCAAGGTGGCGCCTAGCTCATGGTACAGTTTGGCCAGGATTTCCTTCTCCACCCTCTCCACCTCTTCCTCGACCAAGGTATGGGTTGATGATTGATATACCACATGGAAAGCCAGGGATTTTTTACCCTGGGGCACTTGTGGCCCACTATAGAGGTCAAATAGGCTAACCTGGCCTACTTTAGGGAAACTGAGAATCACATCTTTTACCTTTTTAGCAGCAACTCCAGTGTCAACTACAATGGCAATGTCGCGTCTCGAGGCGGGGAAGCGGGGGAGGGGATAATATTTGCCTCGGCTGGTAACCAAGGGAAGTAACTTAACCAGGTCTATTTCAATAACCAAGACAGGGAAGGGAAGGAGGGCAAACCTTTTAGCTATCTTAGGGTGTAGCTCGCCAATAACCCCTACGCTCTCCTGGGCGGCAATTATGCTGGCAGTTCGGCCGCGATGAAGGCTTTCATCTTGCCCCACCACAAAATCTGCCTCAATCCCTAACCCTTCTAGCAAGGCCTCGACTACCCCTTTAGCATCGAAGAAACCAAGATATCCCTCTCCCTTAAAGGGAGAGGACTTAACACGGCATCCACTGAGTACAGCACCAACCATCTCTCGTTCCTGGGGCAAATCCTTCTCCTGGGGCAAATATATTTTCCCCACCTCAAAAATCCTGATGCCCTCTTCCTCATGTCTTTGGTTTTGGGAAAGAATGGCCAGCAGGTTGGCCCGCAAGGTGGTGCGCAGGTATTCTTGCTCCTTACTCATTGGATTGGCCACACGGACAGGGGTGGGTATAATCGGCTTATCTTCAGGGCTTAATTTGACCAGCTCTTCCCAACTGGTTAGTGAATAGCTGACCACTTCCTGGAATCCGCAGCTTACCAAGATGTCTCTTACCCTCTCTTTAAGCGTTAGCATCGGGGCAGGTTGTTGCCTAGGCAGCGGACCTGGGAGCAATGTCTGGGGAATGCGATCATAGCCGATAATGCGGGCTACTTCTTCTATCACATCAGCAGCCATTTTCACATCGGTGCGCCAATAAGGTGGGATGACCCCAAGCTCTGAGGAACTCGTCTTTTGGCAAGAAAATCCCAAAGAGGTGAGCACATCTTCGATCTCCACCAAGCTTAATTCTATGCCCAAAAGACGCTTGACCTGGAAGGTAGAGAGCAAGATAGGCTCTGGGGCTATTTTGTGCGGATAAACATCGATAATTTCTCGAGCGGCTCTACCTCCGCCAAGCTCCAACATCAACTGAGTGGCACGCCTTAGCGCCGGGATGGTAAGTTCGGGGGAAATCCCTCGTTCGAAGCGCAAGGAAGCCTCGCTACGAAGACGCACTATCCTCGTGGTACGCCTGATGCAAGGGGAGGCAAAGTTCGCCGCTTCCAGCAATACTGAGGTAGTATTGGAGGATACCTCGCTCTCCATACCACCCATAATCCCGGCTATGGCCAGCGGATTTTGGGCGTCAGCAATAACCAGAATGTCATCGGTAAGGCTTCTCATCACCCCATCGAGGGTAGTTATAGTTTCGCCATTCCCACCACGGCGCACCAAAACCTGCCCCCCACCGATCTGATGATAATCGAAAGCATGAAGGGGTTGCCCATACTCCAACATTACATAATTGGTAACATCCACAATATTGCTTATCGGCCGCAGGGCCGAGTTGATTAACCTCTCCTGGAGCCAAGATGGGGAAGGAGCAACTTTGATCCCTTCAATTAGGCTAGCTGAGTAACGGGGGCAAAGATCAGGAGCAGTAACTTTTACCCTAATAAGCTGCTCTATCTGGGGGCCTGGCTCATCATACTCGATATGAGGTAGGGATACTTTTTGCTTTTCGAGTGCCGCTATCTCCCTAGCTATCCCGATCACTGAGAGACAATCGGGGCGATTAGGGGTGACTTCCACATCAAGGATGGCATCGCCGAGCCAGTCAGCCAGGGGAATGCCCACCGTTGCCTCGGGGGGCAAAATCATCGCTCCCTCATGAGCGGAAGATAAGCCCAGCTCCTTCTCAGAGCAAGCCATGCCGTAAGATTCTATGCCGCGGATTTTTGCCCCTTTGAGTTGAAACGGTTGCCCGCTATGGCCATCAAAAAGATGTGCACCCACCCGGGCAAAGGGAACTTTATCACCTACCCTGAGATCGGGAGCACCACTAACTACTCTGAGTTGCTCTGTGGCTAAGTCGATGGTCGCCAGCTTGAGGTGATCGGCATTAGGATGAAACTCAATGGCAACTACCTGACCGACCACTATATTATCCCAACTCTCCCCAACAACCTCTATTCCCTTAACCTCACTCCCGGACATGGTCAGCTTTTCTGCCAACTCTCTGGCTGGGGAGATGATACCGAGATAATCTCGAAGCCACTTGAGGGAAACCTTCATTGCCGCTTTACCTTTAATCTTTGATTAGAACTGCTTCAGAAACCTTAAATCGTTGCCATAGAAGAGGCGGATATCATCGATGCCAAACTTTAGCATAGGGATGCGCTCCACCCCCAGCCCAAAAGCAAATCCAGTGAAAATATCGGGGTCATAGTCCACACGGCGCAGCACTTCGGGGTGTACCATTCCACCACCCAAGATTTCAATCCAGCCAGTATTACCACATAAGCGGCAGCCAGCACCTTCACACACCAAGCAGTCAACCGCCATTTCCACCCCCGGCTCAACGAAAGGGAAGTAATCGCAACGGAATCTGGTACGTCTTTTTTCTCCAAACAGACGGCGGGCAAACTCAAACAGTGTCCCTTTAAGATCAGCAAAGGTGATGCCCTTGTCTACCGCCAGCCCCTCAAGTTGATAGAACATAGATTCATGGGTGGCATCAGTGGCTTCATAACGGTATGTTTTGCCTGGTACTACCACTCTCACCGGAGGGCGCATCTTTTCCATCACTCTTATTTGCATTGGTGAGGTATGAGTACGTAACAGCATCGGAAGCTCACCACTTTCGGTGTGGAAATCTATCCACAGGGTAGCCCACATATCACGGGCAGGGTGATCATTGGGGATATTCAGCGCCTCAAAGTTATAGTAGTCTGATTCAATCTCCGGCCCCTCCACAACTTGAAACCCCATCGAGCTAAAAATGCCACAAATCTCCCGAAGCGTATGAGTTGTGGGATGAAGGTGACCTAGAGGCAGAGGATAGCCGGGCAGAGTGACATCAACTTGCCCTTGCTCAAGATAGATAGTTAAGTTCGCTTCTTCAAGAGCTGTCTCTTTCTGGGCCAGGCGAGATTCTAATAGTCTTTTAACCTCATTAGCCTCTGCCCCCACTGAACGTCTCTGCTCTATGGTCAATGTTCCCAGCTCACGCAGAATTTTAGTCAACAGGCTCTTTTTGCCCAAATAGCTGATGCGCCACCCTTCAAGTTGCTTAAGGTTTTCGAGCCCTTCGAGCTCCTCTATCGCCTTTGTTTTGATCTCCTCAAGTTGAGCTAGCATTATTCTCACTGTTGACTTCAGCACTTAGTATACCCACAGCTAGGACAGAGGTAACAGCCTTCCTGATAAACAAGTATGCTGCCACATTCAGGGCATTGGCCAGCTAAATTTACTTGGGGCATCCCAAGCTCGTTCAGCTTGCTCCCACCCGTTTGCTCCTCCAAAACACCACCAATAGCATCAGGGCAAGAGAGAACAGCATGGCCCTCTTCCCAAGCAATTGAGGGGCAACGGATGCCTCGCAGATGTTTTACGATAGAGGCAGCGTCTACCCCCGAACGTAGGGCCAGGGAGATCAGCCGACTGATTGCCTCCAGTTGCGCTGATGCACATCCCCCCGCCTTGCCCAGGCTGGAAAAGACCTCACAAATCCCTTCCTCATCAGAATTTACTGTGACATAAAGTGGACCGCAGCCTGTGGATACCCTTGAAGTTGTCCCGGTAGTAGTTCTGGAGCGTCTCCGGGGCACAAAGGCTCCTTCTTTAGCTTCTGCCACCCTTCCAACGCTTAATACCTGACTCTCCCTACATCTATCGCGGTAGATTGTTCCCCCCTTACAACCTTCCTCCCAGGCAAGGAGAAATACCTTAGCTACATCGTCTCGTGTTGCCTGATAAGGGAAGTTGACCGTTTTGCTCACCGCATTATCAGTAAATTTTTGAAACACGGCTTGCATTTTCACATGCCATTCAGGAGAAATGTCGTGAGCGGTAGTAAATACCTTCTGCACCCACTCAGGCACCCCCTTCATCCCCCGGACATTGCCCTGCTTTTCGATTTCCTGCACCAATTCCTCAGAGTAAAATCCTTCTCTTTTAGCCACTTCCTCAAAATAGGGATTTACCTCTATCAACCTTTCGCCTTCAAGGATGGTGCGAATATAACAAAGGGCAAAGAGAGGTTCAATACCACTGGAGCAATTGGCTATTAAGCTTAAGGTGCCAGTAGGAGCGATGGTAGTGCGGCAAGCATTCCTTACCCTAAGCCCCGAAGGTGAATCGTAGATACTGCCCGAAAATTCAGGAAAGACCCCTCTCTCCTCAGCCAGCCCCACTGAGGCATGAGTGGCTTTTAGATTTATGAACTCCATGACTTCCTCAGCTACCTTGAGTGCCTCTTCAGAGTCATAGGGGATACTCAACTCGAAAAGCATGTCGGCGAAGCCCATAACCCCCAAGCCGATCTTCCTGGTGGCTTTAGTCATCTGCTCAATTTGAGCTAAGGGGAATTTATTCACCTCAATTACATTATCTAAGAACCTCGAAGCCACCCTTACCGATTCAGCTATCTTATCCCAATCTATGGTGACCCGGCCATCTTGTTTCTTGAGCATCTTTTTGAGGTTGATCGAAGCAAGGTTGCAGCTTTCGTAGGGCAAGAGAGGTTGCTCACCGCAAGGGTTAGTGGATTCAATCATCCCCAGCTTTGGGGTGGGGTTATCCTTGTTGATGCGGTCAAGGAAAATAATGCCTGGGTCTCCGGTTAGCCAAGCCATATCCACTATCTTGTCAAACACTTCTTGAGCCCGTAGCTGACCCACAACTTGCTTAGTACTGGGGTTGATGAGATCGTAGTCGGCTCCACTTTTGACTTTCTCCATAAACTCCTCGGTAACCGCTACTGAGAAATTGAAGTTGGTGAAACTAGTTAGGTCACTCTTGGCAGTAACAAACTTCAAAATGTCGGGATGGGAAACCTCGAGAATAGCCATATTGGCTCCCCGCCGTGTCCCCCCCTGCTTAATAACCTCGGTAGCGGTATCGAAGGCTCGAATGAAGGAAACTGGACCTGAGGCTACTCCCCCGGTAGACCCAACCCGATCATTTTCTGGCCTAAGCCGGGAGAAAGAAAACCCTGTTCCCCCGCCACTCTTATGGATTAGGGCGGTATTCTTTACCCCATCAAAGATGGATTCCATAGAATCCTCAATGGGGAGAACAAAACAGGCACTGAGCTGACCTAGCTCTCTCCCGGCATTCATCAAGGTAGGGGAATTGGGCAAGAATTCTAAACCTGCCATCAGGTGAAAGAATTCCTCCTCCCAGGCCTTGACATCTGCCTGGGGATCATAGGCTAATTCAGCAGAGGCCACAGTCCGAGCCACACGGCGGAACATCTCCTCTGGGGTCTCGATAACTTTCCCTTCGCTATCCTTCCTCAAGTATCTTTTCCTTAACACCCTTAAAGCATTGGGCTCAAGCTTGACTGAGGGTAGCGCTCCTTCCTCCTGCCCGACCTCTTCTCTAGCCCAAACCTTGGGGGATGGTGATTTCGGAGGATTCATTTCAGCCAGGGTTTCTTTGATTATATTCTCAATCTCAGCTAAGTTGGCTAGCCTTGGTGAGGGTTTCTCCCAGACAAGTTCCTCCATCCCGGGCAGGGGTAATCTGGCCCCTGATTGTCCCAGCTTCAAGCGTTGAATAACTTCCCCTACAAGTTGCTCTGCTAAAGCGCGGTCAGAAATACCCATTTTTTCCACTGCAGCGAAGACAGCACGGGCTATCTTGTCGCGAACAGCTTTTTCCACCCTGTTACCCCCTCTGATGCCAAACTTTTTTAGGCCCGCAGTACTAAGCTGGTGTCTGTTAGCTCTCTTCTACCTAAACTCCCAACTCAATATCCTCGAGCTTGTAGCATGTACTAAGATAACAAACGACGTTTTCATCCCCTGGCGACGATAGAGGAAATCAGCCATCATGCCCCTTGGTCTAACCTCAAAATCGCCTTCGAGGCGGTAAGTAGCGATGGGACCGGCGAAAGGGGGCAAGTTATCTAGTGCGACAAATTTGCAGTCACCAAAATTGATCTTGGTCTGAGGATATTTATCGAGGAGGTACCTCTTAGTTGCTCTTTGTGCCTGTTGGGCAGTTATCATTTCTACCACCTCCAGTTGCCCTCTGAAGAGAGTGCGGAGAATGAAAAGGCAGCAGCACCTAGTATGCCAGCGTTATCCTCTAATTCACTGGGAATAATGCGCACTATTCGACCTGGCGATTGGAATGCTTTCTCGGCTACTGCCTGCCGGACAGGATCAAGAAACATATCCCTCATTTGTACCATTCCACCACCGATGATAATCATCTCAGGATTAAAGATATTAACTAAGTTTACTATGCCGATGCCTAAGTAAGCTGCAGCACGGGATATGACCTCCGCAGCCAAGGCATCGCCTNTCCGGGCAGCAGCAGAAACCAGTTGAAAGGTGATATTCTGGGGCTCGCCTTCAGCAAGCTCAGTAAGAATACTCCTTGCCCCATGAGCGATATGTCTCCGCGCCTCTTTAGCCATTGCTCCGCCTGAAGCTAAAACCTCCAAGCAGCCGACATTGCCACAATTGCAACGCGGACCGTTGACATCAATCGTCATATGACCAATTTCGCCGGCACTGCCACTTGCGCCGGTATATAACTCCCCATTGATGATAATTCCCCCACCAATGCCGGTGCCTACCGCAATATAAATCAGGTTAGCCACACCCCTCCCGGCACCGAAACAATGCTCTCCCCAGGCAGCCGCGTTGGCATCATTAATCAGTAGCGTTCTTAGCCCAGTTCTCTCTTCACCAATATCTCTAAGGGGGACATTGTACCAACCCGGCAGGTTGGGGGAATCAGTCACCACCCCTTCCTCAGAGTCTATAGCTCCAGCAGCGGCAATAGTTAACGCCGCCACCGAGGAGCACTGTCGGCCTACTCTATCCAGAAGGTAGCTTTGAGCGGCAAACATTCTCTGCACTACTACCTCAGGGCCCTCTTCAGCTAAGGTGGCGATATATTCTTTGGCGATGACCTCACCCTGAGAGGAGACCAAAGCGAGGATAATCTTTGCCCCACCCAGGTCAATCACCAATACAGGATTGTCTTCCCCTGAGATTGCCATTAGGTTTCCCTTATCCTCCGAGCCATATCATCCAATAATTCTTCTGGTGCCAGTTTAAAGTAGGTTATTAGCCTCATATCCTTAAATACTTTATCCACTGGATCATTTTCAACTGAAGGCTGCAATACAATATGAATATGGGAAGTGTGTTGACAAGGAAAAAACATGGTGACAAAATCAGGATTAAATACCTGATTGATTTTGGCAGCCATAAGTTTAGCTATGACAAACAACTTGCCACATTCCTCATCCTCCAAATCATAAAGTTGAGAAACATGTTTCTTGGGAAGTACTAAACAGCGCCCGGGGATAAATTCCCCTCCATCTGAGGTCATCTGCTCTCTATCCAGGATACTCAATACAGCCTCATCCTCATATAGTTTTCGGCAACCTTGCTCTCCGGCTATCACTTTGCAAAAAAAGCACTCATCCCCTTTAGCCATTCCCTTGAGTACCTCCTTTAGCCTTATATTTCTCTGACTCTGCGAGCCATTTCATCTAGTAGCGCTTCTGGTGCTATTGTGGCCGGTGACCTTAAAACTTTAAACATATCATCCAAGGAATCATTTGTGCCTGAAGGTTGCACTATAATATGAGCGTGAGGAACCCGCTGGCCGCGAACAAACATGGTAACGAATTCGGGATTAAGTGCCTGCTTGACTTTGCCGGCAACAATTTTGGCTACAATAAACAACCTCCTTGCTTCTTCATCCTCCAGATCATAAAACCAGGTGACATGTCTTCGGGGAATCACCAAAGACCGCCCGGGGATAAATTCCCCATTATTTGACACCATCTGCCCTATATCCAGGATACTTAATGTAGCCTCATCCTCATATAGCTTCCGACAACTTATCTCCCCTCGCATCATCTTACAAAAGATACACGTTGCCGATTCATCCACCCTTTAATCACCCCCTCTCTAGAAGCTAATCCCAGAAAATCTTCATTAGATTAGCTTGAACATATTTTACCTCAAACAAGGGGCAAAGCCAAATGATTGGGCAAATTAACCCTCTTCTTTTATTAACTTTTTCTCCATCTCCAATACTTTCAAAGTGGTTTTCATCACACTGTCAGGGTTTAAAGATATGGAATCAATCCCCTCACGCACCAAGAACTGAGCAAACTCGGGGTAATCAGAGGGAGCCTGACCACATATCCCCACATGCCTGCCATTCCTCTTAGCCCCCTGAACGGCCATGCTCACCATCCTTTCGATGGCCATATTTCTTTCATCGAATATTGGGGCTACTAGCTCTGAATCTCGGTCCACTCCCAAGATGAGTTGAGTGAGATCGTTAGAGCCTATGGAGAAGCCGTCAAAGATTTGGCTGAATTCATCAACTAAGATAACATTCGATGGTATCTCACACATAACATAAACCTCCAAGTCCTTATCACCTCGCCTTAAGCTGTTCCTTTCCATTTCCTCCAAAACCTTTTTGCCCTCATCCACCGTCCTAACAAAGGGTATCATCAGCTTTACATTGGTGAGTCCCATCTCCTCTCTGACCTTTCTCATGGCAGCGCATTCGAGGGCAAAGGCCTCACGGTACCTTTCGCTATAGTAGCGTGAGGCTCCCCTGAAGCCCAGCATGGGATTAGCTTCGCTGGGCTCAAATTCCCTGCCCCCGATGAGGTTGGCATATTCATTGGACTTGAAGTCGCTCAGCCTCGTGATCACCTCCTTGGGATAGAAAGCGGCAGCGATGGTAGCCACACCCTCGGCGAGCTTATCTACAAAAAATCTTGGCTTATCTTCATACCCTGAGGTGATCTCCTCTACTTGGGCTTGCACTTTCTCATCTGTTATCTTATCAAAGTGCACCAGAGCCAAAGGGTGAACCTTTATATAGGAGCCGATAATGAACTCCAGCCGGGCGAGGCCTACTCCGTCGTTGGGGATAAAGGAAAAGGCAAAAGCTTCCTCAGGATTCCCCAAATTCATCATAATTTTGGTCTTTGGTCTTCCCATCCCCCCAAGGGCAACCCTATCTACCTGGTATTTCAGCCCCCCAGCGAAGAGATACCCCGTCTCCCCTTCAGCGCAGGAGATAGTGGCCTCAATGCTTTCGGCCACCTTTGTGGTGCCATTCTGAGTGCCAACCACAGCCGGTACGCCCAGCTCCCGGCTGATGATGGCAGCGTGGCATGTCCGCCCACCTCTATTGGTGACAATCCCCGCGGCAACCTTCATGATGGGCTCCCAGTCCGGATCTGTCATATCGGTCACTAGTATCTCCCCAGGCTTAAACTCGGCTATGTCCTTCACCTCTTTTATGACCCGAGTTTTGCCCGTTGATATCTTCTCACCAACACTCCTCCCCGAAGCCAACACCTCGCCTCTTTCCAAAAGGGTATAGGTTTCCACCACATCCCGCCTCTTTTGGGAGTGGACAGTTTCCGGCCTGGCTTGAACCACAAATAGCTCTCCGCTGACGCCATCCTTAGCCCACTCAATGTCCATCGGCCTCAAAGTACCTGCTCTTTGAGAATAATGATCTTCGATGATCACCGCATATTCGGCAAGCTTTAAGACCTCTTCATCACTAAGGGCAAATCTTCTTCTTAGTTCCTTGGGGACGGTCACATTCTTGGTGGGATACTTGGCTGCAGTGGAGTAGATCATCTTTAACTTTTTCTCTCCCACCACCCGCTTAATTATTGGCTTAAAGCCCCTCCTGAGGGTGGGTTTAAAGACATAAAATTCATCGGGATCGACGGCTCCCTGCACTACATTCTCTCCCAGACCATAGGCTGCGGTAATGAATACCACGTCGGGAAAACCAGTCTCGGTATCTATGGTAAACATGACCCCGCTAGTAGCTAAGTCTGAGCGCACCATTTTCTGAACACCTACGGAGAGCGCAATGCGGAGGTGATCGAAACCCAAATCTTCGCGGTAGGAAATGGCCCGATTAGTGAATAGGGAGGCAATACATCTCCTGGAAGCATCTATCAGGTTATAAGGGCCCCTTATGTTGAGATAGGTTTCTTGCTGCCCAGCAAAGGAAGCATCAGGGAGGTCCTCGGCTGTAGCCGAGCTCCTTACCGCTACATCAGCATCAGGACCATACTGCCGACATAGCTGGAGATAGGCCGCTACTATCTCCTCCTCCAAATCTTGGGGGAAAGGAGTATGAATTATAAGGTCTCTTATCCTTCGCCCTCTCCCCATCAGATTCTCAACATCACTTTTATCTAGCCCCCGCAGTTCCTGTTTAACTTTCTCCCTAGTCCCCGACTGATCCAAGAGGTACCAATAGGCATCAGCAGTTATGGCAAAACCATTGGGCACTTTCACCCCTAAAGGTGAGAGTTGGCAATACATCTCCCCCAAAGAGGCATTCTTACCCCCCACCTGAGGGACGTCTTCAAGGGAAATCTCATTAAAGTAGCGGATAAATTTCATTCCAGCGGTTACTCCTCCCTTTGTTCAATTATCAGCCTTTCATTGGCTATGTCAAGAAGGCGCTGATGGAGTTCAGGGCAGCAGTTAGTGGCAATCTCGGGCATCTCGAAATTGACTGTTCCCTCCTCGGTAGCGACGGCAAAATATACCGGTTCTTCACCAGGATACTCCCTGACAATGCCCAATATCTCACTGAGTTGAGCCAAATCAGCCTGTCTATTTCCCGTCTGAGTTAGGCTGATCACTAACCCAATTTTCTTTTTCGGAGGCTCAGTTGCTCGGTACTTTTGGACTTGTTCGCAAACCAGCTGCACTTTTTCCTCTCTCACCTTGACCTTTCCTTGAACTAGAAGCATATTCCCCTCAACCCAAAGCCCTTCAGTCTGTTGATAAAGCTCCGGCCAGCAAGTAACCTCAATTGCACCAACAAGGTCTTCTAGGACAGCTATAACAAAAGAGCGCTTGTTTTTGGTGACCAATTTCCGCACTGAACTGACCATGCCGGCTACCACCACCACCTGTCCTACCATCTCAGCATCAATTTGCCCACATAAAGTGGTAGTATTTGATAAAAAGCTTCCCTTGGTGTATTGATGCCAAGGGTGCTCTGAGAAATACACCCCCAAAAGCTCCTTCTCCTCAGCCAGCCTCTGTTTAACAGGGAGTTCTACCTCTTCCAGGTCTAAGCTTGGTAGAGGTGAAGGCAAGCTCTCACCCCAGAGATTGAACATGCTGACTTGGCCGATCTCCCTCGAGCGTTGCTCCCGCTGGGCTAAAGAAAGAATACAATCAATGCCCCCAAGCAATGCCCCGCGGTTGCCCAAGCAGTCCATTGCCCCCGCCCGAATCAGACTTTCCATTACCTTCTTATTAACACCATGCAAGTTGGCGCGACAGCATAAATCCTCAATGGATTTGAACACTCCTCCTAACCTTCGGGAATCAACAATAGGTTCTATGCCCCCTATACCTACATTCTTAATATCTGCCAATCCAAAGCGAATAGCTGGGGCTGCCTCCCTTTCGATATTGAAGGTTAGCTCACTCTTATTTATATCGGGGGGCAAAACTTTGATGCCTAGCCGTTGACATTCCACCACCGCAGCAGCAATCTTATCTTGCTGGCCGGAGTTGGTGCGAAGGTATGCCGTCATATACTCCTCAGGATAGTTTGCCTTAAGATAGGCAGTTTGATAGGCGATCATAGCATAGCTTACACTATGAGCTTTATTAAAGGCGTAGCCGGCAAAGGGCTCAATGAGGTTGAAAACCTCTCCAGCCAAATCTTCATCAAATCCTTTCTTTTTTGCCCCACGGATAAAGCGCTTTCGCTCTTTTTTCATTATCTCGGGGATCTTTTTCCCCATTGCCTTGCGTACAATATCCGCCTCACCCAAGCTATAGCCGGAGAAGGCTTGCACGATGCGTAGCACCTGATCTTGATAGACGATAACGCCATAGGTCTCCTCAAGAATCTCAGCTAAGGCGGGGTGAGGATAGCGGATAGATTTGGGGTTGTGTTTGGCCTTAATGAAAGTGGAAATATGCTCCTTCGGACCGGGGCGATAAAGCGCTACCATGGCAGCAATATCACCCAGTGAGGTAGGCTTCAGCTCCTTAATATAACGCCTCATCCCCTCCCCTTCCAACTGGAAGATACCCAAAGTCTCCCCCGAGGAAAGTAGCTCAAAGGTCTTAGCATCATCCAAGGGCAGGGCAGTTAGCTCGATATCCACACCTCGCGTCTTTCGGATTATCTCCCTAGTCTTGGCCAAGGTGGTAAGGTTAGCCAGCCCTAAAAGATCCATCTTAAGCAAACCCACTCGGCTTACGCTTTCCATGCTGAACTGGGTGGTCAATACACCGTCCCCTTTGCCCACCTGCTGGAGAGGCAGGTAGTTGATCAGCTCATCATCGGATATCACCACCCCAGCGGCATGGGTGCTGGCATGGCGAGCAATGCCCTCCAATTTCATCGCCGAATCAATCAACTGGTGCACCGCAGCATCCTCCTGGTAGCTGTGACCGAGTTCCTCGCTCTCTTCCAGCGCACGCTTTAGAGTGATCCCCACCCCAAAGGGAACTGTTCTCGCTACTCGATCAACCTGGCTATATGGCATACCCAAAGCTCGCCCTACATCCCTGATAGCCGCTCTCGCCCCCAAGGTGCCAAAGGTGATAATCTGCGCCACCCGATCATGCCCATATTTTTGGACTACATAAGAGATAACCTCATCGCGGTGGTTGTCTTGAAAATCAAGATCGATATCTGGCATTTCCTTGCGTTCCACATTGAGAAAGCGCTCAAAAATGAGCTGATGCTTCATGGGATCGATGTCAGTAACCCCTATAGTGTACAGGGCAAGGCTGGCAGCAGCACTCCCCCGCACGCCGGAAAGGATATTGCGTGCCTTAGCAAAGGAAACGATATCCCAAACGACGAGGAAGTAATCAGCAAATTGGGTGAGGCGGATCACCTCTAGCTCGTAACTTAGCCGCTGCTGTAGCTGTGGGGTGAGGAGAGGATAGCGCTGATCTAAACCTTGCCAGCAAAGCTCGGCCAAATACTCATCGGCACTTTTCCCCTGGGGTGTGGCCACCTGGGGGAGATGAGTTTGGCCAAACTCCATTTCAAAGGAGCACATCTGGGCAATACACTCGCTATTCTCAATGGCTTGAGGGAGGTCGGTGAAAAGAGCTGCCATCTCTTGAGGACTCATGAGGTAAAAGGAATCTCCTCCCATCCTCATCCTCTTATCATCATAAATAGAGGTATTGGTCTGAATGCAAAGGAGAAGATCATGAGCTGAGGCATCCTCTTTATTGATATAATGGACATCATTGGTGGCCACAATAGGGATGTTTAGCTCAGCACTCAAGCTGAGCAGGTTCGGCTCGATTCTTTCCAACTCAGGCATAGGATGCCGTTGAACTTCTAGGTAGTAATCTCCAAAGACCTCTTTATACCATTGAGCCGAGGCGTGTGCCTTTGAGATGTCTCCCGCCAGGATAAGCCGGGCTATCTCTCCGGAGGCACAACCGGAAAGGGCAATAAGACCGTGGTGATATTGGGTGAGGAGCTCCTTATCTACCCTTGGTTTATAGTAGAAACCCTCAAGGTAAGCCTTGGTACTTAGCTGGAGCAAGTTTTGATATCCTATCTTATCCTTAGCCAGCAAAACAAGATGATACGGGCTCCTATCAGCCGCATTGCGGCTATGCCGAGTTTGGGGTGCTACATAGAACTCACAGCCAATGATTGGCTTTATCCCCGCTTCTTTGGCTGCCAGATAAAAATCAACCACGCCATATAAAGCGCCGTGGTCGGTGATCGCCAAGCTCTCCATGCCTAGCTCTTTGGCTTTCCAGACAACCTCTCTGATCCGGCACATGCCATCAAGAAGACTGTATTCCGTATGAACATGGAGGTGGGTAAACATTTAATACCCCCTTAACTAGTTCTCCATGAAAAATTCGCCCTTTTTCATAGGGGCCCCGATTTGATGGGGTCCCAAATACGAAGTTTTTCACCCAATAGCTAACTTATGGTATAGTCCGTGTTCCGATATATACCTCTCCACTGCCTCAGGCACCTGGTAGCGAATGGGAAGCCCCGAAGCTACCCGAAAGCGGATTTGAGAGGAACTGACCGCTATCTGAGGCACCTCTACCAAGGTAATGCGGGTTGAAATCCCAGGGATAGCTCCCTCAAGATGAATAGAATGCGGTGAAACCGAGCCGGGACGGGTGAAGGTTATCAGTTGACACATCTCGACTAAACGTGCTGCCTCCTTCCACTGCGGAAGTGCAGACAGAGCATCGCTGCCCAAGAGGAAGGAAAGGCGGCAGCTTTCACCAAATTGGTGCTTAAGGAGAGTAATGGTATCCACCGAATAGGAAGGACCAGCTCGGTCAACTTCTACTCTGGAGAGAGTGAAATAATCATTAGAGGCAATGGCAAGCTCGACCATCTTCACCCGATGATGGGCCAGGGTAATAACACTATCTGCCTTAAAACAAGGTTGCCCAGTAGGGACAAAGAGTATCTGGGCAAATCCCAACTTTAACCTTAGCTCCTCAGCCACAATGAGATGCCCCAAATGAATGGGGTCAAAAGTGCCCCCGAAAATGCCTATATCCACTCCCACTCTTTGTCTCCAATACGGATCTTATCCCCCGCCTTTACCCCCGCTTTCAACAGCGCCTTAGTTGCCCCTGATCTAGTTAATTGCTTGCGGAGATACCCCCAAGCTCCGGGGCTCGAGGTATCAGTCAGTGCCCCCAGCCTTTCCAGGCGAGGCGAGAAGAGCAAAAAGGTGTCACCTTCTTTAGTCACCCTGACCTCTTCTCTGGGTTTGGGATGATGGACTACAAGCGGGGTTGCCTCTACGCATCTTTCGCTCCTTAGCTCGGATAGCCTGTTGACTACCGAAGTGACCAGTTCCCCGATATTCTGTTTGGTCACTGCTGAAATAAAAAAGAGCGGTAGGCCAAGGGGAGAAAGCTCTTGCTTGAGCTCAGGTATTCTAGCCTGAACCTCAGCAAGATCAACTTTATTAACCACCACAATTTGAGGATTGTCGGCCAAACTGGGCTGATAAGAAGTAAGCTCCTCGTTTACTGTTTTCCAGTCATTGTGGGGACTAGCTGAGGTTCCGTCAAGAAGATGGATAAAAAGTTTAGTACGCTCACTATGGCGCAAGAAGTGATGCCCTAAACCACGACCGAGATGTGCCCCACGGATAAGTCCAGGAATTTCGGCTAAGATGAAGCTCGTCTTCCCTACTTCTACCACCCCCAGAACGGGCTCCTGGGTAGTAAATGGCCAGTCAGCAATTTTTGGTCTTGCTGCAGAGACAGCAGCAAGCAATGTAGACTTGCCCACGCTGGGATAGCCGATAATCCCTACATCGGCAATAAGCTTTAAGTCGAGTATTATCCCACCCTCCTCTCCAGGTTCACCTTTCTGAGCAAAACGCGGTGTTTGAAGAGTAGAAGTAGCAAAGTGAGCATTACCACGTCCTCCCCTCCCCCCCTTAGCTACCAACACCGACTGCCCCTCTTTGGCCAAATCAGCAAGCAGAACGTCTCTTTCTCCTTTACGCCACACCATCGTCCCTAAAGGCACCGTAAGGGTGAGATCTGCTCCATTCCTACCATGTTTATCTTTGGCACCACCTCTCCCGCCATCCTGAGCCTTGAAATGGCGCCTATACCTGAACCTGCCCAAGGTGTTGACTCCACTATCAGCTACAATGACCACGTCTCCACCCTTCCCCCCATCACCCCCATCCGGACCGCCAAAGGGCACAAATTTCTCCCGGCGGAAGCTCACTATTCCATCGCCTCCATCCCCTGCTTTAACCTTGATTTCCACCCTATCCAGCATATTTCAAACGCTCTCTAGTTTCGAACTATAATATAAATCATCTACCCAAAGTAATATGCCACCATTGGAGTCAAGATCGACTCCCGCCAGGTTATAAGCTCTCCAAACCAACTCACAGCAATAATATGTCCGATCACCAATCTTGTGCGCCGGAACAAGAAGAGAGGCAAAGGATTTACCTTGCTGGCTTAAGGCATAATCTACCGCTTGGGTAATAATTCTTGCTCGATCAGGCATAGCAATGAGTCTCTTAACTTTGATCTCAGCAGGTTTATCTCTTTCCTCAAAGGCTCGGATGGTGGTTAAAGTAACACCACCACCGAAAGTAGCTTCAATCACTGCGGGCGAAAAACTGTGCCCTATTCTTTGCTCTCCTACATACATCGCCACATGGTCCCAATAGCCATAGAAACACCATCCTCCGTAGATGTCTACAAAGAGAAGATCGCCTAGCTCAAGCTGACCCAGAGGTGAAGAATTCAAGACTTGAGAATTAGATCTTGTTTCCATAATAGATAGTATGCACAGCAAAATTAATACTACTGTTAAGATTACTCCTTTTCTCAAATTCTAACTCTCTGTTTAACAATAATGATAATAAGCGTGTTAATATGTTTACTCACCTTCACGGCTTAATGAGCCAACATGTTGATGCGTTGTGGATTTGGAGGGGATGTCTTTGTTAACTGCAACAATCTTTCTATCTTCGGGGAACATTCCGAAGTTATCCACAACGAAGTTGAGTTATCCACAGAATATGGGCCTTTATCCACACCCGTTTGGGGGCACATGGTTAACCTTTTTTGGCATAGAGTTTTTCCTTAATGACCAGCACATTGACTCGTAGTTTGGGATCGACTTCTATTTCAGTAGCTATGCGTTGATGGCCGTGGAGCACAGTGGAGTGATCTCTCTCGCCGAGCAAATTGCCGATTTTGCTGAGTGAACAATTGGTTTCCTCCCGGATAAGATACATAGCAATCTGGCGAGCCAAAGCCACTGGCTGCTCTCGACTTTTTCCTTTTAAGACCTCAGCACTGAGAGCAAAGTGATGGCAAACTGCATTCATGATGGATTCAGGACTAGGTGTATAACTTGGTATGCTATCAGCGATGTCTCTTAGCGCCTTTTGGGCTAACTCGAGGGTAAGAGGCTCTTTAATCAACTTAGCATAAACCACCACNCGGTTGAGTGAGCCCTCAAGCTCGCGGATATTTCTTTGATACTGCCGGGCGATAAAGGCGATTATATCATCGTCGATGACTACTTCTTGATGTTCTGCTTTGGAGCGCAGGATAGCCAAGCGGGTTTCAAAATCAGGTGGTTGGATATCGGCGATAAGTCCCCATTCAAAGCGGGAGCGTAGTCTCTCCTCTAGCAGCGGCACAGCTCTGGGGGGGCGGTCACTGGCAAGGACAATGTGCCGATTAGCGTTATGGAGGTCGTTAAAGGTATGGAAGAAACTCTCTTGAGTTTGCTCCTTGCCGCCAATAAACTGAATATCGTCAATGAGGAGTAGGTCAACATTTCTGAACTTTCTGCGGAAGTCTTCGGTTTTGCCTTCTCTAATGGCATTTATAAGCTCGTTGGTGAACTGCTCACTGCTGGTGTAAAGCAACTGAAATCCACCGTTAGCGGCAGCATGCCCGATGGCGTGTAGCAGATGAGTTTTCCCTAAGCCCACTCCGCCGTAGACAAATAGAGGATTATAACTACCCCCGGGTTTTTCTGCCACCCTTAGGGCGGCAGCATGGGCTAAGCGATTGCAACTCCCCACAATGAAGCTATCAAAAGTATACTTAGGGTTGAGCTTGAGTTGAGGGGCTCGGCTAGTCATTGCTTCCTGCGGGGGGACCTTTTGCTGAGAGGGGGGAGCTCTTCGGCTAGCCTCTTTTTGATAAACCTCGAACTGAACCTCAACTTCTTGACCCAAAATGCTGATGAGGGTCTTCTTAATCAGGGAATGTAATCGAGTATTTAGCCATTCGGCGGCAAAGGCTCGTGGTGTCCCGACTACGAACTGCCCCTCAGCATAGCTTAACCCTACAGTCTCCTTAAGCCAGGTCTCGTAGTTGGCTTTGGTAACTTGAAGTTGGAGCTCGCCTAAAGNGGCCTCCCAGATATCCTGAGCTGATGAACTTATATTCATGGGAAAACTGGCGCGCCTAGAGGGATTCGAACCCACGACCCTCGGTTCCGAAGACCGATGCTCTGCTCCGCTGAGCTATAGGCGCTGGGGTGAGCGGAGGGATTTGAACCCTCGATCTCCAGGGCCACAACCTGGCGCCTTAAACCCCTAGGCCACGCCCACCGTAAGGGCATATTCTAACACCCCGACCTGCTGCGGTCAAGCCCCCGAATTGAATCTGGCGTTGCCCAGTAGATAGGTTTGTGGTAATCAAATGGCTGTCATTGTGGCGAAGCGAAGTGAGTAACCACAAGTCCGGCTACAACATGTGGTAGAATAAAAAGGGAAGATGAACAAAGTATATGATGTCATTGTTGTCGGAGCAGGGCATGCCGGCTGTGAGGCAGCTTTAGCGGCAACTCGGATGGGATGTAGCACACTACTACTTGCTCTCAACTTAGATAATGTGGCACTAATGCCCTGCAATCCTTCTCTTGGGGGGCCAGCCAAAGGGCATGTAGTCCGCGAGATTGATGCCTTGGGTGGAGAGATGGGGCGAAATATCGACAAAACTTTTATCCAGATCAAGATGCTCAATACTGGCAAGGGGCCAGCAGTTCAGGCACTGCGCGCTCAAGCTGATAGGAAGCTCTACAGCCTGGCTATGAAGCATAGCCTAGAACAACGGCCTAACCTTGATCTAAAACAAGCCCTGGTTGAAGAGTTGGTGACAAATTCCTCGCCGGAGGCAAATCTGTGGGTAAAAACTAACCTGGGGAGGGTATATGAAGGCAAAACTGTGATATTGACTACAGGCACTTCTCTAGCCGGGCGAATTATCGTGGGAGACACAAGTTATCCCGCAGGAAGAGCCGGGGAGTTTGCCGCCTATGGTCTTTCACAATCTCTGCGCAATTTGGGCCTCAACCTGGGGCGGCTTAAGACAGGGACTCCACCTCGCCTCGATGCCAAAACCATTGACTTCAGCAAGACTATTCTTCAACCTGGCAGTGAGGTGCCTCTTTACTTTAGTTTCGATGGAGCACACATAGACCATCTCCAATTCCCCATGCCAAATCCTATTTACCTCCCTGGCACGCCTACTCTTTGGCGACCTCAATTGCCTTGCTACCTTGTTTATACCAATCCTGAGACACACGACATCATTCGCTCCAATCTTTATCGGGCTCCATTGTTTACTGGTAAGATTTATGGAGTTGGGCCGCGTTATTGCCCCTCGATAGAGGATAAAATCGTTAAGTTTGCCCATAAAGACTCTCATCCTATTTTTCTGGAGCCTGAAGGCTGGGAGACCAGCGAAGTCTATGTACAGGGGGGGAATACTAGCCTGCCCGAGGATGTGCAACTGGACTGGCTACACTCCATCCCCGCCCTAAGAGACGTGGAAATGACCAGGGTAGGCTATGCTATTGAGTACGATTATGTGCCCCCGAGTCAGACGGCGGTCACATTGGAGTCCAAGGTTGTGCCCGGGCTATTTCTTGCCGGCCAAATCAACGGCACTACTGGATACGAAGAGGCGGCAGGGCAGGGGCTAATCGCTGGCATCAACGCAGCGCTAAAGGTTAAACAAAAATCCCCACTTATTTTGAGACGGGACCAAGCCTACATCGGGGTGATGATCGATGACCTGGTAACCAGGGAGCTTACCGAGCCTTACCGATTGCTTACCTCCCGGGCGGAATATCGCCTCCTCCTTCGTCATGATAATGCCGACTTGAGGTTGACGCCGATTGGCTATCAGCTAGGCCTCATCGATAGAGCCCGTTATGAAGCAGTAGAAAACAAACGAGAGGTCATTGCCAAGGAGATAAGCCGGCTGAAGAAAAAAAATATAACTCTTGGTGACCAAGGCGTTAGCGCCTTGGAGTTGTTGCGCCGTCCCGAGGTAAACTATAAAACTCTGCTCTCACTTGATTTAGGTTTGCCTAGTGTGGATGAGGAAATTAGGGAACAAGTGGAAATCGAGGTTAAATATCAGGGTTATATCGAAAAGCAGCAAAAAGAGGTCCAGCGCCTGCAAGGGATAGAGGAGCGGTGCATCCCCCAAGATATTGCCTATGAAACTTTTTCTGAGTTACGCTACGAGGCAAGGCAAAAACTAAGCCAGCTTCGCCCAGCTACCCTGGGCCAAGCCTCACGCCTTGGCGGTGTCACCCCAGTAGACATAGCTATCCTGCTGATGCACTTAGAGAGGAGGAAGAAGGTCTCGGTTTAGGTTGAGTGATTGGGGGGCGGCGCAAATAGAGGGGCTGAAGGGTAGCCAGGTCATCGAAGTCACCTCTCTTGAGCCGCTGCCAACCTAACTCGGCAAGGTAGTCTATCCAGGACGATTCTCTCATCGCTTGGGGAATTATTGCCAGCCCAGCTAACTCCTTACTTAGGGCTCCACTTGAGGGGGAAAGCTGGCCACAAAATAGGGTCTTTGCCTTTATTTGTCCCATTAAGGCCCCAATTGTGGTGATGTGCTCCTCCAAAATAGGGCACCATTTGCCCTCTTTCCTTTGATATAGGGCGGTAGCGATCTCCCCTCGGCCGATATTGCGGATGGGGCAAATGGGCAAGTCAGTTCCAGCATAGGGGTAGGCGGTAGCTTCAAGGCTGCTTATGCCTACCACAGGAATGCTCAAGGCGAAGGCGAGCCCTTTAGCGGTGCTCATTCCCACTCGCAAGCCGTTAAAACTTCCCGGCCCTCGGGCGACAACAATGGCCTCAATAGAACTGAGGTTGACTGCGCCCTCAGAGAGCAAACGGATTAAGCGGGGTAATAGCTCCTGAGTGTGATTTTGCCTACAGTGCCAGGTCGACTGGGCTATTATCTTATCTTTATCAGATAAGGCAAGAGAGGTGATTTCTGTTGAGGTGTCTATAACAAGCTGCCTCATCTCTCGTGTGCCGGCAAAAGCTTTGGCACCAATCTCAGATAACGTTCACCGCTGGGTTCAAAACTAAAGATGCGTTCGTTCTCAGCAAAGTAATCCAATTTTATAAGCAAATGTTCCTCAGGCAAAGCACCCAGCCCCTTCTCGGCCCACTCTACTACTGAGACCCCCCCACGATAAAAATACTCCTCAAGCCCTAGCTCCCAAACCTCCTTAATATTGTCAATACGATAGAGGTCAATGTGATATAGCGACAGCCTGCCCTGATGGTACTCCTTAGCTACCATAAAAGAGGGGCTAGAGGCGTAGTCTTGGGTGCCTAGCCCCCAAGCGATACCCTGAGTGAGGCAGGTTTTTCCTGTCCCTAAGCCACCCACTAAGAGGAATATATCCCCTGCCTGGGCTAGCTCGCCCAACCTTTTTCCCAGGTGCTGGGTTTCTTCCGGGCTGTGGCTAATAAAATGCCTCTCAACTTTTGCCTTCATCATTTTGTGGGGCAGAGATAAAATGTTCCCAGCCTCCTCTATCCCAAGTAAAAGGCTCACCTTTCTTGTCGATCAAAGTTAGCTGGCCAGGACTTGCCTCTACTATGTTGCCGATCACAGTTATGGGGCAACTGAGCTCTGTTTTAACCCTATCGATAGTCTCCAAATTTGTGGTAAACAGTAACTCATAATCTTCACCCCCGGATAAAGCCAGGCCAAGGGCCTCGGTGGGGAAAGCAGCCCAAACTCGGGGATGAATTGGCAACCTATCTATCTCTAGTTGTGCTCCTATCTGGCTGGCTTCACAAATATGGATAAGATCGGCAGCCAGACCATCACTGATATCTATCGCTGCTTGTACCTCGTGGCGTGATAATATCTGCCCCTCCAAAACCCGCGGTATGGGGTGCTGATGAGCCTGCCTAAACAAAGCCATCGTTTCTGAATCAAATTGAAGTTGGGAAGTCAGCATCTTAAGTCCCGCTGCTGCTGTGCCCAGATAACCAGTTACTGCTATCAGCTCGCCAGGTTTGGCTGCTGACCTAGTTAACATCCCTTTTCCTTGAGCCTTTCCGATCAAGGCGATAGTGATAACCACCAGCGGGGCACTGCTGATATTCCCCCCGGCGATAACTAACTCAAATTGGTTGGCTATCTCCATCATTCCGTGGTAAAGCTGGGTGATAGAGCTAACCTCAATATCCCCGGGCAAGGTCAATGAAACTAGAGCATACTCAGGGCAACCACCCATAGCAGCAATATCACTCAAATTTTGTGCCATTGCCTTCCAACCTAATTCTCTCCACGAGATCTGTGAAGTAAAATGCACCCCTTGAACCATAGTATCGATGGTAGCCAGCACCACAGAGTCACCACTTTGCCATGCAGCGGCATCATCACCAACGCCCACTAAGAGTTGATGGCTCCTCTTCCCCGAAGAAATAATGTCGGCTAAAAGCTCAGTCAGCCCAAATTCACCTAGCTGGGAAACTTTCATCACTAAGATTATATCGGGCTTGCCCTTTATACTCAACTTTGAGCTAAGTGGGCATAGCCCGGCGGGAGCAGTGCGCGGCTACGGGAAGAGATTCACCCTCCACAAGAAAGAAAGCTTGGGCTGCTGTCAGGGGCCCTCGAATTAGCCGGCACTAAGATTTTGGATGAACCCTTAGGGTTGCCTTTGCCATAGGCCTCACCATTCTTATGGTCCAACGGATGTTCCACTGGAAGGGCGTTGTGCTCTGAATCTGAACCGCAGCAAAATCCAATGGCTCAGCGACGTGTTCGCAGCTTTTTTCTACTGACTACACGTCCTCCTAAATGAGGCAGAGCTTTGAATGTTGNCNGNATCG
>JGI24023J19991_10000722_pt1 | contig 26003 bp, 21 predicted proteins | sample Cruoilmetagenom1_FD_19991 | JGI IMG/M metagenome (IMG submission 19991) | reverse complement strand
CTTAAGTTTGTTATTCATTAAATTAGATATATAAACAGAAAGAACAAAAGAGAGGATTAAGGTTATTATACACGCAGAGACTATAGATCTCGTCAACATTGAAAATCCCCTCTCTTTTCTACACAGATTTCGTACAGTTCTATGAGGCTTTAAGACCTCGATTTTAAGTCGTTGAAACTCGCGTAGGTTGTCCTTTCAAAAAAACATTTTCTTATGAATAAAGATATTAAATATTTTGGAATTGACATTAGTCATTTGGTTTTCGATGTCACGGATTTCGATGGCAATTACTATCAGTTTAAAAACAATCCAGTTGGCTTTAAAAAGTTTATTAAACTCTTGGATATAGATAGTCATTGTGTGATGGAAGCTACAGGTTATTATCACTATCAACTGGCTTATTATTTACTTGAATCTGGCATCAAAGTTTCTGTAGAAAATCCATTAGCAGTAAAGCGTTTTATACAGATGAAATTGTCTAAGATCAAGACCGATAAAAGTGATTCTAAACTTATCTGCGAGTATGCAAAACAGGTAGAGTTGAAACTTTGGCAAGGCAACTCCAAGCATCAAACAGAGTGCCTCCAGATGACAAGACTCCTTTCTGTATATACAAAACAGAGTACTATGTTAAAAAACAAATTACATGGAGAATCCGTTCTAGGCAATCCAAGTAAAGCCGTTGTGAGTTCCTTGAAACGCAGTTTGAAACAAGTTCAAAAGGAAATTAAAACCTTGGAAGAAAAACTAATGATATTAGTAAAACAAGTACATCAAGATGTTTTAACACGCCTAAAAAGTATACCAGGCATTGGGAATAAAACTGCTTTAATGTTGGTTGTTCTAACAGATGGATTCGAGCGTTTTACGAGCGGAAGTGAATTGTGTAGTTATGCAGGATTAACACCCGTAATTAGAAAAAGTGGAAGTAGTGTAAATGGGCGGAGCAGGATTAGTAAAATAGGTAACCAAAAGCTACGTAATTTGTTATTTATGTGCAGTTTTAATGCTTGTAAATACAACAAAGCATGCAGGGATATTTATGAGCGAATAGTAGCGAAAGGAAAGAGTAAAAAACTAGCATTGATTGCGGTCTGTAATAAGTTATTAAAACAGGCTTTTGCAATTGCAAAATCAGGATTAACATATAATGACAGTTATAGAAGTATTTTAGTGAAAAATTAATGAATTTTTATTTGTTTTTCACCACAGTACTTTGTTGGCACAACGTGCTTTTTTCTTAATAAAGTTCAGCCTCTCTGGTTAACTTTGATTTGTCTAAATAGAGATAATCAGAAAATAAATCTGAAATCACGTTTTCAATTTCCTTTCTGTTAACCGTTTTTGGATTTCTTCGAGATTTTAAATAGTTATCTCTAACCATTTTATCAGCTAAATTTCCAACTGTTTTTAAAGTAAAAGTATTTCCTGTTTTTTGAGCAATCCAAAATCCAAAGATTGACATTCCAATTCCAAGAAAACCAAATTTCCAAGAAAAGAAAATTCCGATAAATGAAACTAACATGAATAAAGAAACAATTCCGATAACGAGCTTGGTTGGTCTTAATATTGATAATTCAAAACCTAACTCTTTTTCAATTGCTTGTACTTTTAAGGCTCTATTCTTTTCAGGAAAAAGGTTAATCAATTCGGTTTTGGGTGATACCTCAATTTTTTCAGAGTTTGTCAATTTGATAATTATGTTTCTCAATTTGTAAAAAGCCTGTTGAGATGTACAATTATCAATACTTTGAAGCTCAATTTTCTTCTTAATTTCATCACACAATTCGCCATAGGTTTTCACATTTTGTAATTCGTTTTCTTCGAATTCAATTTGAAATGAATCTTCAATTTTTGCAATTAAATATTCAATTTCTTCTATATCTATGCTTTTTAGTTCCATTTTACAGCATTTGTGCCAACGTAAGAATAAAGTTATCTTGGTAACTTTATTCCCATTATATCTGCAAGATATTACTATTTTCACAAAATCCTGTAATAATGATCAGCATACAGATAAAATAAGAGCTCAAGAGATGATAAGAAAATAATTAGCCGTTTATTAACCGTAAAAAACGGATAATGCTAAAACGTTTGTTAGCAGATTTGTAAGTAGTTTATATTAAAAAAAAAATCGAGCCTTTCAACTCGATTTTTTTAATCATCAATTTCATCTATTTATTCCTAAATACTAGTTCGTCATCAAATGCATCTAATAAGATATTGCTCTCAGCCGTAATTTTACCTGCCAATATTTCTTTAGATAATTTATTTAGTACTTCTTTTTGAATAACCCTTTTAATCGGCCTGGCACCAAATTGCGGATTATAACCCTTTCTTGATAAACTTTCAACAGCTTCATTTGTCACAGAAAATTCAATATCTTTTTCTTTCAACATAGTTGTAAGCGCAGCCAATTGTAAGTTAACAATTTTTGTTACTTCCTCTTTGTTTAGAGGCGTAAACATAATTGTTTCGTCAATTCTATTTAAAAATTCAGGCCTGATAGATTTCTTTAATAAATTAAGGACATCAAGTTTAGTTTGATCAAGCACCTTAGCTCTATTGGTCATATCTAGATCTTCTAGATTCTCTTGTATGATATGAGCCCCCATATTCGAGGTCATAATAATAATTGAGTTCTTAAAATCGGCTAAACGTCCTTTATTATCTGTTAATCTTCCTTCATCTAATACTTGTAACAAAATATTAAATGTATCAGGATGCGCCTTTTCTATTTCATCTAACAATATTACTGAATATGGTTTACGCCTAACGGCTTCAGTCAATTGACCACCTTCTTCATATCCTATATATCCCGGAGGTGCGCCAACCAATCTACTCACGGCATGCCGTTCTTGATATTCACTCATATCAATTCTGGTCATAGCACTTTCATCATCAAATAGATATTCAGCAAGAGCCTTTGCCAATTCTGTTTTACCCACACCTGTGGTGCCTAAGAATAGAAATGTTCCAATAGGTTTTTTATCATCTTGTAATCCTGCTCTTGAACGTCGTACTGCATCAGAAACAGCTACTATAGCTTCATCTTGACCTATAACACGTTTATGTAATTCATCTTCTAAAGTCAAGAGTTTTTCGCGATCACTTTGCAACATTTTTTGCACCGGAATACCCGTCCATTTGGCAACTACTTCAGCAATATCTTCACTGGTAACTTCTTCCTTTATCAAGGCATTTTCTTGATTTTCGGTAAGTTTTAGTTGCAATTCTTTTAAAGATTCCTCTTCTTTTTGGATCTTTCCATAACGCAATTCAGCTACCAATCCGTAATTTCCTTCGCGTTCTGCTCGTTCTGCTTCCAGTTTGTGTTTTTCAATATTTTCTTTTGCTTTTTGGATTTCATCAACTACATCTTTTTCGCTTTTCCACTTAGCATAAATACTTTCACGTTCTTCTTGAAGATCTGCTAATTCTTTACGTAACAGTTTTATTTTCTTATCATCACCTTCTCGTTTAATCGCTTCGATCTCAATTTCAAGCTGCATTATTTTTCTATCCAGAACATCTAATTCTTCGGGTTTTGAATTAATTTCCATACGGATCTTGGCTGCAGCTTCGTCCATTAGATCAATGGCTTTATCTGGTAAAAATCGATCTGAAATATATCGTTGTGACAATTCTACTGCCGAAATAATGGCACTATCTTTTATTTGTACTTTATGATGTGTTTCATATTTTTCCTTTATCCCTCGAAGGATAGAAATAGCGCTCTCAGTATCAGGTTCATCTACCATGACTTTTTGAAAACGACGTTCCAAAGCTTTGTCTTTTTCAAAATATTTTTGATACTCATCTAGGGTAGTTGCGCCAATAGCTCGCAATTCACCACGGGCTAAAGCTGGCTTTAAAATGTTCGCGGCATCCATTGCACCTTGTCCGCCACCGGCGCCTACCAAGGTATGGATCTCATCAATAAAAAGAATAATATCTCCTTCGGCCGAAGTCACTTCTTTGATAACAGATTTTAAACGTTCTTCAAATTCACCTTTATATTTTGCACCGGCAATTAAAGCGCCCATATCTAACGAGTAGATAACTTTATTTTGAAGGTTTTCAGGAACATCGCCTTTTACTATACGATGTGCTAAACCTTCGGCTATGGCAGTTTTTCCTGTTCCGGGTTCTCCAATTAATATCGGGTTGTTCTTTGTTCTTCGAGATAGTATCTGAAGTATTCTACGGATCTCTTCATCTCGTCCAATAACCGGATCTAGTTTACCATCATTAGCAGCCTGATTTAAATTTTTAGCATACTTATTTAGCGAATTATAAGTGTCTTCTGCACTTTGTGAAGTTACTTTGCTTCCTTTACGGAGTTCATCAATGGTGGCTTTTAAACCTTTTTCATCAACACCGTTGTCTTTTAATAACTGAGAAGCTGCCCCTTTTGATTTTAATATTGCCAATAACAAATGTTCAATGGAAACATATTCATCCTTCATTTTCTTCGCAATATTTGAAGCATCAGTTAACATAGTGTTGGCTGAACGAGACAACATCAAATCGCCACCTGAAACTTTTGGAAAGCTTTCAATTATTTTTTCTAATGCCTGTTTAAAAATATCAATGTTTACACTTAATTTATTTAAAATAAAAGGTGTTACATTTTCATCAACTTTAAAAATACCTTTTAGTATATGTGCATTTTCAATTTGTTGATGTTCTAAGCCTTGTGCAATTTGCTGAGCTTGTTGCACGACTTCTTGTGATTTTATTGTGAAATTATTAAAATTCATATTTCTTTTTTATTTATACAGGTCAAAATACGTTCCATTGCAAGAAATCAAGCGCCCACACGTCAAAATGTCTTTAAAACACTATAAACACTGACTTTTTAGCAGACTGCAACGTTTAAAGAGTTTATCTGAAATTTAATTTCAGACAGAAATTATTCTATTAGAGGTTGTGATAAAATGGCAATAAATTTGATAATATCTAGTTGTAGTATTTATTATATATTTGAAAAAAAACAATATGGCACAGACACAAGATTTATTTATTGAAGTTGGAGAAAATGAAAGAGCAATTTTTTATAGAAAAACCTATACACATGTTGCACTTGCAATTTTACTATTTGTTCTTGTAGAATCACTTATGTTAAAGTCTGAAACTTTAGTGAATTTCATGCTTTCTTTAACTCAAGGATATTTATGGTTATTATTATTAGGTGGTTTTTGGTTGGCGACAAATTTCGCCGAAAATTTAGCGCATAAAGTAAGTCGAGAAATGCAATATCTTGGCTTAGTCTTATATGTTATAGCTGAAGCCATTATTTTTGTACCTATTCTTTATATTGCAATAAATTATAGTAGCCCTGATGTATTACAACAAGCAGGTACAGTAACTTTATTCTTATTTATTGGCCTTAGTTCTGTGGTATTATTTACAAAAGCCGACTTTTCCTTTTTACGATCGACAATAATTATAGGTTTTTTTATTGCTATAGGGTTAATTGTTGCCGGAACAATTTTTGGTTTTGATCTGGGCTTATGGTTTTCTGTTGCAATGGTTGCGCTTGCCGCTGGGACAATATTATATCAAACCTCTAAATTGAAATATGAATATCAACCAGATCAATATGTTGGTGCGGCAGTAGGCTTATTTGCCTCATTTATGTTGTTATTTTGGTACATTTTAAGAATATTTATGTCTAGAGATTAATTGAAACATTTTTAATTATGAGTTTTTTAGATTCTTTTTTTGGTAAAAGTTCTGAGAGGGCTTCCAACATAAACTGGAGTACCTTATCGGATATTGCTCAACTAGATACTATTGTTAAAGATTCTGATAATAAAACACAAGTCATCTTCAAACATAGTACGCGATGCGGAATTAGCAGTAGTGTGCTTAGAAAGTTTGAACAACAATTTGATCATGACAATTCTTCTTTATCACTTCATTTTTTAGATTTATTAAATTACAGATCTATTTCAAATGAAATTGCAGAACGCTTTGATATAACACATCAGTCTCCACAGTTGTTAGTCATTAAAAATGGAGTAGTGGTAGCACATGATTCTCACTATACAATTTTAGATATAGATATGACAACGTGTTAATCTTAAAATTCAAATAAGCACAGTTATTTAGAAAGTTACCGCAGTGATAAAACACCATATCTTAATATAAAAATAGTGTTATTGACCTCCTTAATTCAACCTGATTTTAAAAAAAATATTTAGTTAAATTTATATTTCTTTATAATACTTTTAATATTATTTTTCAAGTCTTCTCCTGAGTCGTAGATCAATTGTTCATTAGATGGAAACGGAACAGGGCGTCTGTTAGCTAAACGTATTAAATTATCATCTAAAGCCCTTTTATCACCATTATAATTGGCATATATATGCTCAAAAACGAAACCTGAAGTCAATGGATAAGAATTAATTTGTTGTTTTGTATTCAGATCAAAATAACTAACATTTCCTGAAATTTGTACATCTTTGTGTTGCGTGAATTTTCGAAAATCGCATTTTACAACTACAAACTTATCTTCTTTAATATCATTGTTTAAGCTGTCTTTAGCAACATTTCCATTTTCATCTAAAACATACCTCCATCCATCTTTTATTTCTTTTTCCTCAGTAGTTACTTTTGTAACAACATGTTCAGGACTAATATTAATAGCGGTGAAATCTAATAACATTTCATAATTATAGTTTATATCTCTCTGCGGATTTGTATGATATCGGGTCCATAAATTATCCAGGTCGTAGGTGTTAAAATTTAATAAACTACTTTCCAGGTCTTCAGGAATTACTTTATCGGTATTATTAAAAAGTCTTACCTGAATATAATCTATTCCTTTTTGATAAGCTTCCTCCGTTTTTGCACGTACATCTTTATAATCAGGACTCAAGTTGTTTAAATAAGTAAGATCATCATAGGCCTTTCTAAAATCATATTTAGTTATAGCAGATGTTAGTAAGTTTGTTGCATTATTGTATAAATAATCAGACAGCTGACTTTTAGAACTTAAAATATCATTGGTATAATCTTTAAAAGAAAAAGAAGCGTTTCTATTTTCTTCATAAATTTGTAATGGGAGCAAAGGAGCAATTCTTTCTTGAACTGAATTCAATCTGTTATAAAGCTTGAATATTTTTTCAAAATTGGCAGGATTTCCATCTTTCTTTAAAAAATCTATCTCCTTTAATTCTCTTTTTGAATTTTTTACAAAGGCATCTTCAAGCATATAGATATAATCTTGATTTCCTTTTCTTGTTTTATTTTCAGAAAGTTTGGCTATAGATTTATTGATAGCACTATAATAATTACCGGTATTTAATGCTTCTTGGGTGTTTTTCACACCACCACAAGACAGTATAAGAAAGATTAAAGCAAGATAGCTTGTATTCTTAAATATATTTAAACTATTCATTTTTGTAATTTTACTAAATGCTATAAGAACACCATTAGTTACACTAATATTAATCTTTGAAAAAATCATGGTTAATTGGGTTTTTTAATTGATTGACAATTACTTCAACTAAATAACGATTTGTTTTTCAGGATATTGTAGCGTGCAACATTAGAATTTATTATGTTCAATTTACTGATATGAAGTCTATTACAGTTCTTGTTGGCTTAAAAATGCAGTTACTTTTTGTTTAAAGTTACTTACAGTGTATTTTACAAATTCATGATCCTTAGGATAAGGAACTTCTTTTGCTTTTAAAGCTTCATGATATTTTTGCTCTATAGCACGTTGGTCACCTCTAAATTTACCATAAACGTGCTGGAATTTGGCCTCTCCGAAAGTTGGATTTGTCGATAACGTAGTTTTCTTATTTAAATCTTTTACAATAATGTTTCCTTCTAATTTTGAAGATTTGTTTTGTTGATATAAAGCAACTTCCGCTTGAATGATTTTATATTTGGCCACTTTAATGTCATTGCCCTTATCATCTTTCATTACATTCCCATTGGTATCTAGTTGATATTTCCATCCATCCTGAATCTTTGCCTCTTGTGGTACGGTTTGCTGTTCTGTTTTTTCCGGAATAAAAGTAAGTTTATCAAAAGTGACATTTACCTGATAATCATATTTAATTTTTCGATCTTTTTTATGATGAAAAATAACCCATTGATTGTTAAAATTTGCCGAATTGATAGCTGTAAAATCTTTGATACTATCTTTTTTGATGCTTTTAACATTATTATTAAGCGATATATAAACAAAGCTACTTCCTTTATTTTTAGATCGTTGCAACAGATCATTTAAATCAGATCTGTAATCGGGATTGATATAAATTAGATCCTCAAGATGTTTATATGCTTTTCTAGCAGCTAAATGGTCTCCCTTTAAATTTTGAATAGCAGTATTATAAAGTGAAGCTGAATAATTATTTTTTGATGTTTTAATCACCGAAGTATAATCGTCAAATTTAAATGTAACTTCCTTACCTTCAAAGTACAGTGGCTGCAATACACTAACTTCGTCTTGTCTAATATCAAGGTTAAGATACTTACCATATATATTTTTTAGACTTTCCGGGGTATTTTCTTTTTCCAACGTCTTGATTTTGGCCAGATCTGATTTAACAGCTTTATCAAAGGCTTCTTTTAATAATGGTATATGCTTTTGATTAGATTTTTTGGTTTTATCTTTATTGAGTTTGGCAATTGAAGTATTAAAAGCTTCAATATAATTTCCTGTTTGTAAATGACTTGTCGTTTTTTGTGTGCCGCCACAAGAAAGAAGCGTTAAGGCTAAGATAAGGATCAGTAAATTTTTCATTGTAATAGTTGATTAATAGTCTATTACAAAGTTACTGTTTTAAATGAAATAAATTTCTTATTGAAAAAAAGTGTAATCTCAATTCTATAGCTATTCGCAATACTTACTCGTAAGCTGGTAATACTTTACCTGAACAATCGCCAAAACCAATTCTTACATCCTCGTTTTCACAGAAACCTCTCATGATCACTGTATCATTATCATTTATAAATTTACGTTCAGAACCGTCTTTTAATTGAACCGGGTTTTGCCCTCTCCAAGTTAACTCTAACATTGAGCCATAGCTATCTGGTGTAGGACCAGATATTGTACCTGATCCCATCATATCACCAGCTCTTACATTACAGCCATTAATGGTATGATGTGTGAGTTGCTGATTCATAGTCCAATACATATATTTGAAATTAGAATTGCTCACCATTGTTTCTTCGCCATTTTCGGGCTTAATGAAAGCTTGCAAGTGAATATCGTAACTCTTTTTACCACCTTGTTGTAAATAGGGTAAGGGAGTAGGCTCTTGTTTTGGGTTCTTTACTTTAAATGGTTTTAATGCATCTAAAGTTACAATCCAAGGAGAAATAGTGGAAGCAAAGCTTTTTCCTAAAAACGGACCTAGAGGTACATATTCCCAACCTTGAATATCTCTTGCACTCCAGTCATTAAACAGTACCAATCCGAAGATGTATTCTTTGGCTTCGTCTATATTAATTGTTTTCCCTAATTTATTTACATCTGTTGTAATAAAGGCCATTTCCAATTCAAAATCTAACAACTTTGTAGGGCCAAAAATTGGCGCATCAAGGTTGGCAGGTTTCATTTGCCCTTTGGGTCTTCTTATGGGTGTACCTGATGGAATAATAGATGAACTTCTTCCATGATAACCTATAGGTATATGCAACCAGTTTGGTAACAATGCATTTTCAGGATCTCTAAAAATACTTCCCACATTTGTGGCATGTTCTTTACTAGCATAAAAATCGGTATAATCACCAATATTTACCGGTAATTTCATTTCTACTTCATTCATGGCAAATATTACCCTATCTCTGTGTTTGTCATTTTCTTTGAGTTCAGTATTATTCTCATCAAAAATATCAGCAATCCTATTTCTTACCAAGCGCCATGTCTTACGGCCATCAGCAATAAAATCATTTAAAGTATCTTGTAAAAAGATATCGTCTGTAAGCGGAATATCTTTAAAATAACCTAACTGATGCAAAGCACTTAAATCAATGGCAAAGTCACCAATTCTAGTACCAATGGTGATAATATCATCACGGGTTAAAAAGACACCAAAAGGAATATTTTGAATAGGGAAATCAGATTTTTTATCAACTTTTAACCAAGTTTTTCTATTCGGATCATTTGCTGTAATTTTCATATATATTCTTTAGAATTATTTTTGTTCAAATATAGAAGTTTATATGCATTTGCAAAATGAAATTAGTACTTTTGACGACAATTTAACAAATCTTAAAGAAAATTTAACAATGCAACGTGATCAACAAATTTTTGACCTTATTCAAGATGAAAAGGAAAGACAACTAAACGGACTTGAATTAATAGCTTCAGAAAACTTTGTGAGTGATCAAGTAATGGAAGCCACCGGATCTGTTTTAACTAATAAATATGCCGAAGGATACCCTAATAAACGCTATTACGGAGGTTGTGAGATTGTTGATATTGTTGAGCAACTGGCCATTGATCGTGCCAAAGCCTTATTCGGTGCTGAATACGTAAATGTACAGCCACATTCAGGCTCACAAGCGAATTCAGCTGTATTTTTTGCATTATTAAAACCAGGAGATAAAATATTAGGATTTGACTTATCTCACGGTGGTCATCTTACACATGGTTCTCCAGTAAATTTTTCTGGAACTTTATACAAGACCTCATTTTATGGTGTTGAAAAAGAAACAGGAGTATTGAATTATGATAAAATACAAGAAACTGCCGATAAAGAAAAACCTAAAGTTATTATTGCCGGAGCGTCGGCATATTCAAGAGATATTAATTTTGAACGCTTTAGAAAAATAGCCGATAGTGTTGGAGCCTTGTTAGTTGGCGATATTTCTCATCCTGCAGGCTTGATTGCAAAAGGTATTTTAAATGACCCGATGCCACATTGCCATGTTGTAACAACCACAACACATAAAACTTTAAGAGGCCCTCGTGGTGGAATGATCATGATGGGAACAGATTTTGAAAATCCTTGGGGAATAACATTGAAAAATGGCAAACCAAAAATGATGTCGTCATTTCTAAATAGTGCCGTTTTTCCTGGAAATCAAGGTGGACCATTAGAACATATTATTGCTGCAAAAGCTATTGCTTTTGCAGAGGCTTTAACAGATGAATTCTTGCATTATCAATTACAGGTAAAAAAGAATGCTGCCGCATTGGCAAAAGCATTTGTTGATAGAGATTATGATATTATTTCTGGAGGTACAGACAATCATATGATGTTAATTGATCTGCGTAATAAGAATATTACAGGAAAAGATGCTGAAAATGCACTGGTAAAAGCTGATATTACCGTTAACAAAAATATGGTTCCTTTTGATGATAAATCACCATTTGTGACATCTGGAATCCGTGTCGGAAGTGCTGCAGTAACAACCCGTGGTTTAAAAGAAAACGAGATGGAGGCTATTGTTGCTTTAATAGATGAAGTAATTACAAATTTTGAGGATGAAACAGTCTTAGAAACTGTAGCAGTGAAAGTGAATGAAATGATGAGCAAAAGACCACTTTTTCAAATGTAAAAGGACTCTAACAGAAAAAATAAACTATTAATTAAAAAAGCACGGTACGTGCTTTTTTTTATTCTTGATCATTTGCCCGATCAATTATATTTTGTGGTAGTGCTTTTTTTGCTTTAGCTCCTAATTTTTTTATTTTTTCAACACTGGTAATTAAATTACCTCTTCCTTCTACCAATTTATTCATGGCGCCTTTGTATTCGATTTTTGCCTCATCCATTTTTTTTCCAACTCGGGTAAGGTCTGTTACAAACCCTTCGAATTTATCATATAAAGCACCTGCTTGTCGGGCAATTTCAACAGCATTATTACGCTGTTTTTCATTTTGCCACATGCTATCAATAGTGCGTAAAGTTGCTAATAATGTTGCCGGTGTAACGATTACTATATTCTTTTCAAATGCTTTGTTATATAATTGATCATCAGCATTTATGGCGACGGCAAATGCGGGCTCAACCGGAATAAAAAGTAATACAAAATCTGGTGATTCTATTTCATAAATATCTTCATATTTTTTTTCGCTTAGTTGCGTAACATGTCTATTTAATGAAGTAATATGCTCTTTTAAGAATTGGGCTCTCTCACCCTCATCTTCATTATTTACGTATTGTTCATATGCTGTTAAAGAGACTTTTGAATCAACGATCATCTTTTTATTATCAGGTAAATTGATAATAACATCTGGTCTTAGACGCGTTTTGTTTTCATTGTCCGTATTAAAACTTTTTTCTAGTACATACTCTCTATCTTTCTCTAAACCAGACTTTTCTAAAACACGTTCTAATATCAGCTCTCCCCAATTTCCTTGTGTTTTACTATCTCCTTTTAATGCTTTGGTCAGGTTTATAGCTTCTTTACTCATTTGCTCATTCAACTCTTTTAAACCAATAATTTGTTGACGTAAAGCAGCGTGGTAATCAATACTTTCTTTATGGGTTTTATCTACCTTATCCTCAAAGAGTTTTATTTTTTCTTGTAATGGATTTAAGATATGTTTGATGTTCTCCTTATTTTGCTCCGTAAATTTAGTAGATTTTTCATCTAAAATTTTATTAGCTAAATTTTCAAACTCTTTGGTGAATTTTTCCTGAATGTTTTCTAATTCCTCTTTTTGGTTGTCTAGTTTTTCATTCAAGCCTTTAATAGCAGCATCTTGTTGAATATTAACACGAACAATATCTTCTTTTTCGTTTTGTAGTTGTTTATATTCTAATTGTAATTCAGAGATAGTTTTCTCTGCGTTAAGTTTTGTTTCTGTTAAAATTGTGTTGCGTTCTTGAAGACTTGATTTTTCTTTTTCAGAAGTAACGTTAGACAATAGCTTTCCTATAAAAAAACCAATAAGTAAAGCTATTATAAATATGATAAAAAAGGCAACATATTGTTCCATTAATTAATTAAAATTAACAATTTTATATCCGTTAGTTTCATACCATGCTAATTCTGTCAAAGCTGACAGCGCAATTTGTACGTTATATGATTTATCTTTTGATACATAACCTCCATCTGCCAAAGAATCTTCTGGAACATACAATTCTACACCGGCATTTCTTAGTGCTCTAAGCAACTCTGTGTTGGGATTATCAATATTAAACTCTTTATTGTAAGCCTTATCTGTCAATATATTTTTAGTGGCTATCCCATGCAATAAAACGGCCACCTTCATATTTTTTTTAGGAACACCATATTGCTCATGTATTTGCAAATAACGTACTACTTTTTTAAGCATAGGATTGTCCATTTTTAAACTCGGACTATCCGTATAAATATCAAAAATAACTTTATACTCCTTATCTTTTTCAAATTCTATGTCGGGATTTTCAACTCGATATACTTTACCATAATCTTCGATAATAATCCCTGAACGTTGTGCAAAACCTACACTTATGCTCAATATAAATAGTAAATTAACAATAGTTTTCATAGCAATAATTTTGAGGCGTTAATATTACGAAATATCTACAAGATACAGGAGAAATTAACTCTAATTAATTAAAATTAATAAGTTGATAACCTTCAGATTGATATTTGATAAGTGCTGTCAAGGCCGATAATGCCATTTTTATATTTTCAGATTTATCCTTGATTTCAAAACCTCTTGCCTTATAAGATTGTCCACAAACATACAATTCAATATTTGCATCTTTTAAAGCTTTAAGTAATTCATAATTATGATTTTCAGAATTGAATTGCTTTTGGTAGGCCTCATTATTCAATGTGCTTTTTGCTGCTGCACCATGCATGATCACAACAACTTTCATATTTTCTTTTGATACACCTTGTTGTGCATGCATATTTAAATATCTGGCAACAGTATTTAATAAAGGATTTATTTTTTCACCTTTAGATACGTCGGTATAAACATCGAAAATAACTTTATACTCTTTATCTTTCTCTAATAGCAGATCAGGACGTTCAATTTGAAATACATTACCGAAATTTTCAATAATTGGCCCTTTTTTTGCTTCTGTTTTTTGTGCGTTAATCGATATAAAACTAATTGAAATAAGTAGAAATAATAATTTTTTCATAAAATAGAATTTAGAGAATAATAATACAAAATATCTACTAGATTGTTTGTAGATTTCGAATTTTGTTTCTGTAAATTTGTAGAGATGATTCCCCAAGGAGATAATATTACGTTATTGCTAAGGCAAATTTCAGATTCAAATCTTTATATTCAACTTATTAAGCAGCTTAAGAAAGATTTTGGTCTTGTTGGAGAAGCTATTGAGATTGATGAATTTATAGCACCCAACGATTTAATAAAAGAAGTATATCAGAAAATTAATCATTTATTAAAGTACAATTTTAATTCGTTTTTGCAATTGCTATATAGAGTTGATTTACCTGAAACTTCGATAAATTTTTCTATGAAAAAAAGTGACACTATTGCTCAAGAAGTTACTTTTTTGATTCTAAAAAGAGAGTGGGGAAAAGTAAAGTTAAGAGAAAATTTTAAATGAGTTTATTGCAATAATTTGATGATTTGCTTCTAAAATCGTATCATTGAATTAGCTTAGACATTGAGAATTTATGAGAACAAATATATTTGTTAAAAAATGAAGTTTTTATCCAAACTTATTTTATTTAAACTAATGCGATGGAGAATTGTCAATGATTTTCCTAAGTTGAATAAATACTTAATTATAGCAGCACCTCACACTAGCTGGCAAGACTTTCCAATAGGAATTTTTGTAAAATTTATTACTGGTGCAAAAATAAATTTTATTGGAAAAGCATCACTATTTAAATGGCCTTTCGGGTTTTTGTTTAGGTGGTTGGGTGGAGCACCGGTAGATAGAAGTAAAAGTACCAACAAAGTACAAGGTATTGTCGATATCTTTAATGCAAATGATCAATTTATATTGGGCATGTCACCGGAAGGGACACGCCAAAAAGTGGATAAATGGAAAACAGGATTTTATTATATAGCTAAAGGTGCAAATGTACCTATTGTAATGGCAACACTTGATTTTAAACACAAACAAGTAAAAATTTCTGACCCTTATTATTTGACTGATGATATCGAAGCCGATTTTAAAAACTTTCACAGCTATTTTGATGGTATTATAGGAAAGCACCAGAAATTGACTTAAATGTAGCCTATGTATTTAATTGTTAATTTTTAAATATGCCTATATGGCATTAAATAGATTTCTGGCTCGATATTAGAAACAATAAAAGGTATGAGTAAAAATAAGGTATCATTTGCATGGGCATTTAAAGAATTTATCTGGCCAAGAAAGAAAATTGTTTTAGTAGGATTGATTTTAATAATTTTAAGGAGTTTGGCAGGTCTTGTTCTACCTTATGCTACTAAGAACTTAATTGACGACATTATCCCTTCAAAAGATATGCAGTCTTTACAGTTATTATTAATTGTAGTTGGTGTTGCTATATTGATTCAGGCTGTGAGTTCTTTTTCATTAACTCGATTACTAAGTGTTGAGGCACAGCATTTAATCTCATTATTAAGGGCAAAAGTACAAAAGAAATTACTCACCTTACCCATTAGTTTTTTCGATAATAATAAATCAGGAGCACTCGTTTCACGAGTAATGACCGATGTTGAAGGAGTGCGTAATTTAGTCGGAACAGGTTTGGTACAATTGATAGGTGGTACATTTACTTCCATTATATCATTGGTTATTTTGATTAAGATCAATGCCACTATGACATTTTTTGTGTTAGTTCCGGTTGGTATTTTTGCGATTATCGCATTAAAGGCCTTTGGATATATCCGCCCCATTTTTAGAGCCCGTGGTAAAATAAATGCTGAAGTAACCGGTAGACTGACAGAGACCCTTAACGGTGTTCGTGTTATAAAAGGGTTCAACGCCGAAGAGCAAGAAAATATGACCTTTGAAAAAGGAGTAGAACGTTTATATTTAAATGTAAAAAAGAGTTTGACAGCTACAGCATTAATGACAAGTTCCTCAACATTTTTATTAGGCATGGCTTCAGCCGGTATCATGGGAATTGGTGGTTATTTTATAATGGATGGTAGTATGACCTACGGCGAATTTATTTCTTTTACTTTATTCTTAGGTTTTATGATTGCGCCAATTGTACAAATGAGTAACATAGGGAGTCAGTTGACCGAGGCTATGGCGGGATTAGATCGTACACAAGAACTCATGAATTTACCAGAAGAAGACAATCCGGAAAAGAGACCTGTAAAATTAGGCGCCATTAAAGGAGATATAGAATTTAAGGATGTTTCATTTAGTTATGAAGAAAGTAAGGAGGTTTTACATAATATTTCTTTTGAATCGGCAACAGGAAGTGTAACTGCACTAGTGGGTTCTTCAGGCTCGGGGAAATCTACAATTGCCGGATTGGCAGCAACATTTTTAAACCCTAGTGATGGTATTGTAACCTTAGATGGTATAGACCTTTCAACGGTGAATTTGAGTAGTTTTAGAAGTAATCTAGCAGTGGTATTGCAGGATGATTTTTTATATGAAGGTACTATTCGTGAGAATATACTTTTTCCCAGACCGAATGCATCTGAAGCACAATTATTGGAAGCAGTCAAAGGTGCTTATGTAAATGAATTTACCGACAGATTTGAGGATGGATTGGATACGGTAATTGGTGAAAGAGGGGTAAAGTTATCTGGAGGACAACGTCAACGTATTTCAATTGCCCGTGCCTTATTAGCCGATCCTAAAATAATTATTTTAGACGAGGCCACATCAAATCTTGATACCGAAAGTGAATCGTATATTCAGAAAAGTTTACAGGTGCTAATGCAAGATAGAACTACTTTTGTAATAGCACATAGATTGAGTACAATTCAGAAGGCTGATCAAATTCTTGTTATTGAAGATGGTAATATTGTAGAACGTGGTAAACATGATGAATTGTTGGCTAATAAAGGAAGGTATCACGAATTGTATACTTATCAGAGCAGGATATAGAGCGTTAATTTAATGGAGGCTTTGTCATTCCTACAAAACAGGAATCTATATAAAATGTAAATCTGGATTCCTGCATTCGCAGGAATGACATATTTTTATAAATATTACTAATTTGTAATAATAGCTTCAATGGTCTTTGCCAGCTTAAAATCTTTATCTGTCACACCACCTGCATCATGCGTAGAGAGTCTAATTGATAATTTATTATAAACATTAAACCATTCGGGATGGTGGTTTTGATTTTCTACTTCAAAAGCGATACGAGTCATAATAGAAAAACAATCCTTAAAAGTTTCAAATTCTAAAGTAGTTTCAATAGCATTATCTATAAATTCCCAGTCAGGTAATTGTTCCAGGTTCTTTTTGATTTCTGAGTCGCTTAGTTTTTTCATAATCAATTTAGTTTTATTAAATATGATAATTAAATAACCATGAATGCAATTAACCTTTATAAAAAGGTAATTTCACCACCGTTGCAGGAACCGCATTTTTTCGAATCTGAATGTGTATTTTGCTTCCCACATTAGTAAAAATAGCAGGCACATATCCCAGTCCGATACCAATTTTTAAAGACGGACTCATAGTACCAGAAGTTACAATACCAATCTTTTTGCCGTTACCATCAACTATATCGTAATCATGACGTGGTACTCCTCTTTCATCCAACGTAAAGGCAACTAATTTACGATCTGGTCCTCGTTCTTTTTGTTTTTTTAAAGCTTCAGAATTGGTAAACTTTTTAGTGAATTTGGTAATCCAACCCAAGCCAGCTTCAATTGGGGAAGTAGTATCATTAATATCATTACCATATAAACAAAAGCCCATTTCTAAACGTAATGTATCACGAGCGGCCAATCCTATTGGTTTAATACCATATTCAGCTCCGGCTTCCATCACTTTATTCCATACTTGTTCAACTTCAGAATTCTTACAATAAATTTCAAATCCACCAGACCCCGTGTAGCCGGTAGCCGAAATAATGACATGTTCTATACCTGCAAAATCAGCAACTTCAAAAGTATAATACTTCATATTTTCTAGATCTACAGAGGTCAAATATTGCATAGCTTGTGAAGCCTTAGGGCCTTGAATAGCCAACAGAGAATAGTCTTCAGATAAATCTTTCATTTCTGCACCTACATCATTATGAGATGAGATCCAATCCCAGTCTTTTTGAATGTTTGAAGCATTTACTACCAATATATATTTTTCTTCATTCAATCTGTAAATAATTAAATCGTCCACAATGCCACCTTCATTATTTGGTAAACAACTATATTGTGCTTTTCCATCAAAAAGTTTGGAAGCATCATTAGAACATACTTTTTGTATCAATGCTAATGCATTTGGACCGGTGATAAGAAATTCTCCCATATGGGAAACATCAAAAACACCAACACCGTTTCTAACCGTTTCATGTTCTATATTAATACCTTCGTATTGAACAGGCATATTATATCCTGCAAACGGAACTATTTTTGCTCCAAGTGATTCATGTATGTGTGTTAAGGCAGTATTTTTCATTTATTTGATGTACTTAAAATATTAAATATTTAATGATAGATAGTTCAACAAATTTACAGATTAATTATCGAGTAAAAAAGATTTTAATTCTGAGTATGATCTAATAAATGTAGCTTCTTTGGTTTTATGTATAACTGATTGAATTTGAGGTGGAAAATCAATGCTTTTTTCGATAACAGGTTCTACCACATCTAAGAATTTAACAGGATGTGCGGTCTCCAAAAAGATACAGAGCAAATTGGAATTTTGTTTAAGATATGATTTACAACCTAAGTAGCCTACTGCTCCATGAGGATCAGCAATATAATTATAATTTTTATATAGATCGAGCATCGCTTCACGTGTTTGATTATCCGTAAAGGAATAGGAGTGAAGGTCATTTTTCAACCTTTCAAAATCGTTATTATAAATTTCCCGAATTCGAATGAAATTACTAGGATTACCAACATCCATAGCATTCGAAATTGTCTTTATAGACGGTTGTGGTTTATATTCGCCGGTTTGTAAAAATTTTGGAACAATATCATTTGCATTTGTCGAAGCTATAAATCCATGAATGGGTAAACCCAATTTTTTAGCCATCATTCCCGCACAAATATTTCCATAATTTCCGCTAGGTACAGAAAACACAAGTTTTTTATTCTTATTTTTTAATTGTTTATATGCCAAGAAAAAATAAAACATTTGTGGCAACCAACGTGCCACATTAATTGAATTTGCAGAAGTAAGTTGTTTTACTGATGTAATTGATTCATCTAAAAATGCTTTTTTAACCATGGTTTGACAATCATCAAATGTACCATCAACTTCAAGGGCTTTTATATTTTTACCCAAGGTTGTCAGTTGTTTTTCTTGGACATCACTTACTTTTTTACTAGGATATAAAATAACAACATTCACATTTTTAACACCTAAAAATCCACTGGCCACTGCACCGCCGGTGTCACCTGAAGTAGCAACTAATACAGTAACTTCCTTATTACTATCTGAATTCAAATAACCCAAACATCTGGCCATAAAACGAGCACCTACGTCTTTAAATGCCATTGTTGGTCCGTGAAAAAGTTCTAACGTTTTGATATTATTTTCAATATCAATTAAAGGAAAATCAAAACTCAATGTTTCTGCAATAATTTGTTTTAAGGCAGCTTCAGGAATTTCATTTGCAATAAATTGTTTGATCACTTCATATCCAATTTCATGATCTGTATATTCATTGATATTATTTATAAAGTCTTTTCGCAAAGGTTTAATAGATTCAGGAAAATACAAACCTTTGTCTGGTGCTAATCCTTTTATCACGGCATCCTTAAAGTTTACATTTGATGCTTTTTTATTTAAACTGTAGTAATTCAAGTAGTTATTCTTTATGATTAATTTTCACCCTGCATAAATTCCCTTTCCTTAGGAATGGTTAGAGGTAGGCTTATAATATTTTAATTCCTTGTTTGTTAATTTCGGAAGTGTACACATGAAAATCAATCGATGATTTTTGATATACTTCTTTCATTGCCAATGCCACCTCATTGGCTATTTGTTCGCCTTTGCATAATGCAAAAATAGAAGGGCCAGATCCTGAAATACCAACCCCCAAAGCTCCTTTTTGTAAACTAGCTGTTTTGACTTCATCAAATAACGGAATTAAACTTTTACGATAAGGTTCTGCGATCACATCTTCCAAAGACCTGCTAATTAGCTCATAATCACCTGTATAAAGACCACTAATTAAACCTGCTAGATTTGCACTTTGTTTTACAGCGTCTGCTATTGGTACTTCTTGTCTTAGTACATTACGGGCATCTTCAGTTTTGACTTCTATCTGAGGGTGAATAACCGTAATCCATAATTCTTTTGGGACCGGCAATTTTATAATTTCTAATGGATGGTAACTTTTTACCAATATAAATCCGCCATAAATTACAGCGGCAACATTGTCAGCTATAGGAGAACCACAAGCAATTTCTTCGCCCATCCTCGCAAATTCAGTTAATTCTAATTTAGAAAAGGGCTTCCCTAATAATTCGTTTACGGCATATGCTGCACCGGCAGCACTTGAAGCGCTACTGCCAAGTCCGCTACCCGGCTTTACTTTTTTATATAATGCTATGTCAATTCCAAAATCGGCATTTACTGTATTGAGCATCGCCAATGCCACTAAACTTGCAGCATTTTTTTTGATATTGTAGGTCAGATTAGCACCTTCTATGGCACTAATAGTAACACCTTTATTATTAGTTTTTTTAAGTACCATTTCATCGCCTACAGTATTCAGAGCCAAACCCAAGGCATCAAATCCGCAAGAAACATTTGCAACAGTTGCAGGAGAAAATATTTTAATCTCGTTCATATTTAATTACTTGCTATTTTAATAATATCGGCAAAAAGTCCGGAGGCAGTAACATCTGCACCGGCACCGGCGCCTTTAATTATCATTGGTTGTTCAGGATATCGATTGGTATAGAACATTACAATATTATCTTTACCTTTTAAGTTGTAAAATGGATGGCCTTCCGGTATTTCTTTGAGCCCCACTTTAGCCTTTCCATTACTAAACTCAGCAACATATTTTAATTGACAATTGTTTTTATCTGCCGAAGCAAGTAATTGATCAAAATGTTCTGCTTCGTTTAAAAGAGAATCATAAAAGTCATCAACGCTATCGGCTTTATGGTTTTTTTGAGTCAAAAAAGAATCATTTTCTATATCTTCTAAATTCAATTTTATGCCACTTTCTCTGGCTAAAATTAGTATTTTTCTTGCTACGTCAACACCACTTAAGTCAATTCTAGGATCTGGCTCGGTATATCCTTCATATTGCGCCTGTTTAACAATATCATAAAAATTAGTTTCTGAAGTAAAATTATTAAAAATAAAATTTAAACTTCCTGATAGTACAGCTTGAATAGAATTTACTTCGTCGCCAGAAGCGATTAGGTTATTTAATGTATCTATAACTGGTAAACCTGCGCCAACATTGGTTTCAAATAAAAACGGCGAGTTATACTCTAATGATAAATCTTTTAATTGACTATAATGATGATAGTCTGAAGAGCATGCTATTTTATTACAAGCTACTACGGCAATATTATTTTTTAAATAGTCGTCATACATTTCGGCAACATCTGCATTGGCAGTGATATCAACAAAAATACTATTTCTAAGGTTTAGAGATTTCACCATATTTAAAAAACCAACTAACGACGCATCTTGTCCATTTTCAAGTGTATTTTTCCAAGATGCTAATGAGATACCATCTTGATCAGAAATCATTTTTCTAGAATTTGATAAACCAACAACTCTAAGATCAATCTTTAATTTATCTAATAAATATTGTCTTTGTTGTTGAATTTGTTCTATTAATTTTTCACCTACATTACCAACTCCTGTTATATAAACATTTAACCTTTTATTTTTACTCTTAAAAAATGCTTCATGTAAACTATTCAACCCTTTTTTTACATCTTTAGTAACAATTACGGCAGAAATATTTTTTTCTGAAGCACCTTGAGCAATAGCTCTAATATTTATATTATTATTACCAAGGGTACTAAACATTTTTCCGCTAATACCTTGATGACTTTTCATATTATCGCCAACAATAGCAATAATTGCCAGGTGTTTTTCAACGACCAGTGGATTCAGTTTTTTTCTTAAGATCTCAAATTCAAATGTAGCATCAATTGCCACTTTAGCCTTATCGGCATTTGTATCATCAATACCGATACAAATAGAGTGTTCAGAGGAAGCTTGAGTAATTAATTTCACATTAATTCTTTCTGCAGATAGGGTTTCAAACAAGCGTTTAGAGAATCCGGGGATACCTACCATACCAGAACCTTCTAAGGTAATAAGTGTTACATTTTCAATATGTGTTATGCCTTTTATAGGATTTGATTTTCCGTTACTTTTTTTAGTGATCAAAGTGCCATTTTCATCAGGGGATAGGGTGTTTTTGATGAGTATCGGAATTTCTTTCTGTAGTACAGGATGTATGGTTGGTGGATAAATAACTTTAGCGCCAAAATGCGATAACTCCATAGCTTCTTCATAAGAAATTTGTTTGATGGGTATTGCCTGAAAAACAAGTTTAGGGTTTGCAGTATACATACCACTAACATCTGTCCATATTTCAAGAATATCAGCATCAACTGCCGCTGCAATAATGGCTGCTGTAAAATCGGAACCGCCTCGACCCAATACCGTAGTATCACCATTTTCGGATGAAGCGATAAAGCCAGGTACAACTACTACATTTACTGTATTATTACTAAAAAATGTAGCAATATTTTTATTTGTAATTTCAAAATCTACCGACGCATTTGTATAAGAGGTGTTCGTCTTAATTAACTCACGTGTATCTTTACGAAAAGCCTCAATTTTATGAGATTTTAATGCTTCAGCAATAATATATGAAGAAAGTAATTCTCCATAACTCACGATACTTGCCTCACTTTTAGCTGACAACTCGTTTATTAGTGAAATACTATCTAATACTAGTTTTAATTCTTTTAATTTTTCTTCAACGTGAACTGTTATCTTTTGTCTAACTGTCTCATCAAACAACTCAGATATTATTGTTAAGTGAATAGATTTAATCTCCTCTAATACAGAAATGTAAGAAGATTTCTTAATTGAGGCTAAGTGCCCGGTTTCTAATAGTAAATTCGTGATTTTTGCAAATGCTGACACTACAATGATCTGAGTGTCACTACACTTATTTTTTGAAACTATTTTAATGAGTTTTTTGATGTTTTTGGAAGAACCTACAGAGGTGCCTCCGAATTTTAAAACCTTCATTTTAAATGAATTGTGATGAATAAATTATAATTGTTTTCTATTGAAAAATAGGGCTAGCTTAAAGAATGATATATACATGATTAACCCCTAAGGGTAGTCATTGTTGTGCCAATAGTCATAACCGTCTCAACAAAAGTTGAGATCATAGAAGGAATTGTTATGTTTTTGCAATTTTGCATAGTTCAAATGTAGTAGTTATTGTTTTAAAAACAAGGGCAAAGTCTTCTTTTTGTGAATATGCCCTTTTGCCATTAGAAAAATTCACAAATAATTAATAATTTGAGTTTAATTTTTGAAAAATACAATTTGCTATATTGCTTTTTTAGGTATTTTAATTTAAAATGATAGTCTTACCCGATATTTCAATAAGATTTACAATTCATCATACATTTTGCGCCTCTGTAGGATTGACAATTCTGTCTTAAGGATTAATTCTATTTTGTGGTTAAATTCTCTGTGTTAATATAAAAGTTCGGATCAACTTTTAAGGCTGTATTAGAGTTTTTAACTGGTAATTTCTGCCATGAATTTGAAGGTGTAAGCCAATGAATTTGTTTATCAATATATATTTTAATTGGCATTTTAAAATTCTTAACAATATTTGTCCATCTATATTCCAGATGATCATCCTTAATTGAATATTCAAGAACTGGAATTTTCACAGTCCTTAAATATTGATCAAAAAAAGATTGTAGATCAATACCAATATGCTTGCTCAAGAAATTTTCTATATGTTTTGTATTGACAGTTTGATGATAAAATTCTGTATTTATTCCTTTTAAAATCGATCGCCATTTCTCATCATCATTCACCAATTGACGTAACATATGCAACATATTGGCACCTTTATAATACATATCGCTTGAGCCCGCATTGTTTACATTATATGCTCCTATAATTGGCTTATCATTCTGTATTAATTTTCTGGTACCGATTACATAAGCATTACTCGCTTCTGTACTAATATGATAATCTAAATATAAATTTTCTGAGTATGCAGTAAAGCCTTCATGAATCCACATATCAGCAATGTCAACATTTGTAATACTATTTGCAAACCATTCATGCCCCGATTCATGTACAATGATAAAGTCAAATTTCAAGCCCCATCCTGTACCACTCAAGTCATACCCTCTATATCCATTCTTATAGCCATTACCATAAGTTACAGAGCTTTGATGTTCCATGCCTAAATAGGGCACTTCCACTAATTTATAACTATCTTCATAAAAAGGATAGGGACCAAACCAATATTCAAAAGCTTCCAATGTTTTATCGGCTTGTTTGAATTGTTTAGTTGCTTTTACTAAATTATAAGATAGTACATAATAATCACAGTCTAAATTGCCATTTATTCCCTTATATTTAGAAGAAAAATGGGTGTAATCACCAATGTTCATATTGATGCCGTAATTATTTATGGGATTTATAACTTCCCAAACAAAAGTTTTAGTTTGATCTTTGTTTTCAACGGTATTTTTTAACCGTCCATTTGCTACACTCGTTAAGTGCTTTGGTGCTGTAATACTTATTTTTACACCTTCTTCAGGTTCATCATACATATGATCTTTACAGGGCCACCATATACTGGCTCCACCACCTTGACAGGAAGTGGCTATAAAATCAATACCATTTTTATCTTTGCTCCAGCTTAATCCGTCATCCCAAGGTGGGTTCTTACTAATTTTAGGAACTCCTTCATATTCAATTGTTATTTCATTTATACTATTTAGAATTTGTTCTTTATGAAGTCTTATATAATATGCATTACCATCTCTTCGATATTTAAGTGAATTTCCATCCTGGCTTACTCCAGTAATTTTCATCGGAATTTGCAGATCAATTTGCATGAGTTGATTTTTACCTAAGACTTTATAACGAATAGTATTTGAACCTTTTAGGCTTTTATTGGGAATATCTACTTGAATGTGGAGATCGTAATGTTTTAAATCCCACCAAGCCCTTTCTTTGGTTATAGTTCCTCTAAGTGTATCTTGATGTGTGAAAACATCTTGTTGTGTATATGAGCTTAAGGAAAGCAACAAAAAAAGTATTGATATATTTTTCTTTAAACTCATTACAATACCATTTATAATTAAAACTCAACCAAATCCTGACCCTTTAATAGATCTTCAATAGTTTCTCTTTGTCTGATCAAATAATCTTTTCCATTTTTAACCAGTACTTCAGCAGGCCTATAGCGCGAATTATAATTTGATGCCATTGAAAAACAATAGGCGCCAGCATTGTTAAAACACAAAACATCGCCTTCTTTAATTTCACTAATTCTTCTGTTTGCACCAAATGTATCTGTTTCACAAATATATCCTACAATTGTATAAAAACGTTCTTTACCTTTTGGATTTGAAATGTTTTCAATTTGATGATAAGAATCATAGAACATAGGCCGTATGAAATGATTCATACCACTATCTACACTCGCAAATACCGTTGATGTAGTCTGTTTTACGACGTTTACATGCACCAAGAATTTACCGGCTTCACTCACTAAAAATTTTCCCGGCTCAAACATTAAGGTAAGATCTTTGCCAAAATCCTTACAGAATTTATTAAAACGTTTTGTTAGTTTTATGCCTAATTCTTCGATATCGGTTTGAATATCTCCATCTTTATAGGGCACTTTAAAACCACTACCGAAATCTATTGATTCTAGATTTTTTAATGTTGCTCCGGCATCGAAGAGAATTTCTGTAGCTCGTAAAAAAG